>Ga0255779_1000025_pt1 | contig 152446 bp, 102 predicted proteins | sample 011ome_21_FD_179977 | JGI IMG/M metagenome (GOLD analysis project Ga0255779, IMG submission 179977) | Coastal salt marsh microbial communities from the Groves Creek Marsh, Skidaway Island, Georgia - 011508AT metaG (version 2) | ecosystem: Environmental > Aquatic > Marine > Intertidal zone >... | reverse complement strand
GAACAGTTGGGCAACTCCAATTGCGTTCTTTAAAAGCTAGGGTTTAAGGTTTCAGGGCAAATTTTGTCCTGTCCCTTCTAAAAATCTTCGTTCTCTTCGTACCGATGGTCGTCCGGCGCGTCCGCGCGGACGACTTTCCCAGCCGGCGAGGACGCCTGTTGGACCAAACTTTCCAAGTTTTTCTTATTTTCGTCGTCTTTTTTCTTCATGTTTGCAATTTCTTTAGCTTTTTGTTCCTTGAGTTCTTTCGATTTTAACGCGCGGAACTGGACTTCGCGAAGCGAGCGGGAAGACTTTTGGGTTTTCTTTCTTCGCGCTTCGTTGCGTCGACCTTTGACGTCGACTGGACAGCACGCGTCCATGGCCCATTGGTAGGCGGCATCGGTGTCTGTGACGAGATTTGAAGGTGTTGGAGCAGTTTGCGAACCGTCGACCGGGACGCCGGTCAAGAGGGCGTTGACGACTTTGACGAGGATTTTCGCCGGTTCCGATCGGTTGAGGAGGTTTTCCGCGTCTACTCTCGCTTTAAATTCTATTTTTGCGCGAGCTTCTTGCACTTCTCCGGAAGATTCGGCAGTGAGTCGTCGATTTTCATCCTGCCATTCCGCGAGAATCTTCTTCGACAACCAAAACGCTTCCATGTTTTCTTGCGTGTTTGCCTTTTTTATCTCGAGCATCGCTTCGTCGCAGGCGCGTCGTAAGTCTTGTTCTTTTTCCCCGTGGACGGCTTGTTTGTACGTGGAGGAGTCTGGGTTTGCCATCAATATCGCGTACGTGTCTACTTCGCGTTCGTAACGAGCTTTCAAACATTTGGCTTCGTATTTGATTTCGTCGTACAAAGTAATGGCCGCGTAGAGGCAGTAGTCTAAATCACCAACAGCTTTGGCGCTGTCCGATAAACCACCTTCGGCTTCGTAGGAGTCTTCGATGAGAAGCTCGATGCCATTCAAGACTTTATTTTTACCGCCGGCAGCGGAGGAGGAGGAGGACTTTTTGTTCTTCTTCAACGCCGCTGCGGTGGTTTTGCGCTTGCGCTCCATGTGGTCCAGGAGCTTTTGGACGCACAACTGACCCAAAGAATCTCTCACGGACTCTTTCAAAGATAACGACGAGTGCATTTCTTTGTCCGTCGCCGCGCGCATGATTGGCGCAGAACCCAGAGGCGGTTCCACGCTTTCGTCGCGAACCATATACTCCCATCGGGCATTCGGCGACAACTTTTGCTGCAGTTGCATGTAAATAATCAACAAGCCCGAGATGTCCTCGTGATTGACGACTTGATTCACGAATAACATCGCGTACTCTTCAAAACTCTTTTCTTGTAAAGGAACCGGTATCATTTGAGAGCAAGTTTCGGAGGACGTTAATTGTTCCGGGGTTATTTGCGCCGCATAATCCAATGGGATGTTTTGCACCGCGCCGTGGAAGGCGGCTTCGTACGACGGAGCAAGGAGACGCGTCATGCTCGCGTCAGCAGTCATGTGCTCTTCCTCGTACGTCGCTCGCATGTACGGTAAAATCGTTTCGTTCCACGGCTTTGAACTGTATTTACTCGGAATGCCGTATTCGATGTACAGCTCAAACGCTCTTTCGAGAAAATACGACACCGTATCTTCGTCGTCCAATTTCGTCTCGTCGTCGTCATCGTTGCCGCCGTTGAATGCAATCACGGATGCGACGGCGCGAATAGAGCGTCCTAAAGTCGCTTCGCGCAAATCCTCTAAAGATCTAAATAAGTAATCCGTCTTTTTCTTGGAACGCGCGTCTTTGTTTGAAGTCAACATGACAACGATTGAATTCAAAGCGTCCAAGTCTTGGAGGGAATAGCAGCACGAGGTAAATAAGGAACAATTTCTTCGAACGGCGGCAACATAGCGTCTGGTAGATTCTGCCTGGCCAATGGATGATATGCAGACTTTCGTTTGAAGCTGGACGTAGAGTTCACCGTCGTCGTCGTATTTTTTACTGCCCAGGGACGCAGCCGCTATCGCCGCGTTTCGTCTATCTTCGTCTTCAGCCTCTGCTACTTCGCTGGTTGCCGGCGACACTGACGACCCAAAACCGATAGTCACGTCCTCCATTTCCACCATCATACCGAGCGAAAACGCAAACTTTTTCGTTTTTTTACGTTTCATGCCGAGTCCCGCTCTCCACGGTTCCGTGACACCGAACATAGGCGTCAACCACGTCAGCGCGTCGATAGCACCCGCGTGCGAGGGATCCTCCGCAAGTGGTGGACCTTCGCGAGGGCGATTATCAGTCCTGGACAATTGCTCATAAATCTGAGCGTTGTGTTCCAACGAATTTCGCGCCAAGCGGTAGCAGACTTTGTGATACAGCGGAATGTTCTCCTTTATTTTCTTCAAGGCCATATTCGCATCTTTCCAAGCCGTCGCCCACGTCTTCTGCTGCGCTGGTGGCAACGCAGCTAAGGCACCTACCGGTAAAAACCTATATTTGTTCACTTCTTTAATCACCGGTGTATTGGATTCAGTCGCTTTTCCTCTCGACTCAAGTGGTACAGTCAACAACGAGCGACACCGCGCCGCGTGGAGTTGGTACAAAGGCTCGAGAAACTCTGGCGCGTTGTCGACGGCGATTTTGAACGAATGTAAAACAGTAGCTATCGGCTCTTTTTGCTTCCGGTAACACTTTGCAAGCTCCAAGTCATATAAATAGGTTTCCGGCGCATTCGATGAGGCTCTCTTGAACGCCACGACCGCCCTCGTGAGCGCGTGCTGATACGCCGACGTCTCCCTTTCGATTTTTTCGCGTCGACCATCGTAAAACGGAAGGCAATTTTGCAAGTTCTCGTAAAAAGCCATACCTTGACGCTCGTAGTTCTCCGCTAACTCATCCTTTACGAGTTCGAGTTGAGATGTAATCGCCTCTGACTCTTCTGCGGTGAGCTTTTGAGACGACGCATTAAACTCGCCTTCCGAGATGACCGCGTCCTTGGTGAGTTGCGATTCGAGTGCGCTTTTCTTCTCTTCGAGAAGAACTATCGTAGCGTGGAGACACGCTCTCAACCAGCTTTGGTGCAAGCGGATGAGCACCATTACTCTGCCGTCGTCGTTCGTTCTGAATTCTTCCGCAGAACACATCTTCCCGCCGTCTGATATGACGACATCCTTCACGGCGTCAAAGTGCACCGCCAGAGATCGCCAACTATCGACGCGTTTCGGATTGTAGCACAAATCATACTTCAACAAGTAGCAGTACTCGCGAGACATGGTCGCGTGCGCAGGTTCGTCCGATGGAGGTTCTTCGGGTGACCATTGAGAGGGACTGTTCGAATTTAACAAAGAAGATAAGAATTTCCAGTTATCGTTGACGACTTCGAGGCTTTGCGAAAGTCTCCGGTGTTCAAGCTTCGCGGAGAGGTAAAACAAATCCGCGAAAATATCTGCATCCTGATTTCGCGGGTCATCTTGTTCATCGTCGATATCCATCATCGCAGAACCGTCACCACCTGCCTCGCCATTATTCTGCCGTTGTTGATGCGCCGCGCCGGTAAAGCTCGGCATCGGCGTCGCCGGACCTCCGATGCTACTTGTCGCGACACCGAACATCCGTCTCTGCAGTCGCGCTTTCTTTGACAACGGAGGCGAATTTTGTTGCAAGAGATTCATTATAGCCGTCGCTTCTGCGGACGTCAACTCCGGGAAGTCACCGTTGTGATTCTGCCAAACCGTGAAGATCTTATCCAAACGAACCAAATCTTCTTTTTGAACAGCCTCTGGCGGCTTTCTGAACGTTCTTCGCACCATACTGACCGCACTTCGAATATTTTCAACAGTCTCTGCGGGCATTTTCGCCTGCTTCGACGCGAGAATATTGTTATCGTCTTCTTCACTATCTTGATCTAGACGAACAGCTTCTTCGACGTACGGTTTTATCGCGCGCCACAACGTAGCCGCTCTTTGCCTTTGCGCCGTCCAAGTCTTGTAGTTCGCTTGGTTTCTCTCGTTCTCGTCCTCTAAGAAGTCTGGCATCATCGATTTTGCAGACAAGAACGATTCTGGCACCTCGCACGCGCCGCCTTCCCTGCGACAATCTCGTAGAGTGAAACCCAAAGGCGTGATGATTTTTGAAAGATCCACGCCGTACGCGCACCATAAACACTGCGCGATAATCGAGTCTAGTCTGTGCAAATCCTCCACATCTTTTCGTATCTTGCTCTCGTACGGATCCATCGCTTTCTTCAATTCGGCCTTCTTCATCGCAGATTGCGTGGGTGGCGGTTTCTTCTTCTGTTGTTGTTGTTGCTTTTTCTTCTTCGCCGCCGCAGCCGCTTTCTTCGTGACTGCTTTTTTACCTCGTTTTTCGGTCTCAAGCTGCTGAGACTTTTCGAGAGAACTTGGGGCAGACGTATCATTTTCCGCCGCTGCGGCTGCTCCATCGGGCACCGCTTGCGGTTTAGGAGACAATCCGACGGCTCTCGATATCACACCAACGATGGATCCAAACATAGACGAAGACGGTTGACTTTGCGTTTGTGTACCGGTTTCTTCATCCGACAGAAGCGGTTTACTCGCAGGTTTCGGCGTAGTTTGCTCGTCCAAATTATTCTCTTCGTCCGTTTCCATCAAGGACGCGGTCTTGTTCGTGTCGTCGTCAGACGTGCTCGCAATCGTGATCACATCTTGAACGTTATCCGGCATTTCTTGTGGTGGCGTCCATCTCTTTTGCAATTTTCGGCTTTCGGCTATGCTTCGACACAACAACGATCTTCTTTCCGACAGCGTGTCTAACCGCTGCCGCAGATACGAACTTCCGGACGCAAAATCTAACGCGTGATAAGCGTGATTGTGCGCCTCGTTATTACCAGCCTTCTTTTTTGCCGAAAGATATGAAGCACTGTTGAAAGCTTTTGATCCGCAGCAACATCTCGCGTCCGCCATGCAAGTGTGCAGTCGCTCGCTCGCATCGCACATCTTTTTGACATCCAAATCATCGAGCATTCCTTCCATTCTCTGCAACGCATCAATCAATTGCGCCGCAGATTCTGCTCCAATCGCTTTCGCGCGACATTTCGATGCATCTCGGTGGTTGAGATTCAACGAAGGATCCGTTGCACCCTTAACGACGTAGGTTTCAAAAGCGACGCACGCGAGCGGATGTAAATTCAGTTGGCGAACTGTGCGCAACGCCACTTCAATCTCACTCTTTGAAAGAGTCGCGGCTGAAACATCCTTCTTATTCGCGATGGGGTCAGTTTCCCTCGCCGCGCCACCGCTTGCCTTTCGCGGCGTCGCGGGAACGTCGTTCTTTTCACTGATAGCAGTGGCATCGCAAAAATCGTCAAAGTTCGAACACAATCGACACAGACACTGCGCGATGGCTCTCAACGCGATGTGATCACCGGTTACGTCAAAGAGTTCAGAGAGCGCGCGAATGAGCGTTTCCGGATCGTTCCCTTCCGCTACCGATGCGTCGCATAGCACTTTAAGCGCGGATGCACGTTCCACAGGGGTCATGACGTACGTTTCCCGATTATCTTCCGATCCGTATTGTTGACTAGAACTACTTTTGTTTCTCGACGTTGCTCTCTTTTTGCTAACGGCTTTCGTCTTCTTCGTAGATTCTTCTCCGCTCGCATCATCGTCTCTATTATCTGCATCTTTCATGCCATCTGGAACGTGCAAAGGTTTTCTGCCGATCAACACCGGCGAGAGTTCAAAGACGAGTTCTTTCGTTTCACCCATGGCGAAACGCGCCGCGGCGCCGGTGACAGTTTCGCGCAAAGAGGTGAGCCGAACCGCGGCATCACACGCCGTTCGGGTGAACCGTTCGGGAGCTTTATCGAGTATCCAGGAATCGTCGTCGAATGTGCTCTTTTTAGAAGGAGGAGCGCTTCGAAGTCCTCGTTGGTCTTTTTTGCTTTCAGATTTCGGGCAACACTCGCGACTGGCGTCTAAATGCTCTCTCGCCGCTTTACCTAATCCCAAAGCTACAGATAATTTATACTCCACGAAGTGAATCTCGCCCCATCTCTCGTTCTTACCTTCCTCGTCAGAGGAAATTTCGTGCGCGCGTTGGACATGTTTTTTAGCGAGCAGCGCCCATCGCTTGGACGTTTCTGCGCCCGATTTGAGCGAATTTGTCTCAAAACATTCCGAGACGACATCAATCGCCGCGTCCGCTAACATCAAGTGCGTTCTCAATCGGATTTCCGGACGGGAGGATACACCATCCACGCCAAAAACTTCCGCTAATTTCAAGATATTTAGAGCGTCTACCGCAGTATCGTCCTTTACATCCGGACGCCATCGCAAGGCGGCCGCAAGTATAAGCTTCCACGCGCAGTCGGCGATGCCGCCATTCTTCGCGTTTATCGCATTCACGTACGAGGACACTTGCGCGCGTTCCTTAGCCGACGCGAGAACAGAAACGCGCTTGCCGCTGTGACGATCCTTTTTCAAGGAATCTAAATTGTTTTTGTTCTCGTGCGCGGTCGTTAATCGATCGTTCGCAGCTTTCAAAGTCTCCATATCCGAGGCACTCAATTTCACCTTTTTCTTCACGAGCGATAGGAAAAGCTTCTCGGCGATTTTCGATTGCGGGCCTTTCCATTTCGACGACGGCGGCGGAAGTGGGGACGCAACATTCGCCTCGGATTCTTTCATCGCTGTCGTCGTCGTCGTCGTCGTCGTCGTTTGCGTTTCGTCTTCAGCAATAGTCGTCAACGTCGGCGTTTTTTCTTTCGTCGTCACTTTTTGTTTCTTGTTCTTGTTCTTGTTTACTCCCTCGGTAATGGTATCACTCGTGACAAACTCGACAGGCACGCCTAATCCGGCTGATCTTGCAGCAGAAGACGTTCCTTTCCTCGAAGGCGTGGATACTCTCGTCGGTGTCGATGACTCTGGCGGTGTCGACGGTGCGGCAACGCCTTTTTCGTCGTCGTCTTCGTCGTCGTCCTCTTCTTCATCGTCGTCGTCGTCCTTGGCCCGTATCGCGCTCTCCTCCGACTCAACCTTGACTTTTACCGCGCCGAGTATCGACGAGGCGACATCATCCCACGCCATGCGTTCGAGCGTAAGCGCGCATTTCGTCCCTTTCGCAGAGATGTCTTTCCTCGCATTTACGCGTTCAAATCTCTCTCGCGCTTTAACCAACCGCTCTTTCGGTTTCGCGTTTGCAAAGTTCGTTTGAATCTCCTTCATTCGCTCGTTCCTCCTGTCTGAATTCAAAATCCTCGCGGCTAAAAACGTCGCCGACGCTTCGTCACCGACCAAAACGCACACTTCGCACAACTCGTTCAAAAGCAACGCGTGCGTCGGCTGCGCTAACAACCCGCTCTCAAATGCCATCCTCGCCAACGCCACGTCGCCTCTCTTCGCGCTCAACTCGCCCATGCGTAACCAACTCGCCACGTCTTCTCGGTCCATTCTTACCGCTTCCGAGTAACATCGAATCGCTTGTTCAAAGCTATAACTCTGGGAAGAAACAGACGATTTTGAACTTAACTTTTCTCGCCGCTGCTTTTCTCCTCCGTCGTCGTCTGAATCGTCCTTGTCGTCTTCGCTTCCCTCGAACTCCTCCTCCTCGAACTCGAACTCGCCGCACTCTTTCGCGAACAAGTTTCCGAGGTTCCTCAGCGCTAACTTCTTCACAGAACACAACGTCGGCGTCAGCTCGTCGTTTTCGCGCATCATCTCGTGATTGACCACGGCGAGTAGAATCTGCTTCGCCTCTTCTCTTTTCGCTTCTTCCTTTAGTATTACATTCTCTCCTCCTTCTTCGTTGTTGTTGTCTTCTTCTTCCTCTTCTGCCAACAATCGGATCGCGGTTTCGTACGACCCGGCGATTCGCGTTTCCTCGGCTTCCGCCGTTCTTCGTTTCCGTTTTTGCGTTTCCGCGTCGTTGTTGTTCTCACTTTCTCCTCGAATCAATCCTTGCTTTTGGTTTTGGTCGTTTTCTTCGTCAAAGTCTCCCTCGCGATGATGATGATGCCGATTGCGTTCGCGACGCTGCGAATCATCGTTCTCGTTGAATGCCGCCCACTCCATCGTTTACTAAAGAGCGCAACAAAAACAGCGCGTCTTTTCGTTTAAAAAACGAACAACGACAGAATACTACTAATAAAACAGCAGAGCAAACAACAGACGACGACGGCAAGGAAGAAAGAGAGAGACAGAGAGAGAGAAACGACTCTATTATAATATCAAAGGAATGCGTTCTCGTGTTCGTTCTTTTTAAAAAGGAGAGCTTCTTCGAACAAAAAAATCTGAGGAAAAGAAAAATTTGAATTTTTTTAGACAGATGACAGACTGACAGACACTTGAGAAAGAAAACTTTGAGAGAAAAAGAAGAGACGAAAAAACACATTTGCACGAATGCGATATATTTAATACACAGAGAGTATACTAAAAGCGTCATTTATGTATCATCGGAGAAGAGAGAAAGTTTGAAGAGAAAAAGTCGCCGCTGTTGTTGTTGGTATTGCGTTGTTGTCGGTGTCAGAAAAAGAAGCGTTTAGGGTGGTTTTGCGAAATGAAAAGAGCGCATTTGCGCCTTTTTTTTCTCCTTGAAGTGTTTCTTCTGCACCTTCTTCTGTTCTCATCCTCATCATCATCATCGTTCGCATCATCGGCCGAGAACAAAGACGACGAGAAGAAGAAAAGACCGTCGTTTCCTGCGTTATCGTCGCTCTTCTCGGGGGAAGAAGACAACGAGCGTGTATCTGATGATTCGCTCTTCTTCTTTGGCGGCGAAAAAGAGGGAGAATCTTCTTTAGCAAAGCAGAAGAAGTTTTCTCGTCATCGAGAACGAGACGATGATTCTTTTAAGCCAATTTTGAGCAAAGAGGAAAAATCTCGCGGCGTGTTGATCGTCTGCTCGGAGTTTGCCGGTCTCGTACCGAACGGCGGGATTGGAACGTTTTATACCTCCCTGGCGAACGTTTTATCGTCGAAAGAAGACGAAGAAGGAAAAGAGGAGAGATTTTTTAACGTGACTTTAGTGTACACGCAAGGACGAAAAGTACACGGGAAGATTCATAAAAAGTTGCGCGACGAAGAGGACGACGACGACAAAAGACGGCGACGACGCGCGGAGGATCCGTTTACGCAATGGCAAGAGTATTACAAAGATCGGTTGAACGTAAACTTGGTTCCGCTCCCGCCGCACCGCGTTTCCGGGATAACGTATCACGCCGCAACCTCTTACGCGGTTTTAGATTGGATTTTACTGGAACAAGCGAAGACGAACAAACCGTTCGACGTGATACATTTTGCGGATTGGCAAGGCGTCGGGTATTACAGTTTGTTGCACAAGAAGAGCGGTTTAGGATTGAAGAACTCGTTGTTGATGGTGATGACGCACGGGCCGTTGCTTTGGGCGCGGAAAGCGAACGAGGAGAAGATTGAATCAGTGGAGGATTTAGAAAGTCATTTTTTAGAGATGAAAAGCGTAGAGTTAGCGGACGTGGTCGTCTCTCCGAGCGAGTATTTGTTAGATTGGATGGAAGGGGAGGCGGGATGGACGCTGGCGGAGAACGCGTTCGTGCAGCCGTACGTTTTGCCGGTGGAGGCGAAAGAAGCCGTGAGAGAGGCGCTGGACGTGGAGAAGTACGTCAGAGATCGGTTGGGTCACACGAGTATAGGCGAAGGAGGAGGAGGAGGAGGAGAGAGAGTAGATGTGAAGGAATCCATAGCAGGTAAGATTACGTCTTGGTTAAGGAGCGCGCTGATGGGGGAAAAGAAAATAGAAGAAGAGAACGTAGAAGTAGCAGTAGAAGAGAAAGAGAAAGAAACGGACGACAATGAAGACGAACGAGAAGAATCAGCCACCATCGAATTAATTCAGGAGTTTGTCTTTTTCGGACGATTGGAAACGCGAAAAGGTGTTATTTTGTTCTGCGACGCCATCGACGCTTTACTTCGTAAACTCGACGTGAAACCGTTCAAAGTCACTTTTTTGGGTTCCGATAGAAACAAAATCGATCGCGAACCGTCGAAACGCTTCGTCGAGCGTCGTTCGCGTCCGTGGCGAGAGGAGAAAAACAGAGCAAAAGTGACAGAAGTGAACGTATTCACGGAGAAGAACTCCGCGGAAGCGTTGCGGTATTTACTCGAGAAAGGAAAGAGGCGGTTGGCGGTGTTGCCTTCGCTGGTGGAAAATTCACCGTTGAGCGTGTTTGAGTTGTTCGGCGTGAACGCGCCGTTCATCGCTTCCGACGCCGGTGGTATGCCTGAGCTCGTGAAGCGAAGAACAAACGTTGTTTTAAGCAAGTATGAAAAAAAAGAGTTTGACATTTTGTTCCCAAGAAATTCCGTCAACGCGTTGTCGGAAAAGTTGAGAGAGATTTTAGACCACGGCTTTGTTACGAACGCCTTTGAAAGCACCGTCGATGTCATCAAAAACGAACAGAGATGGGTGCAGTTTCACAAAGATGTGGCCATGTCGCGCGAATTGATGCTCAAATCTTCACCTTCTTCCTCCTCCCCAGGCGCCGCAGTTCTTCGGAGAATGAAGAAAATTACCGAGGAATCCGAGATGGTTCGTGACATCGTCGATATGAGAGCGCACAACGTCTCCAAAGGCATACTCATCGTTGTCGCCACGAGAGACGTGGACGAGAAACTCGCGAGAACGTTAAAATCCATTTCCAAACAGAAACACGTGAAACCGAAAGCTGTCGTCGTGTGCACCTCGAGCGAGCGGAACCCAGCGTTTCATCAAGTGGACAAAGACAGCAAAAATCTCGATTACGATTTGAGTGTGGTTGAAAAGATTGGCGCCTCGTTGGCAGTCTGTCGTAATTTTGCATTCAAAACGGCCATTTTGAATCGAGAGAAGAATGGCTTCAGCGAAATTGCATTTGTGGATGCCGGGAACGTGTTGGAGCCGCACGCGTTGCGCGTGTTTCAATCCGCTTTGTTTCGGTTCGATGCGAACGTTGTGACCTCGTTCGCGCACGTCTACGACGGGACCTCTGCGCTCGCCGAAGATGCGGATATCCGGAAGTTAACCTCGGCGAATATGCGCCAATTTCAACCGTTCTTAGGCGCGGCATTTCCAGTCGCTACGACGAGAAATTGCATGGGCGGTCCGGTATTCATGGTCACTTTAAACTCATTAATCAATCACGCCGGTTTGGTCTTATTCGACAAAAGTCACTCGGATGGCTACGACGTGTGGGAGATTCTCTCACGATTGACATTAAACGGCGCGAAATTAGAGGTCATTCCTCGAGCCATGTTCTGGACTGGATCGGTTATGAAAGGGACTAAATATACCAAAGACGACCGCGCAGGTCGTTTCGCGACGGAAAAATTAAGAGAAGCGGTCAAGAAAGCGCCTTCGCCGGCGGAATTTCGCCCGATTTTTCGAGAAGAGAAGGAAAAGGATGAACTGTAAAATTTGTAACGATACGATAAAATACCTAGGTACTAGTACAACACGCGGCATACAACAATCTAACTCGTTACAATGGAGAACGACCGGCTAATACTATACATCCTTTCTTCTTACAACAACGGCATCGGGAGTTTCTTCGAGGCGTTCACCAACTCCTTCGAGTGATTCGCAAACCAAACGCGATCTCTTTTCACGCATTCAATCAACATCTTCGGTCTCGAGACGTCGCCGCTGTGCCCGGTACCTTTACCTGCCGGTTTAAACTGGACGAAATCGCAAACTTCCAAATCAAAAACTTCCAACAACGTTTGGATTTGCGAATAGTGTTCCAAGCATCTTGTTTTCTGTTGAATCTTTCGCGTGTACGGACACTTGACCTCTACGATCTTCCCGCTTTCAGTCAATCCGTCCGGCGACGCGCCTAGAAACCAATATTCTCCATCGTCGTGCGTTTTCAAACCGCACGGAATGCACACTTCGCCGGTAATCGCCTCGTAATGTTTTATCGCGATTTCCTCGTAATAATCGCCGTGCTTCGTCGCCGGCACTTTATTCATCGCCGGCGGTATCGCTATTCGATTCGCGCGACCGTCGTCACCCATCTCCTCGTACCGTTCTCTCTGTTTAAACTTCTTCTCCATAATTTTATCCATCGTCATATCTCTCCTCTTTTCCAAACCAAGAATCCCTCCCACGTCCGACGCGGTGACCATCGCGACGCGTTTCCGAAACCACGCGTCCGATAGCTGTTTCGGATACCTCTTTTCATTTTCCTCCTGTAGTACCCGTTGTAAAATCGCTTTGCCTCTCTCTTCGTCGTATTCAAACGACGACGAACCATTATCATCGTCTTCTTTACTCACACCTCCTCCTCTGTTCTCGCTGTCGTATCGCACGTAAATCTGCGCGTTTTCTTTCGACTTTGCGCGTCGTCGTCGCAAAGCTTCGCCGCCTTCGAGCACACTTCTTTTTCCGTTCAACTCTGCGACGGAAACCCCTAATTTCAACTCCAATCGTTCCGCGAGAGGGAGTCTTTGCTTTCTCGGCGCGTCGCGGTTTTTCGCCTTGTTCGAGCGAGACGGGTGCGCCTGGCTCGTCGTCGTCGTCGTGCGCATTCGGAGCTGGGAAGACATTCTTCTCGTCCGTCTGTCTCTCTCTTTCTGTTACGCGTAATGGGGAAAGGAAAGAGAAAAAAATGCAAAACAACACTCACACGCGGCCGCTGTAAAACAAAAGTTCGAGGAAACGAGAGACAAAAAATAAGCGGCACTTTTGCGCACGCACCGAACCCTTCCGTATTACGCGACATTGCGACAAATATCTCGCGACTTCGAATTCGTTAAAATGAGTGTGAATGTGCGCGTGTTCTTTTTGTTTTTCGCGACGTTGATGACGCATTCAACATTCTCGCGCGCGGAAGAAACAACTCCTTCTGTTTTTCCGACAAGGAAACTCTTAGGAGGTGCCTCGAACACACCCAACAGTCCGTATAACCAGTTACCTCCGCCGCCGCCGCCGTCGACGTTGAACCAAAAAGTTTTTAAATTCGCGTGGAATTACGTCGTCGATTTAATCAGCGCACGGGGTGCCGAAACGGCAGCCATCGAGCAGATGAAAATCGAAGAGAAACATCAAACTTTGCCAAAGACAAATTCCGAAAGCGAGTTTGCGAATACGCTGACGAGGATGGCGAACGCGCTGTCCACGGAGAAAGGATTGGCGAGGATTGAACACGGATTGGATGATTTCTCGGAGATTGATAGTTCCGTGCACGATGCGTTGTGTCGCTCGGACGCGTTCGTGAGAGAGTTTAATCAAAGTCAGTTCGACGACAGCTACGTGCAGGCGTTCCCGATGGACGGCGAGGACATTCCGAGCGGATGTTATCGAGGATGTATTCTAGGGAACGACTGGAAAACTACGATAGCAAAGTTCTACGGCATACGACGCACTTTGACTTTTAACAGCTGGCGGGGTAAGTGTTTCAAGAAAGTGGTCGATGAAATCGACGGGTCGGAGACGACGGCGGTGACCAACCGAATCAAGCTCAGCTACGGCCCAATCGTGAACGCTTTACTTGGCTTAAACGAACCAATCGAGTTGTATAAAGGCGACGTAGAGTACGACGCGACGTCGATTTTTGATGGCAAAGCAGCAATCGGTATCAACTATTCGAAATTTGGCCACGAGTTTAGCAAGTTTCGAGACGAGATCCGCGAGGTATACCCTGGCGTGTATGTGGGTAAAATGTGGATGATGCCCGGTTTGGACCTTTTTCCGAGAGAAGACGGGACGGATTCTATATTCAAAGTACCGGAAAACGGGACGCCGCAATTTGCGATGAACTTTATGCTGATGAAAGAGAACGACGACGAGGACGGTACGAATGCTGGTAGCAGTAGTAGCGTCCCGAATTAATGATGATGATGATGATGATGATGATGATGAATAAATACTGGCTTTATCTTACAAATCGCTTTTTTTTATTTCTTTCCGAATCTCAACAACTGCGCGCACGTAAAATCTGGCTGCTCCAGGTGCGGAACGTGCCCGCTCTCTTCCACCCACACCAACTCGCAGTCTTGAATTTCTTTCTCAAACCTCTCCGCGTTTTCAGGTTCCAAAATCTTATCGCCTCTTCCCCACAACACCATCGTCTTCGTCGTCAATTGCGGAATCTTCTCGACGACTCGGAACCCGCCGGATCGCATGAAACTCAACGTCGCGTCGTTCCATTGCGGTAAAAGCGTGTGTAATCTCCCGACGTTTTGCGCGTCATCTGTTGCATACTTTTGGTCGAAATACGCCATCTTATTCGCCCCGGACCTCAACCATCTCGTTCTCAAAATATCCACCCCCGCTTTGGCAATCGGCGTCGGCAACATTCCCATCGGTCCAATCCCATCGATAAAACCTTGAGCGTCGATTAAAACCAACCGTGTGACCGCTTCCGGGTACCGACTCGCAAATTCAATCGCCGCCGCCCCACCTAAACTCGCCCCGGCTAAAACGATCGGTCGATTCACGTTCTGTTTCCACCACGCGTACAAGTGCGCGCACTTCGCCTCCGGCGAATAGTCCCCGACGCCCCCGTCCAAACCGTCCGTAAACCCCCACCCTAACAAATCCAAAGCGTACACTTCTGCGCCGTTTTCTTCCAACTTTGGAAACAATCTCCGATACTCTAAGCACGAGGAATCAAATCCGTGCAGTAAAACGAACGGATGGTATTCGTCGCTCGCGTCCTCTCGCTTCTCGCTTTGCACTAAAGACGTCATGACGTTCTTTTCTCTCCCTTCCACGGGAACTTCGACCACTTGGACTCTTCTCGCCATTTCAATCGCCGCTGGTTCGATGAACTCTGAAACCTCTGTTGGGATAAAGGACGAGGGCGAGGATGATTTTATCGCGCTCACCGCCGCTCGTCTTTGCCGCCTGGATGATGATGATGATTTCTCCCGACCATATCTTTGTTGTTGTTTCCCCAAGCCTTGAGGAAGAGGAAGAGTACGATGCGAAAGAGAAGACATGATGATAGTCATAATACTAACTCAGACGATGGAGAGGTCTTCGTCGCTCTGTTCTTCTTCTTTAGAGGTCTCTCGTGATGATGTAATAATAATACGCGCGCGCGCGCGAAAAGTCGTTTATTTGTGAAGAGAAAGATATGGATTTTCAATTCTGCTTTACAAAAAAATCTATTATTCTTTCACGGTGGGCTTCGGATCGATGACGCGCAACTGGCCTCCGGAACACGGCCACTGGCCGATCGCTCTGGCGACTTCCCACCCGGCATCTCTTAAGCCGTGTTTCTTTAACGTCCCGACGTGCGCGAAATTTCGGTCCCAGTAGTTTCGATACGTCGGTCGCGTTCGTCCAATTTTTTCGTCGCCGGAAGAGGAGGCGTCGAGTTTACCAGAGGAGGAGGAGGAGGATTGAACCGCTAACGGCGGCGCTAACCCGAACGCGTTGACTTTGTCGCAAATTTGTAACGCGAATAAAGTGGCGACGATGGATATTGGAGCGCGAGAAGAGGAGGAGATATCTCTCGCGCCGGATGGGGCTCCGGTTTCGTGGGAGTTCTGGTCGAGCGCGTTGGCGACTCGGTGGAAGGTTTGGAGGATGCGGACGAGGAGGCGAGGTTCGATGGCAGCAACGGAAGGAACACCACCGCTGTCTACTCTTACTCCTCCTTTCTCTTCTTCAGAACGACGAAGTTGCTCGAATGCGCGTATGAAAGGAGGGTAGGTACCTCTCAATGCCGCGCGACTGAAGAGTTCGTGTAAAACAATCGTCGAGTTTCTCGCCACGATCGATTCGAGCGTTTGCGGATGTAACGCGTTTCTGCGTCGTCTTCGTTTCGCGTTTCGCATTTTTGCGCCTTCGTTTTCATTCTCCAACTCGCTATCGTCTTCTGGTTCCACGTCGTCGTCTTCTTCGCGACCGGCAAAGGCATTTTTGTTTGAAACCAAATTGCGCAAATCGTTCGCCGCGGCGAAATCAAACGTCGTTCGCGCGCCTACATCTTTCTCGAATCCAACTGTCCGTCCTAAATCTGTTCGAATAACCGCCTCGTGTTTATCTATTTGCTCTCCTAGCGCCTTTTCCTTCAACGTTCCAGACGTACCGACGACTGCGCACGTCTTAAATCTCGGGAACTCTTTCCGTTCTTTACTACTGCGACTACTACTACTACTACTACTACTACTACTACCACTACTACTACTAAATGCTCGTCCAATCAACCCGTCGTCCAAATACTCCGTGGGAATCTCCAACCTCGGCGACACGCCGTTTGGAATGTCCCCTTCCAAAACCATCTTCATCACCCTAGATCCTCGCACTAACGGTAATTTCTCTAAAAACGACTTCGTCAGCTGAATCGCGTTCGTACCGTCATCCTCGCCGTCGTCATTTGTATCGTCGACGTCCAATACCAAACACTTCCTCGCCTCTTCAATCAAACTCGCGTTCAACGGCGCGTTCTTCGGATCCAACTCGAACGATTTCCATATCTGCCGTTTAAAGAAATCCGGCGGGTGTCTCGACCGACACCTGCCGGAATTCACGTCCGGTATTATCGTCCCCAGTCGAAACTTCTTCGACGGTAAATCCAACAGGTGATCTTGCTTCCGTTTCTCCCTCGCTTCTAACTTTCGCTCCTCTTGCTTCTCGCTGAGATTTTGCTCGAGGTTTTCGTCCCATTTCAAGTCGTCTTGGTAATCGTCTTCCATCGAATCCATTGACGACGACGACGGCGCTTTGAAACTCGTCTCATCTTTACTCCGAATGCCCAAAACCAAATCTTTCAAAAACAAAACCAATCGATCACCGCTTCCTTTCGTCCTCGTCTCGTTCCTCGTTTCCTTCCCATTAAACTCTCCGATTTCTGTTAAAAAGAAAATCCGAAACGCGAATAGCGCGAGTAAAAAAACGAGCACATATCGAACGACTCGATTGTTCTTCTTCGTGTTCAACGCTCGTTTCTTAACGGGAAATTTCATCATCACCTTCGCATTGGTGTTGTTTGTTTTGCTCAGTAACAGCCGCTCGTCGCGAGTAGTACTCGTAGCAGTGGTAGTATTCTCGTCGTCCTTGTTGTTCTCTCCTCCTAATCCTCCTCCTCGGCGCATAAAGTGTGCGTTTAAACGACTACGAAGAGTAGAGCGTACACAACTCTCTTTCGTTGTGCAGATTTGGATGTCTTTTTTGTATCTAAAAACTTCACTGTACAACTGTAATGCGACAACATCAACAACGGGAGAAGAAGCATGGGACGAAGAAAGAATCCGCATCCTAAACGAGCGGAAAATGCGAGGACGGTTTTGAAGGGAGAAGAGTTTAGGGAAAAAGAAGAAGTTAAAGAACCGGTGGTGGTGTGTTTGCAAATACCAGATGATGATGATGATGATGATGAAATGGACGAACAGATACGAAAAGAAGAACCTGCTTTTAGGAAAGGATCGAAGAGAAAGAGAACGCAACACGAGTGCGATGTTTGCGATAAAGCTTTTCGTGATTCTAGTACTTTGAAAGATCACATGCGTATTCACACGAACGAGAGACCGTACGAATGTGATGTATGCGAGAAGCGTTTTCGTACATCTGGTCATTTGAACGAACACATGCGTACTCACACGAACGAGAGACCGTACGAATGTGATGTGTGCGAGAAGCGTTTTCGTACATCTGGTCATTTGAACGAACACATGCGTACTCACACGAACGAGAGACCGTACGAATGTGATGTGTGCGAGAAGCGTTTTACTACATCTGGTAATTTGACAAACCACATGCGTATTCACACGAACGAGAAGCCGTACGAGTGTGATGTGTGCGAGATGAAGTTTCGTCAACTTGGTAATTTGCAAAACCACGTGCGTATTCACACGAACGAGAAACCGTATGAGTGTGAGGTTTGCGAGAGGTGTTTTCGTGAATCTAGTACTTTGAAGAAGCACATGCGTATTCACACGAACGAGAAACCGTATGAATGTGAAGCTTGCGAGATGAAGTTTCGTCAACTTAGTAACTTTAGAAGGCACATGCGTACTCAACATTAGCTCATTTGTAGTTCTAAAAGTACACGCATACACGTCGTACATTCATCGCAGATACCGAACAACGAATCAAACTTGTCTACAATAATCGACTTGTCTAAAAATTTGACCACCTTTTGATGAAGAAATTTTTCTTCATGCATTCTTGAAAAACGCTCGTATTTTTTCTCTCTCTGATCTAAAAAACGACACTACTACTACGAGTGGCTTCGCGCGCGAATTGAATTGAAGAAAAGATGTCCTCGCAAATGACCGGGATGAAACCAGCGCACGAGCAAAGTTTCGACTTCGACGACTACGCGTACGCGCAAGCGCCCGGGTCGCACGGCGGGGGCATCGACGGCGAAAACGCGTTCGTGCCTCCCAGGTGTGTTTTTTCGTTTTTGGAATGCGGAGTAAAAATTAGGGGATTAATATTAGTCGTTTTGAAGATGTTTCGATGATGATGAAGACGATGACGACGACAAAAATCGAATCCTTAATGTTCTTCTTGTCTTCCTGATGATTTCGCGCGCGATTGATGATGATGCGAGGGCCGGGATGAGCGGTGATTACTAGTGCGATTTGAGATTTGTTCTGATCCACTTGTGTTTTTTTTTATATCGAAACGCCTTGCGAGCGTTTTTTTTCTCTCTCTCCTCTCTGATGATGATGATGGCGAACTAAGTAATGCACTCATTTCCTCTCCTTTTCAAACAGGTACCGAGCGTTTAGTAAGTACAACGATAAACCGGGCACAGGAAAGACGGGGTATTTTGATATTCCTCCGAACAATTACCCGTTTTACATGGAAGAGGAGAAGTACGTTTTTTGCTCTCGCGCTCGTATTTTTTAGTATATGACACGTCTTAAATACGCTAACGATGATTGAACTTCGTCAACCTAAAAACGAACAGATACTGTCCAAAAACCACTCGCGACGGTGCCAACGTGACTGAATGGACCGACCCGTACGAGCCGACTCCGGAACAAGAAGCCGAGGACCGCCAAAAAGCCTTCGAAGCCGGCATCCCGCACGGCGAATACGTCTACCGAAAACGCTACGGCGACTGCCCCATCCTCTCCTTACTCGTAACTTCCGAACTTCACACCGACACCGAATACGGAGGCCCGTTTTGGATCCACGTTCCGTCTAAAATCCGAGTCTCCGATTTGCGCGACTACATCCGCGACCGGTCCGGTATCATGCCCGGGCTCATGAAACTCGCCTATCGCGGTCAAAGCTTGGACGACGAGAGTCGCAAGTTGGAACACTACGGCGTGAGATATTGGAATAAAAAGTTTCCCGATTGGCCGTTGGTCATCAAGAGATGAAGCTTGATGTGCGAAAGAAAGAGTGTAAAGAGATGATTGATTTGAGCTATTGCTCGTTTGAGCGTTCGTTAGTTACTCTTTGTCTCGAAAAAATCCTCACACCATTGCTTCATTGCATCATCGGTAGTCTACTAAACCATCCCATCACGATGTCACCCACTATTAACACGTCGTCGTTCGCCTCCGCGATCCGACATTCATTCTTCTCGTCGACATCCTCGTCCAGAAGTCCTCCTTATTCTTCTTCTTCCTCCTCTACACGACAAACAAACGTCAAAACGTACGCGTCGAACGCAACGCCCCCAGTCCCACTCTCCCCCACTCACGAGTGCGCGGTGCTCGCGCTCGGTTGATTTTGGGGACCACAGTCGGTTTATCAAAAGATGACAGGCATCGTTGAATCGACGAAAGTTGGGTATTGCGGCGGCGAGACGGAAAATCCGACGTATACCTCCGTCTGCAATGGAGATGGACACACGGAAGCGATAAAGTTGGATTTTGTTAAAAATGAAACGAATTTCGAGAAAATTTTAGAGGTTTTCTTCAATGAACATTCGCCGCAATGGAAGGCGAAAGCGCAGTATAAGAGCGCGATTTGGTGCCAAAACGAAGCGCAGCATGCAGTGGCGATAAGAATGATTGAAAATTTGGAAAGGGATGGAAAAGGTCCGATTAAAACGGACGTGTATTCACCTTCGGAGAGTTCCGTGACGATTTGGTACGACGCGGAGGAATATCACCAAGATTTTTACGCGAAACAAAGCGCGAGAAGTTGGATTTAAAGAGCATCTCTCTCTCTGCATGTCCTCTCCTCTCGTTTTTCTCGAATTTGTGCGCTGTTTTTCATACGTGTGACGAGCGCGTCGATAAGTGTGATCATTTTCACATTTGACGCGCTTCGATAATAAACAGCCGCTTGCTTACGCGAGAAGAAACGAAGTGAATACGCATGGACCTCCGCAATGGAGGACGATCCAAATATATGCACATGTTGTACATTATATATATTAGTATTACAACGCAATCTTATATTCTAAAGCCTCTACGTTTTCCAATCCTTCTTCGTACGGGAACAGACGACTCTCAAAACTCCTCCCGAAACCTTTCATCAAAACACTCGTTTCGTTCACCTCGACGACACAAAACGGTCCCGGATGCCCTTTATCTTCGTCGCTGGCTAACATTGGCGACTCCAAAACGACAAAGTGCGTGCCATGCTCGTCCACGTGAACGCCGCCTTCGTGTTGGTGCCCGCTGAAGACGCATTTGACGCACCCGTCGCCGACTTTTTGTATCACTTCTAAAACTTCGTCGTAATTCCACAACAACGTTCTCCCGGTTCCGCTGGTCGTTTTCGGGTGCACGAGTAAGTGGCAAAAAATCAACACTTTCTCTTCGTTCTCTTTCGACCTTTTCAATTCTGCTCTCAACCATTCCAGCTGCGTCGCTCCGACGCCGCCGTTAAACGGCACCCACCTCCCATTCAACCCCTCTAAGTCCTTAAAATACGGAAACGTCCCGCTCATCCTCTCTGTTTGCACGACGTCTGGATTCTCGTCGCACCACTTATCCGCGTTCGGGTTGTGTTTTCTCAACAACGACAAAGCCTCCTCGTCCAACCCTTGCTCTCGTCCTTTGCTATAAATCGACACGTCGTACGGGTTCAATATAATCACCTTCCATTTCTCGTGTGGTTTCTTCGCGTAATACAAATCCCCATCCTCAGAAGCGCACTTAAACGTTAATCCATCTTTCGAATACGACTCGATTCCTTCTTTCTTCAAATCCACGCCGTCGATTAACTCTCTTCGCGTAAAATTATACAACTCGTGGTTCCCGATGGTAAATATCCAGTCGCGGCACGCGCTCCGATCTAAAATCTCCATCACGTCCGCCAATTGCCGGCGGCCTTCCGATATCGGTTTAAACGAATCCGTTTGGAAATCAAACGCGCACTGGTGGTCGATGATGTCCCCGTTGTGGACGATGAAATCAATGCCCCGCGTCTTGGCGGATCTCGCGCCGCCAGTCGTCGTGTTGTTTAGGGTGGTGGTATCCTCCTCGAGTTCATGGTGGTGCAAATTGAAGTGCTCCACCGCGTTCCTGGCGACGTTCAGAGCGTTTCGGTACCTCCGAACTTGCGAGCCGCTGAAATTCGTCCGGTCGTCCGTGTCGCAGTACTGAATGTCCGCCAGTAATCCGAATTTAAACAACGGAGGAGGATGAAGAGAAGACGAAGGATTTTTCCCGGAAGTGGATGCTTTATCTGTTTTGTTGTCCGACGACGAACATCGCGCCGGTGCTTTCAGATGATGATGATGAGTGCGACGATCCATGGCAAAACGTCGTCGTCGTGAGAAAGTGTGTGTTCTTCTTTTGCTGCTCGTATTTGAGAGCAGGTGAATGCGTTTTACGGTCGATGATGTTATCTGGGTGGTTGTTTCCCACGACGTTGCGAAGGATTTCGCAGAAAATGCAAATCGCATGCTTTTTTGTGAGGGAGATGAGAAAAAAAGGAAAATGGTATTAAACGCTTCAATCTCTCTCTCTCTCTCTCTCTACCTACCTACTAACCTGCGAATGATGATAATAATAATACTCCTCGTCGGATGAAGAATCGTCTTTTTTTTTCGTGTCGTCCTCGTCCGAGGAGTCGTGGAAGACGTACCTGTCCCAAGTTTGCATCACAGGCGCGAGGCCCGGTAACTCGTCGAAAATCTCCGCGTATCCGCTCAAGATTTTGTGGCCGTCGACGATTTGAATGACTTCTTCTTCTTCCTCCTCCTCTTCTTCGTACTCTTTCGCTGCGTCGTTTTCGTTTGCGTCTCTGGAGACGAATCGTAAGGCGTCTTGTTCGAACTCGAAGGTGTATTTGTCTTCAAAATTCCACGCGTCGTACTCTTCTTGCTCCTCCGGAAGATGGAAAAGCGGCTCGTCGATGATGCGCGTGCGCATGATGCCGCACATCGGACACTCTTGGCAGAGCACGTCTTCGAGCTTTTCCACCGCGGATTCCGCGGTGTGACCAGTGGCCGTTTTTGGAGGCGGCCCCCACAGTTTTACTTTCGGCTTCAAACGAATCGGGAGTGGGATTTTGAGACATTTCATCAACGAGAGGCACTGATTGCGTTCGTCGTCGAGCATTAACGGCAACGCCTCGCGGAGCAAGCAGGCGCAATGAAACGCGTGCGTACACGGAAATGCGTAGAACGGGGCCAATTTAGCACAATCCGAGGAATCCGGGACCTTACCGTTACGCAGGACTGGTTTTTTGCACGTCGCGCACGGCTCCTCTGCGTCGATTTCTAAATCTTTCGATTGAATTTGACGCACTTGTTCGCGCACGAGTGCGGTGATTTCACTGTCTCGTTCGATGTCTTTCTTCATCGTTTCGATGGCATTTTGGTACTTGTGCAACGCTTCGAGAACGGCGTCGCGAACGGCGTCGATTTTCGTGAAATCAGGGAGTAACGGGAGGATGTCTTCCACGCCGAGAATTCTAGTGGCGTTGTCCTTCTCCGCTCCTTGTCCTCCCGATTGTTGTTCGCGAACGTTGTTGTCTTTGGTCGTCTCCTTGAGAAATTTCAAAGCTACTTTGACTTTTTGCTCGACGAGCGATTCTTGGTTGACATTCTCTTTCGAATCAGGAGGTGCGCAATTATCGATGACGTGCTTCGCGATCTCCAACCAAAGCGTCTTGCGTCTCAAATGCGCGGTTTCTTCGCGCTCGATTTCAGAGTCGCTCTCTCCCTCGTCGCTCGTATCCTCGTCCTCATCCTCATCCTCGCTGCTCTCGTCTTCATCGCTTTCGTGTCTAATCGCCAGTTTCTTTTGCATCTCCTTCAATAACAAAGACGTTTTACTCTTCTTATTGCCAACACCACCGCTACCACCAAAATATGCGTGGTTGATGCCACCGTCGAAATCGTACGAGTTTGAGACTGGCGCGTCGGCGATGGTCTTCGCCAACTCGACGTCGTTCCCGTGCTCCAACGCAGCTCGTATGGCTTCTTCGTACTCTTTCAACAAACAGTGCAGAAATGCGACGCATTTATACGCGACTTTTTTATCCATGCGCGACTCGAGTAACGTCAACGCGTATCGCGGGTCGTAATACGCGAACTGATTCCTCTTGGCGTTGTTCCCGGTGGCGTTCGCCACGGCAACTTCGAAAAAGTTTTCCTCTCTCGTGCCGAACGATTCCACTTCTTCCGATCTAACCGCTTCTCTCAAATAACTTTCCAACTCTTGAAACAATTCCTCTCGAAACCCGTTCGCTAAAGATTCCACGTACAACGTCGTCAATAAGTTGTGACTGGCTAAATCTCTCGCGGCTGACGAGGAGACGTTCGGTTCCGCGCACGCTCTTCGCAAGTATCGAATCGCGTTTTCCACCGCATTTTCATCTTTCGACCCGACGAATGGCGTGAAGGCATACAGAACGCGCTTTGGTTCCACCCTCCTCGTGCCTTGCCGGATTAAGAAATCCGTCGTTTTCTCCGGATTCAATTCGAAACACTTTTCGATCGAATCGCAAATTAACTCCGACGGCACCTCGACGTTCGCCAACGCGTCCAAAGTCAAATCGATGTCTCGCTTTTCGTCGAGGAAGTAAGCGATGACTTTTTCATGTTCGCCTTGCGCGGACGCGAAAGAAACTTCGAGATCGCGATCGCTAGTTTTCTCTATTTTTCTCTTCGTCAGCTGCGTGTCGATATCTCGCTTAAATTGGCGAAGGAAAGCGGCAAATTTTAAGCGCGTTTCCAAGACGTGTTTGCCTTTCTCTTCGGCTCTTTGAATAGCACTCAGATGTAAATCGACCAGGAAGTTTGCAAGCATCGAGCGTTTCGCAGCATCTTCGTCAACGGCAGATTTTTGTTGAGCATTCTTGTTGTCTTTGCCTCCTCCATCGACATTTATGTTACTACCGCTTTTCTTCGCGGCGCCTTTACCGCCGCTCGTCTCGGATTTGCCGCTCCCGATACCGGAAACCAAAACACCGCCGCCCGGGAGAAGCGCGACTTTATTCAGCTTTTCATACCTTCCGACGCAATACGCGATTAAACCATGTAATGACCCGACGTCTTTAAATTTCTTAGCGATGCGTTCAAACGGTACCATCTCTTCGCATTGCGCCCACGCTTGACCGGCGAGTTCGTACTCGCGATCTTTGAACGCTTTTTCCGCTTTGGTTTTAAAAATTTCAAATCGTCGTCTCGCGTCCATACCGACGCATTGTAACGCGCGCTTAAACTCGTTGCGTTCGCAGTAGTATCTCCACGCATCTCTCGCTTCGTCTCTGGAAGCGATTTCGGATAGATCGCCGTTATCGGTGCACAAATACGAAACGCCCGTGATATCGTCCGTGGCGCAAAAGACGACTTTAGAGGCGATTAAGCTTTCTCGGGTAACTATACCGTCCGCGGTTTCATCCAAACGTAAGAGCTGAGCTAATTCACCGGTGAGTCTGGATATGCACGCAATTCTATCCGCATACGTCAACACCGCGTGGTGATCGGTAAGTGCCAAACCTATTGGAGAAGAATCTTCTTTTTTACGCAAAGCGTTCTTCGTGGGAAACGGCAGCAACGAGTGATCTCGGAGTAACTTTGCCTGGTTGTCCGTTTCCTTCGCCGACGCGTCTGCGGAACCAGCGTACACTCCCGCTCCAGTGAGCCACGCAAACACGATCTCTTCAGTGGACGCGTTTCGTTTCGTCGCTAAAGATGAAGTCGACGCTCGCACGGGCATGCGCACCACCGGTTCGAGAAGCGCTTGGTTTTCGCTCTTTATCAACTCATCAAAGAAGTGTTCGATCGACCGCGCTTCTTTCTTCACGAAAAATAACCTCGACGGCGTCGCCACCATTAACGAATAAAATTTGGTTTTGCCCTTCTTCTTCTTCTGCCCATCGTCTACGTTATTGCTTTTTCCGCTCGACAAGAGTTTTGATAAAGCAGGCTTTTGTGGCTCTCGCGACAACGTCAAACTCGTCGTTTTCGTCGAATACAATTTCACGCCAACAATCGGTTCACTCAACCCACTTTCCTTTGGAATATCTAGAACTGGAACGCACTTCATCTCTCGCATTCGTTTCCAATCCTCTTTGTCTTCTTCTAATTCTAAATACACGATGGACCCGGTGGACGTCCCGAGGAGCAACTCGCGCTTCACTTTCGTCTTCTTCTCTCCCTTCAGATTTTTCTTCGCTGCTTTCGGTTTCTTCGCGTTGTTATTGTTTCGAGGCGCATTCGTGCCGTCGTCGTCATCCATATCGTAATCCTTCTCGTAGCTGCTTCTCGTCGTCGTCTTTCCTTCGTCCTCGGAATCGCTCGATGATTCCTCCTCTCCCTCCTCGCCACCAACACCCCTACCCCTACCGTCGCTACCATCGCAAGAAGAAGACGAAGACGCCCAGCACCCGCAGCTCACGCTCACCCCTCTCAACTTCCCGATTGCTTTCGACCGCTCCCAGTCTTGTCCACCTAAATAATGCGTCTCTACCACCTTCCCGGTCTTTCCGTCCTTGGCGGTAAACGCGCACGCGTCCCCTCTCGCGCACACGACCTTTCCAATCTCGTTCTGATTCGCGTTTATTCCCAACGGGTTCCGCGCGAGTAATAAATTTGCCAGTCCTTTCCTTTTCGCCGTTTTATTTTCACCAACACTCCCCGTCGTTCCTTCTTTTAAATCCTCTTTCTTTTCTTCTTCTTCGTTATCATTGAATGCTCCTCCTCTTAACATCATCTCCTCGTCTTCTTCGCTCACAACTTTCAAGGTGTTGTTAAACCCTAAAACATCCGTCCTTCCTTCCACGAAATTCACCCGCAAGAGATTCCCTCGGTTGGTACCGACAAACACGCGATCGTCCGCGCTCATCCCGCACGTCGGTTGGCCGTACTTTTTTATGAAGGTGTTGTTGTTTTCACCGTCGTCTGTGTTGTGTTGTTTTTTGAGAGGTTGGAGCGTAAATATCGGCAACATATTCGCTTTCTTTTCATCCTCCTCGTTCGTCGCATTCTTAGTAGTGATGGTGTTGTTCGTGGTGTTCGAACTACTCGCATTCACAAAAGAAACTTCGTCCAACGCGTACGAGTTCACCGGAACGAGAGGGAAAACAAAGAACTTCTTCGTCTTCTCTCCTCCTTCTTCGCGCTCGGAAAGCGTTTTCGACGTCGTCGTCATCTCTCAATAATGTTTAGTTTGTGTTAAAGTGTTGTGTATTCCAGAAAAGACGGAAACTTGTGTTCCTTCGAATTGCATTGCAGTGTGTTTTAGGGTTTCACAGAAAACCCTAAAAAAAGCAACAGACAAAATCCCCTACTAAAGACGAGACGTTTCTTTCACAAATGTTGTGCACGCGCTGCGCCTCTTACTCTTCTTTGACGACGACGACGACGTTTTTATCATCGGTGTTTAAGAGGACGAAGAAGAACAGCTTTGGTATCATCGTGACGAGCACCACCGGGAGAAATTCTTCTTCTTTTATTTCTTCTTCTTCGTTTGAGAGAAGAGAACAAAGAAGCTCCAAAGGTGGTTTTGGTGTTGGTGTTGGCAAGAAGAAGACGACGAATAAGGCCCCGGCGTTTTCTGTCGTTGCCGCTGCTGCGACCGAAGAAACGACGACCGAAACTGCTGCTTCGAAAAGGAAAGCAGCCTCCGCTTTCCCGACGATGATGAAAACTATGAACACGTTTTTAGGGGTGACGAACGAATTAGGAGCCTCCTTGCTCGCACTCGTCGCGTTACTGTGTAACTGCGCGTACTTCAGCGCGAATACAACGACAAGTGGTGCAAGTGGTTTCGCAATAGTAGTAATCATTCTGATGAACAAAATAGCGTTAAGTGCGCTTCTCGTGAAAACACTCGCGGCTTTCGCGTTACCGGTGGATATCCAATCGTATCTGGCGTACGCGACGTTCCCGTGGCGCCCGAGGGAGGCGTTTGCGAACAAGAAGGTTTTAATCACCGGCGCTTCGCAAGGGTTGGGGGAAGCGATTGCCTATTACGTGAGCTCGTTTGGAGCGAACGTCGTATTGGCGAGTAGAAACGTGAAGAATTTAGAAGGAGTTGGGAAGAAGTGTTTGGAAAATGGGGCGAAAGCGGTCGAGGTTGTCGCTTTCGACGCGTTGAAACCAGAGAGCGCGGAGATGTTGGCCAAGGCGGCGAGCGAGGCTTTTAATGATGGTGATGATGAAAAAGAAGATGGAGATAGCAATAATAATAAGTCGTACTGTTGCGATTACGCGTTTTTATGCGCCGGAGCATCGCAATCGGCGTCGGCATTTGATGTGACGGAAAGCGCGGAGAGAGAGTTGTTCAATTTGAACGCTCTGTCGACGATTCAAGTTTTGAAAAACATCTTGCCTTCGATGATTGCAAGGAATCGAGGTCACGTGTGCGTGATAAGCTCTATGGCGGCGATATGTCCAGCTCCTGGTCAAAGTTCCTACGCGGCTTCCAAAGCGGCGTTATCAAAATACGTTGACTCCTTGAGAGCGGAAATTGGCCACACGGCGAAAAACGTCACGTTGACCAATTGCTACCCGGGCCCAATCGCGACTGGATTTAACGGCAAAAAGCGCGTCGTCTTCAACGCGACCGGAGTCAACGAAAACCACCCAAAAGGTCTCGCCAAAGGTCGTCTACCAGTCGAAACCGTCGCTAAAATGGCCGTCAAATTGACCAGTTTCGGTCAATACTCCATACATCTCGCGCCGAAACTGGTCATGTTCCTTTCGCGGTGCGTCCATTTTTGCCCCACCGTCGCTTACGCGGTCATGGATAAACTCGGTCCCAAAAGAGCGCAAGCCGCGAAAAAAGGTGAAAGTCTCTACGAGTTGAAGGTTAAAGATGCGTAGTAAGAGTAGATTAATAGCGTGCGTTTACTTCTATTTTGTGTGTATTTTGTCTGTCAAAACACTTCAATTTTCTTCACAACAACCAACCGAAAAGGAACATCTCTCTCAAATCATCATGTGCACACCAGTTTGTGCCGCGCTCGGGTACCTCCCGCAAAACGAATTCGACGAAGAAGTCGCCAGAAAAGACGCCGAGGTATACTATTGATTATGTTTTTGTTGTTGTTTTCGTGAAGTGCATCTTCTGTGGTGCATCTTTATATCGTTTTTACGCGCTTTTCTGGCGACTTCTTTCCCCGGATTGGATCCCCGCGCTCTCGTCGTCATCATCATCTTCATGATCGTCATCATCATCGAACGCGTTTAAAACGCGCGCGTTCTTTTTAAAAGCACACGTGCACGATTAGGACTACTACTCCTACGCGCGATCTGTGATTTGGCGGCTTTTGTGCTCTCTCGGAGGAGGAGGAGGAATATTCTTTGACTCTTCGGAGACGCTTTGTGTCCTCTCTGAGATCGAAAGCGAGAGGAAAATACGCGCTTTGCGCGCTTTTGCGCCGTCTCGCATATATGTAACGACTTCTTTAACTCTCTCTCTCTCGTGTTCTCGATGATGATGTATGTCTCTGTATTCAAATTGAACGAACGAAAAAACAACGCAAAACAGATTGCAGTCTTGAAACAAGAAATCGACGGACTCGGGGCGACGAACCAGGCGAAACAGCTCGCGAAGCAAGCCGCGGAGAAAAATGCCATGGTGAACAAACTCATCTCGACGGTTCGAGGCAAAGCGTTGCAAAGCAAAAGAGAACGCTTGAATTCGACGAAGGGGAAATTGACGAAAGCGGAGGATACTTTGGAGGCGCAGGAAGAGCAGATTGCGGAGAACGAAGAGCAGATTGCGTCTTTGAAGAGTGAGGTGCAAGACATGGCGCAAGAAATCGAAACGCTGGTGAAGGAGATGGAGAAGTTGAATAAATTGAGGGTGGAGGAGATTCAAAAGACGTACGACTCGTACATCGGGTACTTGAACACGGAGAAGAAATCGAGAGAGCAAGAAGTGAAGGAGGCGCAAGTGGCGTTGGATAAGGAGATGCAAGCGTTGGAACAAACGACGAGAAAGTTGGAACAAACGGTGGCGGATAAGTCCAAACATCAGGCTTTGGATAACGGAGAGGATGTTTCCGTTTCAAATGCAGGAGAATTCCAAGCGCCGGGAGAAGAAGATGAGGAATTGGACGAATAAAAAATGAGGATGCGCGTGTTGAACGAGAAAGAGAGTAGTAGTTCTCGCGGTATGAAAAGAAAGGAATGCTAATGTTACATAGATATGTTTTAAACGAATGAAAGAGCCATCTGCTCGTATTTATATATTATACAAAGTGCTCTTCGGGTATCTGGGTATCGTCTGTTGCGCCCGCCTTTGACTCTCTGATTGAGGCGGTTGCGCGGAGAAACTGTTGTTTTTGGGTGCGTTTGTTTGTTCCCGCACTCCACAACATCTGTCGCGCGCATATAATAAACACACACATAATACACATAATGCGCCCGCGTTTTCTGGGCGACCAACCTCCCACCGCGCAGTTCCTAAACGACATCACCCAAGTCTTATCGCTGAAACTCACGTGCGTTCGCGTGTTGCTTTTAACCAAAGTAGTTTGCGCGCGAATCGTCTCGTCGTCGTTAGGGGAAGATGCACGCGAGGAGAAGGAGAACGCGGATGCACCACCACCAAAACCACCACCGCTCACGCTAACAGATTTGACGGATGAAACGACCAGTCGAGAAACGATCGAAATTTGTACGAGTTTAATCGAAACGATCGTTCGAGGTGCCGTTCGGTACGAGTTAGATGCGAACGAATTGAGGAACGAATTGGAGCAGTTGGGTTTGCCAAAGGTGAGCTTTACATCGCGTATTTAAACGTATTAATGACATTTTTTTATAGGAACACACGGACGCGATCGCAATCCCGTACGGGGAGAATAAAGATAAGTTGAGGGAATGTATGTTGAAGAAAGTGATTCGAATCGGACGAGATGAAGAAGGAAATGATTATGGAAAAGTAGGATGTTCGTGGGAGATTGTCGCGAGAGCGGTGGATACTACGAGGACGAAAAAGGAGGAGGGAGAAGACCTCACTGCGCCTGATTTGAGAGTGAAGGTGAGTATTGGTGGGTGTGCGTTCACCGCGGACGAGATAGATTTGAGGGTGTGCATAAACGAGATGAAGAGCGCGAGAGCGGCCATGAACGAGTAGTAACATAGTTTGATATAGTAGTTTTAATAATACTGGGTAGTTTTAGCAGTAGTACTTTGAATTATGTATTTTTCACAACAATCAAGTTTTAGGCGCCGGACAGAACATCAACAAGGGATGGTCTGGGTTTAGCTCACGTAAAGCTGCTTCTAAAGCCTTTATTCTCGCTGCATCTGCTTTCGATTGATAGGAAATGCCTTTTTGCTCGCTCAGTGGAACCTCGTCGTTTCCATCGCCTCCCATCCAATCGAGAAAGCTCATGACGCCGGGGCCGTCTTTTTTCGCAGACGCCAGTTCGTTATTGTTCTCGATGATCTGAAAGTTACTCTTTTTTACCAGCGGCGAGGAGGCGTTTGCCGGCATTCTCACCGGCTCGTCGTTCGACACGTCAAATCTTTTTTGTTGATTGTTCTTCTTCTCCTTCTCCTCTTTCTTCTTTGCCTTTGCTTTTTCTTTCAACTTTGCGTAAATTCTTTCTCTCATCGGCGCATATCTCAGCGCTATGCTTTCAGCGCGTTCTAAGCACATTGCTCTGAATGCATTCGAAATGTTTGCCTGCGCACGTTTACACGTCGCTATATCTCTATCATTAATATTATTAATGCTCAATCTCTCTATCCTCGCTACGTCCTCTTCATCCGACGACAAAGAATCGCTATCCTCCGACCCCGACGCAAACAATCCGCCACCTTCATTCTTCTTGTTCTTCCCGTTCTCCTTCTTCTCCTCTCCCTCCTGAATGTATGTCGCATTCGCTCCTTTCTCTTCATCCTCCAAAACTATCCCACCTTCCAAGCAAAACACAAACTCTTCCTCTTCGCTCCTTTTCGCAGAAAACGCCATCGCGCCCGAATACAACTCCGCGCGTATCTCCCGCGCTTTCTCTTCCGTTCCACAGTTTTCTATAATCAAAAACGCGTTCGATTTCCTCGCTTTCTCGATGAACTCGATCGCATCCGTCATCCACTTTTCTTCCTCTTCTTCTGATGATGATGATGATGATGAAAATCGATCGAAGACGCGTATCCGCAGCGCCGCGGCGGCGGTCGCAGCAACATTTTTCTTCACCTCCACACCACCCGGGAAACACCCACCTAAGAACTTTTCAGCGAATGTGTTCCTCTTCTTCCTCTCGCTTAGTGAAGACGATGACGATAAAGCGTCCTCCTCCTCCTCCTCGTCTCCGTGGTAATAAAAGGACAGTTCCACGTCCTCTTTTTCGCTTCGCATCTCTCCCGCGAGTTGTTCAATCTCTTTCCTCGCGCGGTCGATGTCTTTATCATCGTCTTTGATTCCATCCTCATCGAATTCGTCGAGAAACTTCTTCGTCTCTGCGAGGACGCGTTTTGCGTTCTCCGCGAGTGCCCGGAGCGGCGTCATTTTCATCATCATCTCGTTGTTGTTCTTCGGCCACGAACGCTCCAGTTCGTCTCGTATTCTCGTCGTCATTTCTCGGTGGTGGTGTCAGGTCGTTCTCGGTGTAAACGAAAGTATATTCACGCTTTTGCTGCGCTTAAGCTTTTCGTCATTTCTCTTTTAAAAGTAGTGTTACTCTCTGCCGTGTGCGCGCGCGTCTTAATGAAGTAAAGTGACGAGACTTTTCCAATTCAGAATTTGAAATCTTTCCCGAAACTCCATTTGTTGTTGTACTCGTACGCGCTCGAAGACAAAGACAAAGGAGACAAAGAAGAAGAGAGAATGACGACGACGACTTCTTTTTTGAGCGGTGGTAATTTTGGTGTCGGTCCTGAAGACTATTCCTTGCTGAATGATGCTTCTGCGGGGGGTGAAACTGTCGGTGAATTTCCAAAGTTCGCTTCTCCGTCGGACGTAAACGACGACGTAAACGTAAACGAAGACGACGATGAAACGAACCTCATGCTCCTCGCCTCTCGAGAAATCGAAAGATTACGCGAAGAGAACGCAGAAATAAAACGTTCCGCGCGAGAAATCGCGAGCAAATGCGCGAGAAATCTCGAGGAAATGCGAGAAAGGTTGACACGAATAACACAAAGAGACAAACAGGAGCGAGAGGACGAGATGACGCGAATGCGAACGCAGATGGAAAAGATGGAATTGAAATGCGAGCAGTTACGAGAAGAGGTGAGGAAACACGAGCTGGAAAATGCGTTGGAGAAGCAACGTACGGAACAAAACGAGGAGGTATTGCGAGAGATGAAGAAGCGGGAAGCGAGCGTCGCGTTGGATTGCGAGAGGGCGAAGATGTTGGTGAAGAAAGAGAAGGAGAGGAGGAGGAGGAGGAAAGAAAAGGCTTCCGACGGCGAATCGTTATCGGAGAGCGAGGAGAGTAGAAAGAGCGAGTGGTAGAGAGATGCGGGTGGTGTTGTAGCTTTTTAGATTATTAATAGAGTAAAATAAAAATGAACGCGTATATGTTCGGCAGCGGCGCTCTCGTCGTCGTCGTCAATCACTTCTTTTTATTACCCAAAGGTTCAGACGCCGCGGATGGCTGCCACGTCACAAAGCTCGGTTCGAATCGCAAATTACTTCTGTTCGTCGTCGTCGTCTTTGAAAACGATTGCAAGTGCGTTTCGACAATTTTTGGCGTCGCGGAGACTATGTGTTGTCCTTTCCAATATTTTAACAAGTTTAAGCTTTGCAACGCGGAAGTCACGTCGCTTTCTCGAAACATAGTTTTCATGGACAAATCGCGGACGGTCAACCCGTTCATGTTCTTGTGCCCTCTCATGGCTTCGAGAATGTGTTTGGACCAATACGACCGGTAACTGACTCGACCGAGATCGGATAACGGTCGTTCCGGAGTCCCGAATTTGCCCTCTCGTTTCGAGAGTTCGTAACTCATGGAGATGAGAAAAGAACCGTAGCCTCTTCGTTGGTGCGAAGGCAAGGTGAGAATGCACGCCAAATTGTACTCTTCCGCGGATTGTTTTTCTTTTGAAAAGTAACCGACCGGGACGTGCACTCGATTATCCTTCTTTTTCATCGTATCCTTCTCGTTGCTATTTCTATGCGTATCGCTACTACTACTTTTACACTCCGTCATGACGTAAAAATTGAACGGCTCGACGTCGTAATACAACGTCTTGTGATCCAAAAACAGTTTCGCCACCAAGCAAAGGTTCTGGCAATACGTTTTGGCTTCTTTCCCGTCGATTTCCCAGAAGCAAATCGTGGTTTGTTCGTCGTTTGCGTTTTCGTGTTCGTAAATCTTCTTCCCCGGCGGGTGCGTGATCGTGCACTCTTTCTGGTGCTTTTGCATCGTTTTCGGTTTGCGCATGTACTTCATACAGTACGGGCAGACGTACAGCATGTCGCATTGGCCGGTAATTTCCGGGTACGGGCTGTAGTACCACGCGTCCATTTCGTACTTTCCAAACTGAACGCACTGAATATTTTTCATTTTTGTCTTCTCTTCGTGCTCTTTTTCCGCCAACTGGTCGATTCGAGGTAAATCTTCCACCGAGACGCCGTCGACGTTGTGAATTTCGTTGTATCTTCTTTTCATGGTTCGCGTCAATTTCCGAGTGGTCGTTCCTTCGCTGTGGGAGTTTTTGTTGTTTGACGATAACAATGGGTTCGTCGCCGAATGCGGCGTGGATTCTCCGTTCGTATTCACCGCTCCGTTGGTCTGCGTCGTCATCATTTTATTCGCGCTCCCAGCGACGCCTCCATTTTGCGCCTCGCTCTCGTCGAATAACCCGTCGCCCGCCGCGGTGTAGTCGTGCACATTCTCTGCGCTCACCCACTCGTCCAATCTCTTATCAAACTTATCGTAGTGAATGTAATACTTTTCAATCTCTCCTTCGCCGTCGTCAAAGTCTTTCTTTTTCGTTGAATTTCTTCGTTGAATTTCAACCACCGTCGCCGGGTGCAAGTGACCGTCGAAGGACGCCTTCGCGCTCACTTTCGATTTGATTGGAAACTCTTTATTCTTTTTATTCTTCTCTTCTTCTTCTTGGTGATGACAATTCGTTTTCTGATCATCATTGTCATCATCATCATCATCGTCATCCTTAGTATTACCTTGTTGTTGTTGTTGTTGTTGTTGTTGTTGTTGTTGTTGTTCTGGTTGTGACGATGATGGTTCCACGTTATTGCTATTAATAGTATTATCATATACCAGAGGAGGCGTCGGCGCCGGCGTCTTCTCTTCTCCCGTTAAAGCTCGCGGTCCTTCTGAAATCAATTCCACCGTCTTCTTCGCTCCGTCATCGTCATCGTCAAAATCATCATCATCATCATCAAAATCGGTCGTCATCGTGTCGGCGCAAAATGAATGAAATTTAGGTGAAATTCAATCTTCTCTCTTCTTCTCTTTCTTTTCTCAGTGCTCTTCCAATTTGCGCGCGACACCAAAAACAAAAACAACCCGATATCTCAACAAAATCTGTCCGTTTGAAGAGTGTGCGCGAGAGAGAATGAATGGAGCGTTGTTTCTTGAACGAAAAGTTGTTTCCTTTTTCGCTTTTTCTTCTGTCGTCACAAAATAAAAATACCGACAAAAGTCTGACGTTTTTAGAGAAAAGCCCAATCATCTTGCCTACATTTTCAAAACGTTCAAAAAGTGCTCACAACGCTCCTCCAACGTGTGTTTTGCAAAAAGTGTTCTGAACCACAAAAAAAAAAATTTCAAACGTTTCTCATCTCTTCTTTTTCTTTCTATTCTTCTTTTCTTCGCGAACAACACAACGAACAAAAGTAACGAGATGACGACGACTTTGACGAATACAACAACACAGAAGAAAAAGAAGAGCTCTTCCGTGTTGATGGTGTTGTTCTCGATCTTACGAACGTGCGCTCTCGCGCTGATCACGTTTCCGATCGCGTTTGTTTTGCACGTTTTCGCGGTTTTTCTTTTGCCGTGGGAGATTACGAAAGCAACCGCGAGTGAGATTTTTTCTCATCGTTATTCGATGAAGAAGACAAAGACGAAGACGAACGACGATTCAGATGATTCAGACGACGACGACGACGAATGCGTGGAAAGGGAGACGAAAAGAGCGGTCACGATATCGCGCGCGTTTCGACGCATCCTCGAGAACGGGAATGGTTTTACCATCAAAGCTTTGTTTTTAGATGATGCGTCAAAACCACCAACGTCGAATACGACGCATACGTCCTTGAAGTTCTTTCAAGAGCAACATAAATACGTCGTCGAGGAGTTGAAATTTCAAGTGGAGGAAGCGGAATCACGCTTTCGAGCGAGCGTGCAAAAGATACGCGAGAGCGAGATACAGCGAGTGAAACTGAACGAAAAGTTACAGGAGACGGCGAGGAAGTTAGCGAGAGCGAGCGGGAAAGACGTGAGAGTGAGTCAGTCGTCGAAGACGCACTACGGTAGTGGGAGTAAGCGAGAATACGAGGACGATAGGAATAGCAGTCACGGGGGGAGTTCTAGCGCGGAGATGTTCGCGACGGGATGTTTGTGCGCGTATTATTTGTACTGCTTTTACGACGTGGAGGATCCGTTCAAATTCGACCGAAAAATGGCGACGCTGGTGCCTTTGTTTTGGGTGGCGTGTTTGGCGGTGAATTCGAATGGGGTTAATAAGTTGGCGACGGTCGCGAACCTTATTTTGACCGGGTATTTTGGCGCTTTGGTATATACGAATCAAAGAACGATGACGCAATGAACACACGAAGTGACGACAGTATATTATACTCCACACTAAACCAGCTACATCTATTACTACTACTACTATATATATAAGCTTGTAACAAAAATGAGATCGATATTACGCTGTACACATTTTAATCGACCTACACTTGACCGCTCTTACCCGGCAACGGCGACGCGTCGGTATTCGACGTCATCATCATGCTCTTCTTCAACTCTCGCGAACCCCACACTCTGGAGACGTACGACAATACCCAAGGAGCTAACGTCTTATTACTCGGATCCCTCGCGTTTTCCTCGTAATATTTTGCCCATAATCCAGGATTATATTCTTTTATATTCGACGAGCTTCCGGAAAACGCATTCGTCCGAGAGTCGTATAGAAGTAAAGGCGAGTTCCCTGGCGCGTTTGAAAAAAACTCGCCTACGACTAAACTCCGCGGACGTCTCACCCACTCTTTCGGTGTAGCTAACGCAGCTTGGACGTAACGCACGTTATTCTCCAAAACTAAGTTCCATCCAAAATGGGTGTGACCAAAAGCGTGAGTATGCGAGTCCTTCCCCGATTTCTCGAGATGTAATATTTCTGTAACGCGCTCTATGCGTTCGTTTAAGATATTCGAGCCAACCGCTTGCGTCAACTTCGGATAGAGCAAGAAGCGCTTCTCTGGGATTAACTCAATCCTCGGAAGAAAATGCGAAAACGTAATCACCGTCACGTCTTTGCCTTCCTCTTTCGCTCGCTTCACGTTTTCTAAAAATCGTTCAAATTTGCCATCCGCGTCGTTCAAAGCGTCAATTTTCTTCGAAATGTAATAATCGTCTGACTTTATCGTCGTCGTCTTCGTGATCTCTTTTTTCCACGCGTCGAGTTTCGGCCACTTGCATAAACGATAATCCGTCATAACCCTCTCGACGCCGGGAATGTTCACGCCCTCGGGCGCTTCCACCTCTTCTTCCGTATCGAACTCCCGCTCGTACCAGCTATGCACGGGAGCTATGAATACCCTCCTTTTTGCGTCGTCGTTCGGGCCACCAATCCCTTCTCCCGATGATGGATCCGTTTTCACCCCTAATCTCTCGCACAGCTTAAACACCGATTGAATCTTCTCCAGCGAACATTTTTCCTCTTTCGAGGCACACCACAGGTCGTGATTGCCAAAAGTATAAAAAACGCAATCAAACTTCTTCAAACACGTGCGAAAGCACCGCTCTAAATCGCTCAACTTTTCCGCGACGTCGCCGGCGATGATGAGTATCGAATAGCAGTCGTCATCTTTGTTGTTGTTACTGTTCGAGGAGGATGGCATCTGCTCGATGAATCTCTCGTTTTCCTTCGCGTCAAAGTGGACGTCGGAAATGAGAAAAACTTTGATGTTTCCCTCGCGATGATGATGATGATGAGAATGATGATTATGATGCGTTACTTTTGGATTGGCTCCCATGACGTTGGGACTCCTTTTTGTCAATTTGGTATTAGAAGCAGCGTTCGCATGAGCAGCACATCGCGGTGACGATAACGCCATGAGGTAAAAGAATGAAGAGCGAAAATCACCTAAGAACGGTTACTCTTTTTGCGCACATACGAATACTGTGAATAACAAACATCAACGAGGAAGTTCCAACACCTCACGACGCGGTATCATCGCTCGAAGTACTACTCACCGCGTCTAAGAAATCTTGCGGCTGTAAATTGGTCACGTACCCTTGTCCAATCTGACAACTGGCGCCGTTCAACTTGACGCCGCGCAACACGTTCTCGACCAACAGTTCCGGCATCAACTCTTCGATTTTCTTTTGCACTTGAATTCTCGTCGTGGAGGACGTTTCGTCTAATAAATTACACGCGATTTCAATTTCCATTTTGTTGTTTTGACGCGATGGTGATGGTGTTGATGGTGTTGTTGTTGTTCGCATCAGCGCCATGCTTTGGACGTTCGGTAACCCGTCGATTTCGTTTCGTTGACTGACGCGTTTCGCAATCTGTTTTCCCAAATCGAGCGCGAGTTTCTCTTGACTCTCGTCGCTCAGTTCGCATATCATTGGCACGTTGTAATTCACCACAAACGGCACTGCACCGACGCAACACACGCCTTTTTCTTCCACGTCGCTTTTCTCGCTCGAGCCAAAATCCGGCTTCACCTCCCACTTCTGCATTCGGTCGTACACGTCGGAAGCACCGACCCACGTCTCGTTTTCCCCGTTGGCGGAGAAGTACCCTAATTTTCGTCTAATTTCAGCTAATTCTCTCCGCTCGCGGTTACTCTCAGTATCCTTCTCTCTAGCACTATTCGCGCTGGCCTCACCACCTATGCCATCATCACCACCTTTTACCATCGTCGCGTGCCCGTACATGTACGCGTTCACCCCTAACTCGTCCCCGAATCGCCTCCCGACTGCTCTCGCCGCTTCCTTCGCCGCGTCCATATCGCACGTCCCAATCGGGTGCACCGAAACGTGGTCCACAATCCCAAGCCTCGGGTGCGTCGCCGAGTGTTTCTTAAACGAGCCAATTTCCATAAACGCCGACGTGGCGACTTCGTGGACTCTGTTCGCGATGAGACGCGAGACCTTCTTCTTCCGCCGCTCGTTCTTCGCTTTCCCGTCCAACACCACCAACGCACTGTTGTCACCACCATTCACGGCATCATCAAAATCATCATCCGTTCTCACCGCAAAGGTAAACCCGGTTCGGTTATACGGTTCATCGATGAATGTTTTCACCAATTTAACCGCGTTGTTGTTGTAGGTCTCGTCGTCGTCGTCTCTTTTCGTCTTCGTATCATTCGGCTTCGTGGTAATCCGTTTTGATAAAGCGACGGATTCGATGGCTTTCAGCACGTCCATTCGTCTCCCTTCGGAGACGTACACCACGCACGCCAACGCGCCTCGAGCAGCACCAGTTCGAGCAGCAGCTAAAGGCGATGCCGATGCTGTTGCCGCTGCTGCCGCTGCTACTGCTGATGCAACCATGGTGTGTTGTTTACTTATTATGAGGATAAAATCTCCATTATATCTTTCTTTTGATGAAACAATTTACCCCTACAACAACGCTTTACAGTAAAAGACGTTCATAAATGTCCTCCTCCTCTTCCTCCGGGCGACAAAGACGACGGCGAGCGATTGTTTTCTGTTTTTGTGCCGTCCTTTTCGTCTCGTTTCTTTTTAGCGCGCTCTTTTCATCACGCGATGATGTTTTTCATGGTGATGATGATTTCGCGGGGAAATCATCATCATCAACTTCGGTCGATGATGATGCGTTAAACGAGGATGATGCCACGAGGATGATGCAAAAGAAACAGCAGCAGCTTTTAATACACAGAGCGAACAACCGACACGCGCGATCGTCCACGGTTTCCTCGTCGATTGTTCTCGAAAAAACGGAAGAATACGCGGAAAAAATCGAGGACGTGTTGGAACCGTATTACAGGCAAGTGTTTGGGAAGTTTGCACAGATGAGCGGGTTTGGCGCGAGCGCGGGTGAAGAGGAGCAAGAGGCTTTAAAGAAGAAAGAGGAGGAAGATTTAGATGAAGTGGACATGGGAACTCCGTTAATCGAGGACGACGCGTTGGAGCAAGAGAATCAGGATTTAGAGAGAGTAAACACGGAGGAAGAGGACGGTACCGAACCGATACCGGCGGAATCCGTCAAGATTAAATACAAAGACAAGGAGAAACGAGAGACGTGCGAACGGGAAGACGTGGCGATACGGACGAAGAGTTTAAATAGAAACGAACGGAATCGGATTCAGCAGATTAAGCCGAGGAAGTTTTGGGTGGCGAGAGATGAAGCCGCGAACGGAAGGAAGTATTCGCACATGGCGACTATCGGGAGGTGGAACGTGAACGCGACGAAGAAAGGGTTCGCCGTGGCGTGGCAATCGAGTAGCGGCATCGAAGGCATACGAGGCCAGTCGATTTTGATTTCCTACGCGGAGGATGTCGATCAACCGTGGTCGAAACCGAAGAGAGTGTCGAGCATGCAGAACGTGAAAACGGCGGTGTGGTCGCCGGTGCTTTTTAACCCGCCAAACGAGGAGAACGGTTTGTGGTTATTTTACACCGAGTCGCAAAACTGTTTGAGACCGGCAAGGGAGAACAAGAGCGGATCGAAAATCCCTCCGAGATTTTCACCAGGAGGAGACGTGAAAGTGACAAAATCGAGAGATGGTGGGAAGACGTGGTCGGAACCGCAAGAAGTGCACGCGCAAAGTAAAGAAGATTCACCAGGGATGCCGAAAGTGATTGCGAATAGAATCACCGTGCACACGCAGACCGGGAATTGGGTTTTGCCGTATTGGAAGGAGAAAGCGGAATCGAACGCGTGCAGGCAACCAAAATCGCCCGCTTCGCACGGCGTTTTAGTTTCTAAAGACCAAGGGAAGAGTTGGCAACCGAAAGGGAAGATTAGAGTGGGCGGGACGTGGTTGATTGAAGGCGCGGTTGTAGAAAGGAGAGATTATTCGCTGCAACTGTTTTTTCGAACGAGTAAAGGAAAAGTGTACACCGCGTTTTCCTGGGACGGTGGAGATACGTGGACCGGGGCAAACCCGACGACGGTACCAAATCCGGATTCGAAAATGGACGCGACCTCATTTCCCGATACGAGAGAGATTGTCGTCGCCTTTAACGATGCCACCGATAAGAATAAGATCAACAAAGGCCGGTGTCGATTACGCGTTTCGATTTCCTGCGACGGCGGCGTTGGGTTTAAAACCATCACCGAACTCGAAGAAGGGAGCTTGAAGATGTACATACACTACCCAACGGTCATTACCGACGGAGATCGCGCTATTGTGGCGTACTCGTTGATGGGCCACCCGCACTTGCGTCAAGGGGATATTGGAGGGATCAAAATCGCCGAGGTGAAATTCAATCCGAAGAGTTTCGAAAGGAAGAAATACGAGCCGAAAGTTCAACAGGTGGAAGAAGAGAAGATCTCGTCGTCGTTATCATCATCTTCTACATCATCAGAGGAAGGAGGAAGGGTAGAAGAAGGGGATATAGCCGTGAAAACGACGCTTTCGTACGAGCTGGACGGCCTCTGAGTGAAGATGAAGTAAGTTTTGTCCTTTTTTAGTTTCTAGATTTTAGCCGCTACAATTACCTTACAAGGAAGGTGTCGTTTCTAAATGAATGTGAGGATCGTCTATTGTAGTATCTTAGCCCCATCCGGTGATACCACCACCGCGCATACCAAAACCACCGTCGTTATTGTCGTTGTTGTCGTCCGAATCGTCGTCGTCGGATTCGTCGATATCGGATGGTTCGAACTCTTCCATGATTGCTGCCGCGCCGTAGCCTCCGCCGTCGTTGCCTTCTTCGCCGTCATCGTCGTAATAGTCATCGTCGTCGTCGGTACCGTCAGAGTCTGAAGCGACTTCGTAGTTTCGAATATCTCGAGAACGTTTACGACCGACGGCACCGGACCGTTGCAGTGCCGATTGTTGTTCGCGCCGCTTAGAAGATGCTGACATTTTCACGCGTCCGCCTCGATTAATCCTGCGTTTCCGTCGAAGTCTTCTCGCATCAAAGCTTCTAGAAATGTCCATCTTCTTCTCTTTAGTACTCCCATCATTGTTGACGGCGGGCGCTATAGTAGTGGGTGCGGTAGTTGTAGTTGTTGTATTCGCTTGCGATATCATTTCTTCAGCGGAAAGCGCCGAAGTGCGTTTTGCGGCAGCCGTTGCGGCGTCGAGTAGCGCCTTACATCGTCGAGGCGAGGCGTACACAGCCTTGCAATCAATCAAGGCATCGATTCCTTGAATGCACATCTCCAGCATGTTCTTTCGTCTGGCAATATCTTGCAAGTTCTGGTTGCTGAATTTTGCAAAGACGACCGATAACGACAACAGAGTGGACGCGGACGCCATCGCGAGTCTCCCAGCCATCACCGGTCCGGGCACTTCGAGTTCACACACAACACGAACGGCTCGTAAACCGTCCAAAAACAGCAAACACACCATTTCTGCATCAGCTATGGTGGTGCTTTGATCTTTGCTTTGTTGTTGATCTCCGCTTTCGCACTTTCTAATTTCGTCCGATAAGGCTTCGATTGTTTCAGACGCGACGAGGACGACCGCGCCGGGAGAAAGCGCCCCGCGATCGTTGACAATAGTTCTGGCATCTGGGTCGAGATTTCCTCCACCTTTACCTTCATCGAGTATCGACGAATCGGCAGAAGCCGCGGATGCTAAGCAAAAGTGCATCGCCGTTTTGTATAAGGACAACAAATTTTGCGAAGAGAAAGCTTTCTTCTTGAAGTGAGAGAATCCGCGCGAGACGAGTTCAGCTCTCCCTCGAAGACTCGCAAAGGTTGCTCTGGCGTTATTGCTGGCCTCATCTTCGTCTTCGTTGGTAAAAATTGTTAGGAAAGATGCCATTTGATTGTGCGTGTGCGTGTTCGAGGACGACGAACGCGCAAATGCGGCATCTCTCGAGATGGCAGAGATGGCATGTAGAACGTCATCTTCTTTGACCGCGTAGTTTTCTCTATCCATAGAGGCTTCATCATCGACACCGTTCGACCACGCCGCGGCGACGACATGTGCAATGGCAACATTCCTCGAAGTTTGAATCGAAATTTGACGCTGCTCTTCCTCATCGACGTTTTTCAAGTTGAACGTGGAACGACCAAGCATCAACGAAGTATCGTCGTCGAGCGCCGCTGCAAATCGCAGCGCCGGGTTGATTGCCCGAAGATCGTTCCATTCATTCGCGCGTTCGAGAGCCCATTTCGTTGCGAGTACACGTCCTGAAGTAGCGAACATTGCATCCCAAATACTTTGTCTCGCGTAGGTGTTCGCCGGTAAAAGATAGGCGCAGTTCAAAAGGGATATGCACGCTCCGACCATAGCCGCGCGAGACTCTTTCGGCAAGCTCAAGAAGCTTATTTCGTCGTCATCATCGTCGTCGTTTTTCATCACTCGCGGCGTAGATTTAGCACCGCTTGCTGGTGTGGTGATCAATTTACCGCCGGCAAGGCTCGAGGCAACTTCCGAGCATAAACGCAAGCATTTCGACGTAACCAACATGTGCGCGATATTATCGGGCGGCATGGAGGAAGAGCCATTGCTCGCCGCTTTGGCGATGGCCTGTGCGGCACGCTTTGTAATTGAAACTCGTCGTTCAGCAATCATGCGCTCGCTATAACTATCGTTGTGCTTATCGTCGTCGTCGATTATGGAATTGCCGCTTTGCATTTTGTTCAAAAGTGGCTCTGAATTTTTTAGACATCGAGAACAAGCGGCGACCCATTTAGAGGCTGGAATTCTGCACAACTCCAGGTCTGCTTTTTGACGTGTCCTCGCATCTAGGCACGCTTCGACATCAACGAGCGCGAGGAGTCGACGAAATGAATCGTCTTCAGACGCTTTTCTATCGATGACACATATTCTCAACGCTGCTGCGGTCGCGAACAAACTCGAAGTGTTATACGCGACTTCGTCCGAAATGTGCACATCCACCGTCTCGCTCTTTTTGTCGGCGTTTACGTTCACGCTCCGGTTAAAATTGTCTACGTTTTGAGAAAGTTCTTCGAGAAAACTTGAAAGTTCGAGCGAGGCTCGAACGAGCGCAAAGCCAGCCGAGGAGGTGAGACGGTCGGATTTTGGAATCATCGCAAACGCCATCGCATCTAATTGCTTCTTACCGAGGAAGTATGAAAAGTCATCGTTCCTGTTCTTTCCATCCTCGTCGTTGTTATTGTTGTTTTTGTCGTTTTCGTTCGCTACATCTCCTCCGAGGTGTAATTTTTGGCTCTTTAATCGAGGCTCTAGCCACGATTTCAGCACCGCTTGCACGGACACTGAGTCTAATTTCACGGCAAGCGCGCGAAGCGCATCCATGCCAACATTCACGATGCAATCGCTTCGCTTTTGGTGATGATCAGAATTTTCATCAGTCTCTTCTTCCTCTTCGTCGTCACCGTCGTCATCGTCATCGTCTCCGTCGTCATCCATGACGATTCTAGTATTTGCTATACATTTCAAGATATCGTGTGCGAGAATGATCCCTTGCGAAGGCTCCAAGAAGAATATTTCATTTCGATATCCATTCCAGGCTTCGTCTTTCTCTTTCTCTTCTTTGCCTTTCAGGAACATTCCTTCAACGACAGCCAACGCGACCAATCTGCTATCAATACTACCTCGCATCTTACGTTCCAGAAGGTCAAACTCTTTCGCACGAATCGGGTCGTCTTTGTCCTCCAAAGCCTCCATGCACTTTCGGAGCGCGAATCCGCACGCGTTTGCCCACACTCTGTTCGCGTCCAATCCGTTTGCGAATGAGTCAAAACTATCTATGCGTTCAGGAATGCACGCGTTAATTTCTTCAATCAGCGCGTGTATTTCCTTTTGAAATACAATATCATCTTCTGGCAATGACCATCCCCCTTCATTCCCTAGGATCTCGGATCCATGTTCATGCATCCATCGTAATTGTATTTGTTCGAATATGGCTGCAAACGCCCTCGCGCTCGAAGCGCACCGGTTGTTTTCCAAATTTTTATACCCTGCCCGATATTGTTCGACGCGCTCGTCTTCTTCCAGTTCTTCGTCCGTTTTATTCTTTACTTTATTTCTCTCGTTATCGTCGTCGTCGTCGTTTCCATCTCCTCCGTGTTCGCCTTCTCCTCTATTTTCATGCGCGCGTCGGTCCGCGGTAGTCGTCGCACCATCGATCTCATCGCCACCACTACCACCAGCAAACGACGCCGCCGAAGACATCAACAACAACGTGTTCGGATGTGCCGCTAACCTCAGAGACTTTACCATGCTCCTCACCGTTTCCATATAATTCCAAACGTTGTAATCATCATCGGACCTCAATATCCAGAACTTCTTCTCGCCGTCCTCGCCGTCGGTTTCGCTTTTTTCCTCGCCGGGTTCTCCCCCGCGTCTTCTGTGTTCAAAATTTTCCACCAACGCTTCTATGAAACGTTCCACACTTTTCTCGCCAATCACCCACGCTCGAGGTGACTCTCGCATCGCATAGAGCAATTTCAATACCGTGGACATTTTTTCATCCATCCGTTCTGTTTTCCATGTAGACTTTTCCTTGTTCGTTCCTTTCAAAACGTGCAAAATATCTCTCACCTCAATCGCGTCTGCGTTTGCCATTTTTCTCAAATGATTGAATAACGTCGCTCTCGTTTCCTCGCTCAGCGTCAACACCTTATGACGTTCCTCCAGCAGTTTCAAGGATTTGTGCGCCTCGCAGACGGAAGAAGAGCCATTATTCGTGGACATCAAAAACGCGTGCAAAACGATTTCAATTTGCTCTCTCGGAGTGAATTCCGAATTCAATTTTCGCTTCGATATTGATGTCGACGACGACGACGGTAAAGACGAGACGAACGCGTCGCACGCGTCTTCCCTCCGCTTCCTCCTCTTGCTCTCCCAATTTGAGCTTCTCGACCCGTCGTCGTCGTTTTCATCGTCGTCGTCCATGGGTGAAGAAATCCTTTTTTTTTGAAGAAATTTTCGAAAGTTTTCTCGATTTTGAGCGATGGGCGAAGCATGTGTATACTATTATTATGTTGAAAGTTTTTACAATAAATACAATGATGCGAATACCTCTTCGCGTGAACGTTGCGTATTTTCACCACCGCGAAAATGATGAAGTTCTCTCTTCTTCTTCTTTGAATTCTCACTTTGTTTTCTTGGGTTCGTCCCCGTCGGACTCTTCTACTTTCGCCGCCCTCTCGTCTTCGCCGCTGGACTTTGCCGAACTGTCGTCTTCGCTGGACGTGTCGAACTTACCCTCTCTTTGATACTGCAACGCGAACGAGAAGCACAAGACGAATAAGATCAACGCGATGACGAGCAACCACCAATACGTGGCTAATCGTTGCACCGGGGAGGAGGAGTTGGAGAATCTAAACGTCGCTCTGTGGTGGATGTTTTTCAATTTACCTAAAAGAGGCATAGACGGGAGGAAATTCGGGAGTCGTTTGATATCCACGAAGTTCATGTCGACGAAAACGGCGAGCGACTCTTCGATGGTATTACCCCTGGTTTCCCATTTTCGGTCGTACCAACTCCGGTGGGTTTTTTTGTGGTATCCTAAACAGAGAGGGAAGGAGGATTCGAGAGGGCCGAAAGCCATTTCCTTATCGAGCCAAGGGCCTAACTCGTCGCCGTCGACGCGAACGAAGGATATTTTGCGGTGTTTCAGCGCGAGTTTGTAAGCATTCTTCGCGAACGCTTCTATTTTAGCATCGCCTCCCGATTCGACCAGGAATACCGACGGGCTATCTAAATCGAGGATGTTGTTGAAGACGGATTGATCGAGTTTGGCTAACGGGGCGACGATTCTGGTGCGCACAAACGCAGACACGTTGCACGGATTTTCATACCCACTCGTCTCGCTCATATCGGCGTCGTTCGCGCGATAACTCTTCTTCTTCTTCTTTTTCTCCTCCTCCTCCTCCTCTTTCTCCTCCGCTACTCTACACAATACAACCTCGGTCGTAAACGCCTTATAATTCTCACCATCCGATACTAAGGAATCGTCGTCTTCATCTCCGGGCACTCTCGGGTGCACTGCTAACAAAACCGAATAACTTTCGTCTTTGCTTTGGATATCCTTCCACGGAAATTGCTTCGCGTGAAACGCGTCTAAAAACGCATTCGTTTCCTCAAACGTCTTTGGCGCGTCGCTTTCTCCGAACCACGCCTGTAAATTCTCCCTCTTCTTCGCCTCCGAGTCGAACGCTTTCTTAATCTTTAAACTCCCTCCATTCACCATTAAGTGAAAAAACATCGCGTTCGACTCGGTCGCTCTCAATTTCCCGTATTCTCGCGCCTCGCGCCAGTCTTTGAACGTCGCGACGTCCGACGCGCTCGCGCGACGGAGATAGTTCAACAGCGCGGCTTGACTCCGACTGCCTTTGTATTGTTTCGCCACGAACAATTCTTCTTCTTCTTCTTCTTCTTCTTCTTCTTCACTCCTACTCCTACCACTCCTACTACTCTCATCGTCGCTCTTCTTTTCTAGCAGTAATAAAGTCGGATATCCCTTCACCCCGTACTTTTTCTTAAACGCTTTCCTCGCCTCCGTTTCTCTCTGCTCCATTTCCTCTCGAATTGGATATTTCCTCAAGTCTCCGTTCATTTTCACCACGTCCACGACGGTCTCGTCCGTGCCATCTACTTCTCGCACTATTTTCAGCGCGGAGACAAGTTCCGGTTCGAGCACTTTACAGTGCCCACACCACGGCGCGTACACGGAAACGATGAGTTTAAACCTCGGATTTTTCTTCACGCGCTCGGAGAAGCGCGAGAAAATCGAGGACGGTAACAGGTCGACGAGTTTTTTCTGTTCTCCTTCTCTTTCTCCTTCGTTCTCTTTCGCCGTCGAAAAGAACTCCCAGGAGAAAGACGAGAGGAGAAAGAGGAGGAGAAAGAGGAGGAAAGGGTTTCGAAGCCGTTTAGGCTTCGCTCTCCTCCTCGTCTTCTTCTTCTTCATCACCGTTTGTGGTTGTAATGGTTGTTGTTCTTGTTGTCGTTGAATTTTGTGTCGAAAAAGGCACCAAAGCGGTACGTGACCTTTGGTGCAACAGAAGAAAAAAAGGTACGCGCTTTCACGGAGTCGTAGAACACTACCACTTCGAGAGACGATGATATCTGTTTAAGAAGATGAGACAAAACGATAAATGAAGAATAAAGAGCAGCGCTGTTGTTTCTCTCTCTTCGTCTTCTTCGTCTTCTTCTTCTTTGTCTTCCTCCTCCTCTGTTTGTGTTTCGGGTGAGTGTGCGTGTGAGTATGAAGAAAGAGATCATCAGATCGTATGATGAGTCCACTTTTTTGGTCGTTTGGTCTTTTTTCGTTCGTGTGCAAAAAAATGAAAAAAAGGGCACCTCTTTCTTTGCTCCATAATTGTGTCGATGTTGGTCTCTGCAGAAGGACATTCAGAGAGAGAGAGAGAGAAAGAGAGAGAGAGACGAATTCAATAAGTAACAGTAATAATACTAAGAGGTGTTTTTTGTCGTTGTACTCGTTGTTGTTGGTATAATACATGGGACCTTTAGGGGCGGCGAAACAAAAACGAAGGCCGTTTTTGGCAATTCGGAGGAAAAGAGAGGCGCGAGAGGATGAGAGTGATGTGGAAGAAGAAGAAGAAGAAGATAAAGACGCGAAAGAGGAGAGGAATTCGTCGAAAAAGAAGAAGAAGAAGACAAAGAAGAAGAAGGCAGGAGTAACCCTCTCGTTCGAGGAAGAAGAGGAAGAGGAAGAAGGTTTAACGAAAGAGAAGAGCGGAGAGGAATTGAAGAAAAAGAAGAAGAAGAAGAAAGGACTGGGCGCTTTAGCCGTAGACGGAGGTCAAGAAGAGAAGAAAGACAAAGAAGAAGAGAAGCGCAAATACGATGCCAACGCGCTGAAGGAAGAGTTGGAAGCGCAACGACGCGTGGCTTTGAACAGACCGAAAGAACACGCGCAAGAAGAAGCGACTTTGACGACGGCGGAGGTGAATAATCCGTTTTCGAGAGAAGCGGAGGGCGACGACGACGACGATACTATTCAAACGGTAGATGATGGCGATGATCAGCAAATGGTACCATCGAATAAAGCAATATTGGAGGCAAAGTTGCAACGACGCGCGAAACAATCTTCGGGTGATGGTGGAAAGAATTACATACCGCTCGATGTTGAGCAGAAGCAGAAGAATACGAAAAACGCGGCATCGCTAACGATGATGATGGACATCGATGACGAAGAAGAGGACGCAAACAAACAACACCAAGCGCAGCCGTCATCGAAAAGAGTCGTAATAGGAGAAAGGAATCAACGCAATACTAAATCCGCTGAAGAGCGCTCGAACCTCGCCTTGGCGAAACTTCAAAACGCGGCGCAAAACGTAAAGAGGAAACTGGACGCGTGTTTAGAAAACGTGGAAAGATCGAATCAAGCGTCCGTAAGATCTTCGGAAACGTTGAAAAGTTACGAAGGAACGTTAGAGGAATCAAAACTACGATACGCCTTAGCGCAAGAACTTGGCGTCTATTTCCGCGCCTTGTCTGGAATGCTCGCGGAGAAACTTCCGATGATTGAAGAGTTGGAGGCGCAAATGTTGGAGACGGTGCAAACGCGAGGTAAGAAACGGAAAGAGACGAGAGAGCATTTTAAGGTTGAAATCGGCGCGGAAACGAGCGTTGCTTTGCATCGAAACTCCTGCGACGCAATTTCCGAAAGCGAACTCTTAAACGCGGTGGTTCGAGCGAGCGGATGCGAGGAGGTAAAAATGGACGAACTCGGTCGGGACGTAAATCTCGCGAGGAAACGAGAGATTGAAAAGAGATGCAAAAGTCGCTACGAGGCGATAGAAGACGAAGGCGCGTACGAAAAAGTTGTTTTCGATCAGTTTAATTTGAATGAAGAAGATGATGAAAAGAAAAAGAAATTCCAGGAACGAGTCCAAAGCATTGCGGACATTGCAAAAAATGTTCTCTTCAAAGACGTGAACGAAGAGTTTGCTAGCGCGAGTAAAATTTTAGAGAAGATTTCAGAGTGGGAATCAAAAGACAAGAAGTCGCACGACGACTACTTGATTTACTTAGCGGACGTGTTTGAGCTCTTTGCAAGAGTTGATTTGCTGAAATCGTGTTGGATTACGGAAGTCTTTTGTTCGTCGTCGTCGAAATCTGACGCCAATATTAAAAACGTGTTGGTTGATTTTCCGTGGCAAAAGGATATCGTCGAGTACATCTCCTCCTCGCAAAGAACGAAAAAGGAGAAGGATACGTCCGTGGTCGCGTTAATTAATCTCAAGATAGAAGTGTACGCGCGAACAATCGCTAGTCTTTTCGCGAAGTGCATCGCCGATGAGAACGTTTGGGACATTTTCGAGAAACCCGACCGCGTCGCGAAAGCCATCCAACGAGTTCGCGAGGACGCGAATAAAACCATCCTGAATGAAAAACATAAGAAAGATGAAACTAAAGGAGACAAAGAATTAATCGATGTGTCGCATTTACAGGAATTGGTGAACGAGGCTACTCTGAATATTCAGCATCGTATAGACGACGCGTGTGTATATAGCGAATATCCATTTTGGAACGGAGAAAAATACGCCGCGCTCGTTGCTTCCGATCGGAAAGCGGGGAAAGCAATTGCCAAAACGTTCAATGCTTGGAAAGAAAATGAATCATCTTCGCTCGATTTGGTCGTGAAAACACTTGAAATGGAAGATATATAGAAATAGTTTTAGAGAGCTTTTAGAGAAAAATGTAGTAGTAGTAGTAGTATGGGTAGTACAAGTTTAATTTCGTCGTCAAATCATCCCATTTTATCTCTCCCTTTGGCGAACGGGTTCGTCGTCCCTACGGCAACCTCGTTCCCTTCTAAACTCAACGCTATGCTAATCAAAACCACGCACAAAGAAATCAGCACCCCCATGCAAATTGCCATGAACTTCCCTCCGGTTTGCAGCACGATCCATCTATAACTTTGCCTCGACAAGCACGGCAACACCTCTCTCTCCGCGTAACTCTTCGACGGATCTCTCATTGGCGCCTGACTGTACATCGCCCCACTTCCTAAACAAATGAACAAGCTTAAAATCCCCGTCGGTGAGCTGTGTTGGTCCCATATGAACGTGTTCACTAAAATCGTCGCCACTTTACACATGTTCCCGACAATCGCGAACGACGTCGCGCTAATCATATCCCTTAAATGAAAAGACAAAAAGGACATCCCTAATCCAGCGACGCAACTCAACAAAATAAAGAAAACGGCTCCATACGTCCACTCCGTGTTCTCTAAAACCTGCCTTTCTCCTAACAAAATAAACATCATCAACAAAAACGGCACGGACAAAATGTTTTGGTAATACGTTTGCCCCCACGTCGTCATCGCGATCGACGAGACTAAATGTTTCACGTATATAATCTCGAAAATAGACACGACGTACCACACCACGATCCATAAATACGCTTGCACGGAAAAGTTTGAATCGATGTTCACGTACAACAAAACCCCCATCGCGATGCCAATCAAACTCCCGAAACTCTTCGCCGACGGTAAATCCCTCCCTAAGAAAACGTAATCCAAAACCGCTAAAATCAAAGGCGTCGTCGATCGTAAACATATGAACGTATCCACCGGAGCTAACTGTATGCTCTTCATGTTCGCAAATAACGTCGTCACGAACGTAAACACGACCACTAAAAACCCTTTCGCTTTTTCAACATCCAGCTTATCCGCCACTAACACCCTCAGTTCCGCTAAAACTCTCACCGCAACCCCAGAGGCTAAGAGCTGACAGAAAAGCAAAAAACACGGCGCTGGAACGTACGCCAGAGTGATTTTATTGATTATTAAAAGCTGCGAATTGCACAAGGAGTACCCGACGATCGCGGACACCAGTTGCACGTACGTCGGTGGTTTCTTGCTCACCGGTGATTGAGACGATGATGTTTGCGCTTTCGGCTGATGAGAATACTCCGGGATGATTTTATCCGTCGCGTCCTCGACGACTTCGCTCAACTTCACGTATTTGCGGGCATCGTTAGGAAAATCCTTCCCGCTGTTGTTGTTGTCACCATCACCTGAACTCACTAAATCGTTCAACCCGACCGAACTGCGGGTATTTTCCGTGAACGCCGACCGTATCGCGGTAAACATATCCCTTCTTATTAATCTTCGTTCCAGGGAAAAAAAGTGCAGACTTTCGCTTCAGAAAAGAGATGTTTTACGCGCAGCAAAAGCCGCAACAGCCGCCCATTAAAACGGCGACGCTTTTATTACGCGACGTGGAAAAGACGCTACAAAGAGTCGCGAACAAATATTACAACAGCGCGAACGTGAAGCCGTCTCGAGCGTTCACGGGATGGATGAAGCAAAGGAAACGAGAGTTCACGGCGAAGGATGAAACGTCGGCGTTTTTAGAACGATGCGAATACGTATGCGTCGAGAATGAAGAAGACCAACGGCGACTCCCGACCGTGAACGAGAAAAGAGCGCGAGAATTATTCGAGGACTTCAAAGAACAGAGTTCTCCTTTCGCCGTTTTGCTCGTTCCTGGATTGTGGGGGCATCATTATCCAGGATATTACGTCACCGTGAGAGATATGTTTCGTTCGATAGATATCGAGTGCGAAATATCGCGAGTAAACTCGGAAGGTTCGGTGAAGGAGAACGCGAGAACAGTTAAGGACGAAATCGATGAGTTGTGTGAGAATAAGAATAAAGACGACGAGAAGAGAAGAAAAAGAGTTTTAGCGATGGGCCATTCGAAAGGTGGACTGGACATCGCCGCCGCGCTGGCGCTGTTTGAAACGGAGTTGGAAGACAAACTCGCGGGATTCGTGTGCGTTCAGTCGCCTTACGGGGGGTCACCAATTGCTGAAGATTTGTTGAGCAATAAGTACGTGCGATCGGGCGTTCATTTTGCGCTCGAGGCTGCGTTCGGAGAGAGCAGAAATTCAGAAGCGATTAAAAAGATGGTGAAGCCGGTGGAAGATTTAACGTATCGCGCGCGAATACGATTTCTTCGAAAACACCCGTTGCCGGAACAGTTCAGGGACAAAACGGTATGTTTCCACTCCAAAACGACCAGCAAAGATTCCGCGATGACCAACATCGCTCTGTACAGTTTATCGCAATACAACGAAGAAGGGGACGGTTTAGTCTGTCGGTCCGACGCCGAAATCCCACACACGAGAGTCGTTCGATACGACGAGGAATTCGATCACGTCGATCCCGCCTTTCCGACGTCATTTTCTGACGCGCTCGTCCGAGACCATCGCGAATTCTACGCGAAAGAAAACGACCGAAGAATAAAACGTGGGAACAAAATGCTCCTACCCACCCCACTGGGCATCAAAGGCGCCGAGTTGACCTCTCAAGTTTTAGCCGTTCCGGGTAGAGTGAAACACGACACCGCTTCCGTCCATCTCGCGTTGGCGCATTTAGCTTTAAGCGCGCCCGCGAAGAAGAAGAAACAGAAGAAGAAGAAGGAAAGTATTCAAAACGGAGAGAGAGAGGTAGTAGTAAACGAGGACGACGCGCAACAAACCACAAAAACCACCGCAATAGAAGTCGCTTAAAATTAATGTTTGATACGCATATAGGCATAGAGCAAGCAAAAGCTAGAAAATAGAAGAAATCCCTCACTCTGAGTCACTCAGCGTTGTGTGTAAAATATTCTTATTCTCATCAATTCCTTCATAAATACACACGCACGCAGCACGAAACGACGAGAAGGAGAAGGCACAGACTTCATAAAGAGGAAGACTTGAGTAAAAATGTCGAGCGAAACGGTCACGGAACTCCTCAACCGGAAGAACCAATTGGAGAACTCCTTGCAACAAACCGAAAAGCAACTCTACGACTTGGAAACGGCGTATTTATCCAACGAACACGGCGGTTCTCACGGGAGCATCTTGAAAGGGTTCGAAGTCGCCTTGTCGCAAAACAAAACGCACGCGCAAGTCGCCGCCGGAGCTGGGCATCATCGAGAACATCATCATCTCGACGGCGGTGGGGGAAACGTGACGAAGAAAAAATCCGGATCGAACGCGAGTAAAAACACGAAACCAGAGGATAGATTGTTTAGCTTATCCTCGAAAACGAGTCCGGTGCAAGCGGAGGTGGCGAAGGAGAACGAGCAGGTCAGGCTGTCGACCACCGCGAGCGGGAGGATGACGAAGAGTTATAGGAAATAGAATTACTCATTTCGGAGCTAGAGAAAAACAACGTGTAAATGTAAAAACCTGCTCTTCTGTGTATATTATATAATATTACAATTCTCTCTTTCCCTCTCTCTGTCTATCTACTGAGAAAGAGAGAGAGAGATGAAAATGCTACGTGTGCGTGTGTCTCGCGTCAGAATATATTCCTGCGTTCTTTCTCTCTCGGAAGAACAACTTTATTACATAATCTTCGCCCCGTCTGCGCCGAAAATCTCCGTCCGAATCTCCGGCATCAACGCCTCGAACGTGTTCTTCACCCTCGCGTCGAGCGTGTTATCGCACGTCGTCTTCCCGTTGCTGGAAATCACCAAAACCCCCCCGACGCAACTCTTCCCATCCTTCGATATCTCCGGCGAAGGCGGTAAACTCTCTCGCAAATCCAACGTCGGGTGTAACCCGCTCACTCTCCCCGCGGCTAACGCGATGGCTTCTTTACACACGCTCTCGTCTTGTTTCCGACATCTTACGATGCACTGGAAGTCTTGTAATTTCTTCGCGCCTTGCGCGATTAACCCCGCCAGAAGTTGTTTATATTGCGGCGATTTCGAAACCTCCCCGAGTTTCGCTCTCGACGCGTTCAACAACTCCTCCATCATCTGATCTCTCGCCACGAGCACTTTAATCCTCGCCACGTTCCCAGTCGTCGACCGTTCGATTTTCTTCTTCACCGAGACCAAAGATTCTTTCCTCTCGTACTCTCGCTTGATTTTTTGCTTCTCGAGTTCCACCATTTGGAGTTTTTCGATGTTGAACTCCTCCTCGGCGGCGACTCGGATTTCGTTCGCTTTTTCCTCGGCTTCTTGCTTGATGAATTCAACCATCTGGTTGATTTGCTTTTGGACCTCCTGGTCGTCCATTCTTTCTTTTCTGCGAGTCTTTAAGTCGCACCAAAAAGTGTCAAAAAGAGAGTTTAGGAGTCGTTTTCAGCGAACGAGCAAAAAGTGCGAACAGAACACTACACGGAAAGTGTTTTTGTCGTTTTCTCGCGCGGTGATGCGTGAAGATGATCTCGTGTTTTTCGTCTCTTTTTATCCATCAAAAATTCTTCTCTTTTTGTTTGTCTGTCCCTTTTTGAACGCGAGAGTGAGATTTTTTAGGAAACGCGCGTCGTCGTCATCGGGTACGTTTTATGACGATGCTTTTCGAAGAGAGGGACGAGAGGATCAGTGATGGTGATATAGACGGTTTTGATGATGAGTACTAACTGCTTTTCGTAATAACCGGTAATAAAGGTATTACTCTTTTTATATCCTATTATTATATTTTTACGCGTCGTCGCGGAAGAATTTTGTTGGTAGTGTTGTTCATGTTACCAAACTTGGTCGCCGAAGTACTTCAACGCCGGGACGCCTCGAATTTCCAGATCGAACATCGGCGCCTCGATGCGTTTTAAGGTTTTGAGACCAGCGTCGGTGTCTAACATTTCCATCGCTTTTCGTTGGTCTTTTTCCTTCATTCGGACGAAAGAGACCGCTCTTTTAGAAGCCGAGGCTAAGCGTTCGCTTTCGGAGATTAACGTTTGGACGTCGGCGTCTTTGCTCGTTTCGTCGGTACTCGTTTTCAATTTTTCCGCAGCCGCGTTGCAGGCATCCGCGGCGTCTTGGAAATCGGCGACGTCGACGTTTAAGATTTGGTTGATGACGATTTTCGTGCACGGCACCGTTTCGTCTCTCAAAGATTTCAACAGTCGACCGCTTTCGCTCATGCCTAAAACGGTCGGGATAGTCGCGATGACAAACTCCGTCGTCTCTTTATTCCGGAACAAATCTTTCACCTCTTGTAAACGCTTCTTCAAATTTTCCAACTTTTCCACCGCCGCGTCTTGATTTTGGTTCTCCTGACCAAACAAACCTTTCACCATATCACCGGCGCTGGTTAATTTCTGTCTCAAACGAACAATCTTCCCGATTGATTTATCCAAGAACTCCGGCAACGATAACAATCTCAACGTGTGCCCGGTCGGCGCCGTGTCGAAGACGATCCTCGTAAACTTCGCGTACTTCTCATCCTTGGTAAACTGCACAACCTTTGCAATAGCAATCGCTTCGTCCAACCCGGGAGGAGGCGTATCCAACAACTCCCCTAACTTTAAATCCTGCAACGAATCCGAAATGCCGCTCAACCCAACGCTCCCCATAAAATCGCTCGCGCCTTTGGTAAAATCCGCGCTCTTTGAAAACTCCGAAAACTCACTCTTCGCTTGCGACGTGTCGATTTCCATCGCCCAAAGCATCCCGTCCGTACCTTCGACGGCGACGGGAACCCCGGACGAGACGTCCTGCGCCAAAGAATCGCTCAAAGAATGCGCCGGATCGGTCGAGACGATTAACGTCGGGTGTTGCCCAGAAGTTGCAAACTTCACCGCCAAGGAGGCGGACAACGACGTCTTCCCGACGCCTCCTTTCCCTCCGACGAGGTAATATTTCCGCGTTCGAATCGAAGACATTTCCTCGAAAACATCAGTAGAACCACCATTTGCATCCGCAGCAGCATGAGCGATACGACTGCGCCTTCCTCTCTTATTATTCCCACTACTCAAAACGAATGCTCGTCGTCGCGTCGGTAAAGTTGTTGTTGTCGTCGTTCTTTTTCTCCGCGTCGTCGCGGAAAAATCATGATAATAATAATAATAATCAGCGTTATTAAAGTCATCTTTGCTTCTTCGCCTCGTCGTCATCCTCTCGTTCGTGTTTTTGGCGGCATTCCTCAAAGCCGCCGGGGGGGCAAACCTTCTCTTCCTCCTTCCTCCTCCTCCCGACAAAAACGACGAACTCGAAGGCGCGGAAGAAGAAGAAGACAAAGAAGCGCAGCAGGAGTCGCGCGACCTCATTCTCTGCCGCGTATTGGCGAAGAAAAACACGGGAGAAGAAGACGACAAAGACGAGGACATTATATTTTGTGTTTGCGTTACTACCAATGCGTTCTCTTTTTTTAACGATGTGTTTGTCGTTCGATGACGACGACGACGCGAAAAGGAGGATATTTTTTGTAAAAACAACAGATGGAAAAAAGTGAACACAGAGCGAGTGAAAAAAAGCTTTCGTCTGCCCTTTTTTTATCATCCACTTTTTGTTTGTCTTTTGTTGTTTCGACACTCATCACTTTTTTTGTCCACTCTGGCTTTTTATCGTTTTTATAGACACACGCACACGCACAGAATTAAGTCTTCTCACAGAAGAGCTTCTTCAGAGAGAGAGAGAGAGAGAAAAAAAGATCATCATGGGGAAGAAAGAGGTAATACGCTTTGTTTCGTTTGCGATGTACAACAGAAGAAAAGGAAGCGTAGAAAGAAGACTTTTGCGCTTCGCGAGATGATGATGAGAAAAGCTCATTTTTTTTTAACCTACTCTTTCCCTTTCCGGGGGGGGCACCCTTTTTTTAAGAGGATGACGATGTGTCGCGCGTCGAGAACGACAACAACGACAACGACAACAACAACAACAACACTTTGCGCTTCGTTGCAAAGAGAGAGAGTTCGTCATTAGTTCGCCTCCTAAAAAAGAATTCTTTCCAAATTCGTTTTATCGTTCGTACTCAAAGAGAAACTCACAAAAAGCGTTGTATGTTCGTTTTATCTTCTTCTTCTTTCCAACAACACTTTAAATTCCACCAAACAAAAACAGAAGCAAAAAATGAACAAACGAGAAGAGGATAAAGCGCAGAGGTCGGAGGAGTCGCGAGATTCCAAAGAAGGCTCGATGTCGCCGATAGACTTGTCCAAATTTACGGACGAAGAGTACATCGCACCACCACATCACAAAGAAGAGGTACACAACGATCACATTCATCAACACGGCGGCGAACAGCCGCAGGCGTCGGAGGACGCGATGGATTGGTTGGATCAGGCGACGAATACGACGCATTATTTCGCCGACCCTTTGGATACGTTTATGCAAAATTTTCAAAACGCCAACGCGGGTGCGGGCGGGAGCTCGGAAGATGCAGACTACGGAGGCGTGCAAGCGCACGAGACGCACTTTTCTTTAGATTCGAGGATATTTGAGAACGATTCGCAGCCTGAAACGAGCGGGGTGCACGTGGACGCGTTTAACTTTGAGGCGAGCGGGCCAGCCGGGAGAAGGCAACACAACGCAGATGTGGTAGCCGCGAATACGACGAATAAGCACGGATCGTTAGCGTCGTCGTCGGCGGTGAGCAGAGGTGGAAGTGGTGGCAGCACGAAGGCGACGACGTCGGCGAAGAAACCGAGTTCGTCATCGTCCAAGAGTAAATCGTCGAACAAGAGCAACAACAACAACAACAACAACAGCGACAACAGCGACAGGAACATCAACAAAAATTACAACTCATCATCAGTGCAAAGAAGCACATCGTTTACGAAACCACGAAAGACGAGTTCTTTTAAGAAATCGAATTTAAGTGGAGTAAAGAAAGCGAGTTCGCACGTCGATTTGACGAGTGCGTTTACCGACTTGGAGCAAGGCATGATGCATTTGAACTCCAATCAAATCCAACCGGGCGTGATGCGTCGCATCCCCTCGGAGCTTCGAATGCAGCAACTCGCGCGATATCGCGAAAAGAGAGCGAGACGTAGATTAGGCCACAAAAAAATTCGATACGAGTGCCGCAAGACGCTCGCAGATAACCGACCGAGGTTCAAAGGTCGGTTTGCTAAGATTATACCAACCGTGGCTTCGGAAGGCGACTTGTCGACGATGTCGGCGCCAGAACCCGGCGAAGGCGTGGCAGCCATGAACGACGTCTTAGACTCCATGGAAGCAAAAAGCAAAGGTCCTGGAGATGAACTCACTAAAACCGAACAACAGACGAAGAAAGAAAATGTGATTAAGAACGCAAACGAAAAAGCAGCGGCGGCGACGAGAAAAACGAGGGCGGAAACCGCGGCCGCCGCGGCGTCGAAGAAAACCAGAGCAAACTCAAACTCTAAAGGTTCCGAGGAAACTAACGATAGCGAAACCGCCGAGAGCGATTTGTTTTCTATTGAGATACCAAAGAGAACGCGAGCTATGCGAAGATTGCAATCGAACGCGAGAGGTTTGCGAGCTTCGCAATCCGAAGTTTCTCTCGTCAAACTGGTTGAATCCTAACGAGAAGAGATTTCACCACTACGTGTTTGTAGATAGAAAGAGAGGAAAGACAGAGAGGGAGAGACAAAAGCTAGATTCGATAAAACTAGTAGCGAGTACACAGTTCATACTAGATAGTCAAGGAGACGGGCGCAGATTGTTGTATCATATAAGAGAGAGAAGTCGCGAGCGGAGGAAAGATATAGTCAAACATTGTTTTTATCTGTACAAATATTAATAACCAACGAAAGTAAAAATATAATATTAAAAGAACAGTGGTGGTAAAGTATTGCTGCATGCGTCACACGCACTGTGGCACGTTCTCGCTTCCCTCGTTAGTTCATCTTTCGTCGCTCACTTCATTTTGTAAAGCAATACGAGTTGACACTTTTTTAGTTACGCCGGGCCGCTGCTGCTTCCTGGAGGCGAAGTGAAGTTTGTGCCTTCATAATAGTATTGCTGTTGCTGTTGCTGCTCTTTATAACCAAATTGATATTGTTGTTGCAGCTGATGATGTTGCTGCTGCTGATGCTGCAGCGCATGAATATATTGCTGAGATACGTAAGGGTATTGATGTTGTTGTGGATAAAACGTTGGTGGCGGCGTGTAGTGCGAGAACATCGGCCCCGAAGGAGACGTCCTTGGAGAGTAATATTTGTCCGCCGCATACTCGTACTCTTCGTAGCTGGAAAATTGACCACTAACAGTGCCAGTACCACCACTAACACCACCAACATTACCACCTTTACCACCACTCGATTTAGACGGACTTCTCGATTTAGGTCGTAAACGCGTTATATCTTCGTCGTGCGGTAGCAAGTGCGCGGGACGACTCACTCTTTGAGGACTGCTCTGCGGACTTGAGCCACTTTTATGTCGATACGTGTACGTTTGACGCTCTCTTTGCACTTGTTGTTGCTGCTGTTGTTGATATTGTGGCGTCATGGACGACTGCGGCGATTGATACTGAGTGTATTGATTGTATTGCTGTTGTTGTTGCATCATCGCTCGGTTCGCACGTCTTTGATATTGCGCCTCGAATTTCCCGCTTACCCTCGTTCCCTCAAACGCTTTTCTGTACGTGATTGGATTGTGCGTCGTTCTGTACACGTTTTCGCTGACCGTGACCCAACCAGGGCGGAGTAGTTGACTGTCTCCGAACAAGTTCAAACGTCTCAACCCTTGGACAAAGCGTTCCGCGATGGCGTAAATCTGATCTGGTTTTTGATTTCCCTGCAGAGGCGGCGAAATGATAACGTCAGCGTCTACGTTCGCGTGAATCAATTGCGCTTCTTTACGCGTGACTTTTGCTTTTGCTGCAATCATGCAGTGCTCTTTATGCAAAGTGAACGGGAATTCTTCCTCGTTCATTCCTTCTCCATCTTCTGAAAGCGTCGATAAGTGCGACATCGTCGACGCGATAGACGTAGACGTCCTCGATCGAAACGAAGAAGGAGACGAAGAAGAAGACGCCGATGATGGAGTCGATGGGGTACTTGGAGATGATGGCGACATCGAAGAAGAAGATGGAGAAGCATACGGAGGAGTTCCTACTGCTCCGACGCTCCCAGAAGCAACACTTCTCCTCGAGGCTGACGACGAAGCCGGAGACGAAGAAGGCGTCGGCGACGACTCGGTCCTATCCAATCCTGTCTTGACCCAGACAATCTCCTCCGCGCATCGACGAAATTTCCATGCTTTCATAATCTTCAACGCGTTGTCGTGCATTCTTCCATCTCCTTTCCCAATCCACAAGAATACGAACGCCTTATCCGAAGTTACTGCGTTTAAATCCAGCCTCGCTACGTCTCGCCAATTCATTTTCGACCAATCGGGATTAATGACCACCACATCAAACGTCCCTAAATTCTCACTCGTCAACTCGCACGTCTTCGCACTCTCTATCTTTACGCTCAGCGGCACGTGCGCGTGCGCGTTAATCAGCTCGCTCTTCAAATCTACCAGTTTTTGCAAAGCAGGCGTCGGGATGCCTTGCGGATCGATGATAAAGTTCTGCGGTCGTTCTCCCGTGACCACGTAGTGGGACGAGTAATCTAACGACCAGTGCTGATTGGGAGGTTTCGGCGTATTTGGCGGCGGTTGCATGTGTTGCGCGACTTCAACGTGTTGCTCCTTCCCTCCTTCCCTTCCGTGCTGTTGCTGTTGGTGACGATACGAATGACCACCCATCATCATCGATTGAGAAGAAGAAGAAGACGCGGGCGAAGCGGACAAGCGCATATCGCCAAACGACATCGCCGCCGCCGCGGCCGCCATCGATGCCGCGTAGTGATGCGCGTTTTCGTGATGCTGCGTCAAAGTTAAGTTCGCCGGTAAAGACGTCGGCAGCGGTGGAGGTAACGGCGGCGGCGGTGACGGAGGCATCGGTGGAGGTGACGGTAAAGGCGGAGGAGGAGGCACGTACATTTTTACTTCTTTCTCTTCTTCTTCTTCTTCTTCAAGTCTCGGGGAAGGTGGCGGCGTCGGTGGACAACGACGAGTCTCCTGATCCTCCTCCGACGCGGACGACGAAAGAGTGCGTACGTGGTCTCGTTCTCGATCTCGTTCGCCGAAATTTTCGCCTTCATCCTTTCTCGGTCGAGGAATAACTTTTCTCGTTCTCGCCTCCTCCTCCGCTTCGTTTTCCTTCCTCCTTCTCGGCGTTGGTATCGTCTTCTTTTCCGTCGTTTGCTTCTCAACGACGACGAATTCATCGTCAAAATCGTTTCCGTCGCTCATGATTGTTGCGTCAGAGAGAGAGGAGTATCAAAGAGCAGTCTTTCTCAACGAAACTGCGTAAAGAGCGCGCGCGAGTGAAAAGCAAAGGAGTGGAGAATATCGCGAGAGGAGAGTAAAAAATACTCGAAAGGGGGTCTTTCTCTTGGAACGAGAACAACACGAGAACGACGACGAGAACAATCGACCTCCCAGACACTTTTTCGAATTGCTGCTAAATGATGACGATAAAGAAAACTACGATGAAATCTTCTTCTGTTATGAGCATCGTGAGAGAGTAGTATTTCAAAAAAGGAAGGATTTTAAGGCGAAAAGTGTTCGGGCGTCTTTCGCCGCGCTTTGAGCGAGGCTTTCGGGATGCGTACGCGCGCTCGATCCGTCTCTCTAGTTTATCGCTAGTATTTAAGCTATACAATTACAAACATCATCACATCTCGTCGTTCTGGTGCGCACGCGTGAGAATATATACACACGCGCACCGAAAGGACTCAGTCTCTCTATATAAAACGTCTTCTCGATGAAGAATATCCGAGTATTAGTATTATTTTTGTTGTTTAAACTCTTTGTTCCTTTCTCTTCGTTCCGAGACTAACGCGTCGACTTCTTTTTGTAAACTTTGTTCTTTTTGGACCAACCATTCGGCGGTGAATGCACCGGCGACGGCGAAACCAGCGTGGAGTTGAGGTTCTGTTACGCGTGTTGTTCGTATTATTATTACGTCGCGTGTTTTATGCACATAAAAGAGAGAGAGAGGGAGAAGCGCGTGAGAGATTCGAAAGAGAGACGTGATTGCGCGACGCGACGGAAACGAGACGATGAGATGAAGAAGACAAAGAAGAAGAAGTGAAAGAAGAAGAAGAAAGAGAGCACTCACGGTGAAACAAAGGCACTTTCCGCAAAGCGCAGGCGTACATCTGCGTGCAGACGCCGGCGAACGCGCCCACGAAGGTTGCCGAAGACGTGAAAAGCATTCTTCTTAATAGAGTAGTAGAGTGTACTATATTCTGCGGTTTTTTTGCGACGATGCGACGACGAGTTTGGCATTCGATTTTCATAAAATTTTCTCTCAAACAAACTTTTCTCTCTCTCTCGTCTGTCGCGAGTGAGTGCGATGATGATGACGACGACGATGATGACGATGACGAATGCTTTTTGCGAACGATGATAAAAAATAATGTATTAAATGTGTTATTAAGCGAAGGTTAACATCTCCCTGTTTTCAAACCCGCACTGCTCTAACGTCTTCCCCGGATCGTCCAAGGTCGTGCGTTTGGGAAAGTGAACTAAGACTAAGCACTGATCTCCTCCTCGCGACTTAAACGTGACTTTAGCGTTGCTCTCGCTGACGATCCAGTTTTCCACGTCTTTGACCGAGTTGGATTTACGAAAACGTCTAGGTTTGAGCCGTTCGCCGTCCGGCAAGCGAACGGCGACGGAAAGCGTGTCCGGGCTTTCGTCTGGTTCTTGTTCGAGTTGCATCGTTCCGTTGTTGTCGTTTCCGTTTTCTTTGCCTAAACTTTGCCAAGTAGTTCCTTCTTGTCGCTGTCCTCCTCCTCTACCCGAAGCTTCTCGATTTTCTTTGCTGCCGCCGTAAAAACCAACGCTTTTGCTATTCTTCTTTCTCTTCCTCGCTTCTTCTTCTAGCGACGCTTTCATTGCCGCGTACAACTCCGGGTCTTCGTTCCGGTCGACACCAATATCCGCGTCGTCTATGACTATCGCGTCGTCGTCGTCTTTTTCGTCGTCGTTATTGTTGTTCGTCGAATCCCCTCCGCGCAACGTATTCGCCTTCCCGCTAAAAATCATCTTCCTCTTCTTCTCCTCCTTCATCTCTTCCTTCACTCTTTCCACCGTTTTCCCTTCTCTCTCCGCTCTCGCCATTATTTCGTTCATCTCTTCGCACTCGCTCTCCGCTATCCAGTTCCCGTACTCGCCGTCTTTCTGCCCGAAAATCTCGTGCGCCTGCGGCAACGCGCCGACCACCGCGAATACTTGCGTCCCTCTTTGAATCATACTTTCCAGGTACCACACGATCTCCCCGTTCACTTTCGACGGCGCCGCGAGTTGCGAATTCAAATTCCACCACTGCCCTCTGATTTCTCGTATCGCGAACCAGTGTTGATGTGCATTCAGTAAAAACGCTTTATTCTTCGCCGCTTCGTTCAACTCCGTTCGTTTAAACACTGACGTTAACTTCAACTGAAACGTTTTCTTTAGCGCTTCTTCCAACACTTGCAAGGAATAGTTCCCCGTGTTCACATCCACGTTCTCGCTCGGACCGTTTTCGTCTTTTAATCCTAATTTCCGTTCCGCCTCGTCCAACACGTCCGCTATTTTTTGTAAATCTTGAGTCGAAACGTGAGGGCCTTGGAGTAGCGCGTTTAACGAGTGGTGTCCGCACAAGGCGAGCGTTTGTTTCTCCCAGTAGATTCTCGCTTCTTTTTTAGTCGTCATTTCTTCGCTTTCTCTCTTACGTCTTCTTCTTCTTCGTTAAAATAAAACTCTCTCTCTCTCTCTCTGATGATAATAATAATAACTCGGAAGAAGAAGAAGAAGAAGAAGAAGAAGAGGAAGACTTTATCAGCGTTCGTCGTTGTTCTTCTTCTTCTGTAATTTAGGATTCGTAGTATTATATATAGTAGAGTTGTTTTATAATACTAAGTTGTGTTGTTAATGTCGTTCACTCCTTTTTGTTGTTGCGACAAAAAGAAATGAAGAGAAAAGAAGAGAAGAGAAGAGAAGAAAAAACAACAGAAATTTTTTTTATCAAAAAAAAAAATCAGGTGAAAAAAGCACCAAATTCAACGAAAGAAATTCTGTCCTCCTTGTAAAATTGAAACACTTGACACACAACAAACCACACTATTTACGAGTACTACGAAGAAAAAAGCAGACCATGCGAATTTGCATTTAAAGAAGAACACAAAGAAACGGCGAATAAAAAAATGTCCACGCACGCGCTCTTACTGGACGAACTTTCCGGCTTTAAAGGCGAAGGAAATACAAAACTCACGGTCGATGTCATCCTAGAATCCAACCAACAGTTAAACGCGATCGGAGAGTACGAGTTAGACTTGCAAAAGAAAGGGATAAAAACGATTGAAAATTTAGGCGGCACGTGCGATCAGTTCGATTCGATCGATTTGAGCAAGAACGAGATTATAAAGTTGGAAGGGTTTCCAAAGCTCAAAAGGTTACACACGATCAATTTGAACGAGAATAAGATCGAAAAGATAAACGGGACGAATTTGAGCGAGAATGTGCCGAAGTTAGAGTGGTTGATGCTGCAAAATAATAAGATTCGAAATTTGGTGGACATCGATGAATTAGGGAAGATGAAACGTTTGCGATGCGTGATTTTGAAAGGGAACCCGGTGTGCGCTTTGGAGAATTATCGGGCGTATTGTGTGTATAAGTTGAACGATGGATTGAGAATGTTAGATTTTGAACGCGTGTACGCGAAAGAAAGAGAAGAGGCGAAGAAGATGTTCGAAGGAGACGACGGGAAAGCGGCCAAGGCGAAGACGTTTACGGTGGGGAAGAGAGGCGGAAGAGACGAAGAAGACGAAGAGGAGAAAGACGACGAGAGTAAGAAGAAGAAAAAGGGGAAAAAGGGAAAGAAGCACGACGAGGCAGAGTTGGCGAAGATTAAAGCCGCCATCGCGAACGCGACAACTTTGGAAGAAATTACGCTTCTCGAAAAAGCGATGGAAACCGGGGTATTGCCGAGCGAATATAATAAGAACGAGTGAGCGAACAATTTTTTGCTTAAGCGCATGTAGTAGTGTGTACTTCAATAACAACGACAACAACAACAATTAAAAAGAATAGAGATGTAGCGAGTTTGTGATCGTGTAAGTGTTTACTACAAAAATACAATTAAAACAATAATAGAAGGAGCGTGATTGTATATCTTGATTATTTAGAAGGACGCGACGTTTTCTCTCTTCTTCTTAATTTCTTCTTTCATCAACGCGTCGTGCTCGCTAAACTCGCGACGAACTGCGCCAAGCACTTCTGTTCGTCCACTTTTTGCGACATGAAATGCCGAGTGACTTCATCCACCATCTTTGCTTTCCCTTTAATAACGTCGTCGGTATCCGCGCCTGGCATTTGGTAAAATTTCTTATACTTGAGCAAAGTTGGACCGGTGAGTCTGTTGAAGTTTACGTTGCAGTTCGGTTTCCCGGCGTTTCTTTTATCCACGATTCGTTTCATCGCCGCCGCGGCTTGTTGACTCGGTGGCCCATTCCCGGGCGTTCTCGTCGGTCGTCGTAACCTCGCTTTCATGCCGCCTTCTTTATCGCCTTCCTCGCCTTCCTCGTCGTCTTCGTCGCCGTCGCCGTCTTCGGCGTCCCCTTCGCCTTCTTTCTTTTCTTCGTCTTCATCATCGCCTTCTTCTTCGTTCGCATTCCCGTCCTCATCCTCCATGGAGTCTCCATCGTCCTTCTCTTCTTTCTCCTCGTTGTTGTTCTCCTCATCTTCGTTCCTTTCCTTCATCTCCTCGTCTTCCTGCTCCATCTCTTCGATCTCCCCGCTTTCCACGTGCGACCCGTCGTCGTCGTCTTTCGTTTGAAACTCGATCGAATCTTCTTCCTCGCCCGTGGGTAGTGAAATCACCTCCAGCGCGTTCTTTTGTAAGCGAACTTCTTTTCCGTTTTCGAGGAGTAACCAGTGCCAGCCGCCCAAGTTGACTGATTTTTTCACCGTCGCGTGTGCGCCGACCAGTTTTTGTTTCGTTCGGTTGTTCCCGATGATTTTAACCTTCGTGTGCTTCGCTAACTCCTCGTCGCCACCCATTCTTTTATCAGTTTATCAGCGCGAGCAGCACAAGCAGCTTCCGCGTTGTTTGTCTCTCTCTGACTCTCCGACTGACTCTCTCTATATATCTGTGTGTGTGTGTGTATCTCAACAACGAAGAACAAAGAGATGAGTTTCTTTTAAAATCGCGCAAAGGTGATTTCTTCTGGGGTGATGAAACAAAAAAAACAAGAGTGCGATGAAATAAAAAAAGAAGGAGAGACAAAAAAACAAAAAAAACAGGCACACGATGATGAAAAAAAACAAAAATCAATCGTCAAAAAATCACAAAGGAGAGAAAAGTTTGTTTTGTTTTGCACCACAAAAAAACAACACTCCTTTTTTGGAATACAAGAGCAAATGCATCCTCCTCCTCCTCCTTCTCTTTCCTCTCAACTTTCATCTTCGAAGAGCAACTTTGTTTACTGCTGTGCATTTGGAAACAGGAGGAGTAGGTATTGCGGTGGTGGTGGTTTTGGTCGGAGGAGGAGGAGCGTTTTGTCCTCTTCTTCTTTAACTTCTTTGTCTTCTTTGTCTTCGCGCTCCTTATCCAACATCATGCGCAATGCGAAATCGTCATCATCATCATCGAGAACAAGTCTAATCGCAACCGCTGCTGCTGGTACTTCTTTTTCTTCTATATTTAGCAGTGGGGCGGCTGCTTCTGAACCAGCTCGAGCGGCGCTCTTTGTCACGTCTGGCTATGTGCTCGTGCAGGTGATGCGGACAGTTTTCAATCACAAAACGTTGAGCGACGTTTCAGTTTCCTGCCAAAACACGGAGAAAAACGCATCCGTGCTGAAAATGTTACACACGTTACGAGTAGGGTACGATGCGATTACGGTATTGAGAAACCCGCACATGTCGACAGTATTGGCGACTTTTTTTAGAAAAGACGTAGATGTGGAATATCAGAGAGAGCTGTTGCCGATGGCGTGCGGCGGCGTCGTCGCTTTGGATTGGCCGTTGTCCGTGGACGACGAGACGCATAAGTATCGCGAACGCACGCCAGAGATGTTGGAAAAGACGAGGAATTTAGATACAGATTTCGAGCCGCATAGAAAATCGATACCGAGTCAAACGCCGAAGATTGATGGGGTATTGGAGGAACATTACAAGACGTTACCGGAGGACGCGCCGACGTTGGTGTTGATGTCCGGCATAGCCGGCGGTTCGCACGATAAGTATTTGAAACACATGCTGAGAAGAGCGGTGATGAAAGGGTATCGAGTAGTTGCATTCAACGCGAGAGGGACGAGCGAGTCACCATTGATGACGCCGCAGTTTTATAGCGCGAGTTTCACCGGAGATACGAGGGCGGTGATGAAGGAGATGAAGAGGCGGTTTCCAAACGCGCCTTTATTCGCCGTCGGTTGGTCGTTAGGGGCGAATATTCTGACGAACACGTTAGGTGAAGACGGAGAAGATGCGTTGGTCGATGCTGCGTGTAGCATGTGTAACCCGTTCGATTTGAACAGGTGCGACGAAAATTTACAGAAAGGATTTTGGGGCAAGTTGTATTCGAAATCGATGGCGAATAACATGCGCAAGTTGTTCGAACCGCATAAACATTTGTTCCAAGGCTTGAGAGAATACGAACCGGCGTTGGTCAGGAAAGCGAGAACGGTTCGAGATTTTGACGAGGCAATTACGCGAGTGACTTTTGGATTTTCTTCCGTGGACGCGTATTACGAAGCGAGCGGATCGAAGAGAAAGATTGCCGACGTGAGAGTCCCGTTGTTATGCGTCCAAGCGAAGGACGATCCAATCGCTTCAATTGAAGCGATACCTAGAGAGGCAATTGCGAGCAACGAGCACGTTATTTTATTAGAAACGGAGAGTGGTGGGCATTTGGGATGGACAGCGGGAGCTGAAGCGCCGTGGGGTGCTCCCTGGCCAGATCAAGTAGCCATGGAGTTCTTTGAAGTCCACGCGCTCGAATGGAAGACGAAGAGAGGGGCGAATACAGCGAGAGCTAAAGCTCCGGCCGAAGTCACAGCTTAGAATGTCATCGTATCATAATTATGCTTAGATATCATAGAAATTGCTATCGCATCATCGCCACCATTACTACTACATGTACTACTACTACTACTACTACTACTACTAGACTTTATTCCTTCTTTTTCTTCTTTTTCTCCTCTTGGGTCTCGGGCACGGCCAAGCAAATTGGCACGCCTAATGTTGCTACGCAAAGACCCAAGGCGATGTTAAAATACGCCAACGCGATTAACACAACCATTAAGAGTACGAATGTGAATATTTTCACCGCAGTGAAGACCTCTTTAACGGACCATGAAGAAGATGAAGAAGACAAAATCAGCCATTTCTCATATTCGTACGCTTTCAAGGTCTTGATGCCCAACGCGACGAGCATGACGCCGAGCGTTCCGGCCAACTCAGCAACGCCTACATATCTGTCATTCCCAATGAGCACGTACTCAAACCGAGCGTGATGTAACTGCTCGACGAGATTATTACACGCTCGAATAGCCGTTTCTAACGCGATGCCGCAGGCGAGGTAATTTTCTATGCGATAGTCTCCACCTTTCGCTCCTTCGTCATCCACCTCGCTGCCGTTTTCCTCTTTATCGTATACCATTGTAAACGAATCTATCGATTTCACTTTAAACGCACCGTGAACACCGGTTGGCTTACCAGCTACCGATAATTTCGCAAACGATGTCCACGCTTTCGTGTGTTCCATCCACTTCTCCCATTTTGTCTTCTTCGTCGCATCAATGACGTGCGTCCCTTGTACGCTAAATCCCGCCGACGTCCCCCGCCCCATTCGCGAGGCAAACTTTGCCACTTCAAATATGTCTTGATTCGGCAAGGCTCCGTTCCATCCGTGAAGTTTAGCGAACATCGTCGATCTCGACCTTTTAAAACTTTTCATTCCGTTTGGCGTTTCGATGCCAAACGCTTGGTGGATCTGCCCGGCGCGAAAAAAGACATCCTTCTTTTTGTTTTTTCGATTAGCCGCAGCGTTACCTCCACCGCCACTACCATCCTCTTCTTCTTCTTCTTCTTCTTCTTCGCCCTCTAAATACGTCTCCACCCACTTCTCCGTCGCGCGAATTTTCGAAACTGGTTGTCCTTCTTCCAAATACTCAAAGCACGTCGGTACGACCAACACCACGTCCCGTCCCAACCATTTCACCTTTCGCGACTTGACGTAAACGAACACCTCCAACGCCAACGCGACGGCGTCTGCTTCTTCTTCCTTAATTCTATCATCACCTCCTTTTCCTCCTCCTCCTTTAACTTCTTCTTCTTCTAAACACCCGATCGGTGCGACAATTGCGATGGATTCTCTCCCGTCTCCGAACTTTGCTCGAGCGACGGCGTGCGCCGCGAACTCGCGCACCGTCACCTCGTCCGACGAGTCGTCAACACCATCGAAATCCGCCAACAAAATATCTCTCACCAAAACCTCTTTCGCTTCTCTCAGGCTTCCCGTGTTCATCAGCATCTCCGAATATGTACTCGCCCGTTCGCCGTTTTTGCGGTCGAACCCAGTTTTCGTGCTTCCTAAGAGTAATCCGTTCTCGTCCACGTACGCTTGGTTGCTCAGCGCAGTCGTCGAGAACAAACACAAAAGCACGAACGAGAAGGCGAAGAAAAGGAGGTCGAATTTTCCTTTTCCAACGCCTTCTTTGGAAACGAGAATTGATTTGAGTTTGGAGAGGATGCGGAGGAGAGGAGGTAAAGAGGAAGAGGAGGAAGAAGAAGAGGGTGTCATCATAAAAGTCGTCGTCGTCGGATGGATCGATTGGAGAGGGAAACCGCGGAGGAAGAAAAAAGGATGCGATGATGATGTGAAGATTTGTTTGTTGTGAAGACACTCAAAAGTTGTTGTTATGTTGAGTGCCGGATGACGATGATGATGCATTCAATCGAGACTTTTGTGCGAGGATGATGAAGCGAATTTTTAGTATTAAAACTGCGCGCCTTTGACGTCTTGCAACACCCAAAATCCATCCGTGGTTTCGCTGTCCGCGTCGGTTTGAATGGCTAAGAAGTGCAACCCTTTCGTTTGTCTCTTCACGCCTTCCCATTCTCGGGCTTCCTCTCTCAACTCTTTGGTTCTTCGGAAGAACGCGTAGTTCCAACTTTCGTTCACGCCGGTTTCCAAAACGATGGAGGAGCTTTCCAGATCCACCGTAATCGCGCTCAACTCTAAGCCTTTCGTCCATCCGCTCAAAGCCGCCGCGCGCGCGGTATAAACGACGACGCCCGGTATCAGCGTGTCGTCCGGTAAATCCGGGTCGATGTTTAACAAATCTCCAAACGCTTTACCTCTCGCCACGCTCTCCATTTCCTCTTTCACCCCGACCAAAGGCAACGCGACAAACGCCCACGACTCGCCTCGCAACGCGTCCGGCAACGGCTTCGGCGCTTGCGCGTCGAACGTCATCAACGGCGCCGAGTTCGGATCGTACCCCGGATGTTTCTTATACACCGTCTCCATCCTCTCCTCCAACCAGTTCAGCATGGTTTGACACCTCCTCGACGGTAACGGTTCCAACTCGCACTCTTTACACGCTCTCGTGATGATCGTCATCATTTGACTCCGGAAAAATTTAACTCTTCTCGGCCCTTCGCCGGTTTCCTCCGTTCGTTTCGAGACGACTTTCTGCAAAGCTTTCGATAATTCCACCGAGTTGATTCGATTGTTCGGGAAAAACTCCGCGTGTTCGAACGTTCGGTCTTCGTCCGTGATTAACAGTTCCCACACTTTCTTCCCTCGGTCGTCTTTTAAAGGGCGGGAGCAGAAATCGATTTGCCACGATTGAGACGATACACGAGACGACTTGTTCGTCGTATTCGTCGTAGTAGTCCTGTGTGATGCTGTTGCTGTTGCTGCGTTTCTGATCGCCTCCTCTGCCGTTCGCGTCAACACGCTATTCTCCGACGAGGACGATTCAGACGACGACGACGGTTGTTGCTCTTGTTCTCGCGCGGAAGAGGAGACCACGATTGATGACGACGACGCGTCGTTTGAATGGTGTCGCCGCAGGGAAGATGATGATGATGAGAAAAGCTTTTCCCGATGATGATGGCTGTAAAAATCATGACGTCGAAGCGAGTGTTTCGTTCTGGAGGACGAGGATGCCGCAGCAGACGCCATCGCACGCGGGGACGCGTGCTGCTGGCAAAATACCGAAGAAGGAGAAGACATGCGAGACTATTACGTGTGTCTGTACGCGCGCGCGTGAGAAAACGGCGCGTTTATTTTATGAGAGCATTCGGGGGGATTGATTACTCAACCATTTTATCTTCTTTTTGGCTGCTCCTTTTGCCTCTCTACAACCTGCTGCTACGCTACGCGACTACGAAATACCTCCCACTCTTTCGGGTGGGTGGGGGGTGCTCCTTAAGACGACGAGACTCTCTCTGTCTCTTTCTCTCTCTCTCTTCTTTCGGTATTCAACCAACCATGCTCCTCTTCCTACCTCTCGCCCGTACTTCCTCGTACCTCTTAAACGCCTCTTTACTCTTCCCGCACGTCTCTTTCCAGGTGCGCAAACATTCCTGCCAGACGCGCGCGCCTTCGCGCGAATGCGCGGAGACGAGAGAGCGCTCGAGGACGTATAAATCGACACCGATATCTTCCTCACCGACGATTTGGGTTTTGGATAAACCGAAATCGATTACGTATATGGAGTCAGTTTGCGCGTGAACGAGGAAGTTGGAGGTGGTGAGGTCGCCGTGGGTGATGTTGCCATCGTGGAGTTTGGAGACGATGAGGCCGATTTCGCGACCGTATTTCACCGCGCGGCGGTGCGCGGAAGAAGAAAGAGGAGGAGAAGAAGAAGAAGGCGCGGCGGTCGCGTCCTCGGCGGTGGCGTTGCGCGGCGGCGTAGTTTTCTCCTCCTCTTTTTTTTGTTCTCCTTCTTCATCTTCTTCCGCCGCGATCGATTTCAAAACCTCCTTCAAAGACTTCCCCTCCACCCGTTCCATGAATATCGACGACGACCGCTTGTCCACGAACAAAACCGTCGGCGCTTGGACGCCTAAAATTCTCGCCTTCATCAGCGATCGACACTCGGCGAATAATCGACTTCTCGTCAACTTTTGGTCCAAAACTGGGTGTCTGTACTTTTTCCTGAATCGCTGTTTCACGACGCACGGTTTTCCGAGGAACGTGGTCGAGAACACTCGCGCTTCCGCGCCTTGCGAGAGGAGATGAAGTCTTTTTTTTTGTTCTTCTCGTCGTCGGTTCTCATCGTTACCGTCGTCGTTGTTGTTGTTGTTGTTGTAATGCAAAATTCGTTGAAGAAGATGTTCGTCGTCTTGGTCGACTTCAACAGCATCATCAATCGTCGTCGTTCTCGTTTTCGTTTTCGTTTTCGTTTTCCTCGTCGTCGTTTCTTCTTTCTCTTCTCGTTGTTCTTCTTCTTCTTCTTCTTCTTCTTTATCGTCGATGTCCATCGTGATTGTCATCGCGCCTTCTCGTAATACTAATAATAATACTATAATACAGTTGTTTACTGCGCGAGCTGTATGACGAGTGTTGATTGGAAAAAAAAAATACAAAAACACATCAAAAAAAACCAACAACGCACGTTCAGTCCAGAAAAAGAACACGCATCATCATCGAACGATTTGAAGAAGAAATCATGATCGCGATCGAATCGCCTCCGCAGAAGTGCATGTGTAAAAACTGCAAGTGCGAAAAGTGCGAGTGTAAGGTTTTGAGACGGTAGGTAAAACGAAGACGAAGTCGTTTTTTTTCCTCTTTTGTGTGTGGGGTCGTATTTTTGAGAAGCTTTTCAGATACAAAATATTCTTCTTCTTTCTTCTTCCTCTCAAACAAGGCTCTTTGCTTCACTTTTTACAACAACAAACGCTGACGCACAAGACTCTCTCGATGACGCGTAGGATTTTGTTACCCATCGATTCAACCGGCGAGGACGTCGAGGTTATCAAGTGGGTACTTGATAACGTCCATAGAGCTGGTGATCAGCTCGTCCTTTTACACGTGTGCGTTGTTTTGTCTTTTCTTGTTTAGCACTCTCTCCCTCTCTTTCTTCTTGGACGTGACGATGATGAAAATTTTCACCCTCTTTCTTCACCACACCAAAAAACACACAGGATTCCCGCGCGCTTCCCGCAGTACGCCTGGGGGATGTACGACGATTCGTTCGTGGAAGTTCCCGATCCTGAAGAAGAAAAGAAGTGGCGCGAGGATTGCGCAAAGTACGTCGCGGAGACGCTTTTACCAATCCTGGATCAACGTGGTAACGTGACGTATAAGCTCGATATCATCGCGTACGAAATGAACAACACGTCCATCGGAGAAGTCGTGTGCGAAAAAGCGAAGATCATCGACGCAGATCTTGTCGTCATGGCGAGTCATCGCAAGGGACGACTTCAAGAGTTTTTTGTCGGCTCAGTGACAAACTATTGCCTTCATCACTCGAAAGTTCCTCTTCTTGTGTATAAAGGGCCGAAAGAGACCGATATAAATACAAAGTATTACACGGGCGATATCTCGAAGAAGGAGAAAGAAGCGTCGCCGTCGAGAAAAGAAACTAAGGAAGGCAAAACGACGTCTATTGATTTTGAAAAGGCGACTCTCCAAGAGGGTTAGTAAAAGTCGACGCCGAAAGAAGACGAACGAGAGAGACAAAGAGAGAGAGAGAGAGAGACGCTTTTAATAAAATGTTAAGATCTTTACTCTCACAACGAGAGGCGAGTTTTATTGAACTGTGTTACTTTCTTTTTTATACTTCGCGAAACGAACGGTCGTTCATTCCTTCCTCTCTCATGCCTTCCGTATCTCTCCACAGCAACAATGGTGTCGTAGCGTTATGAACCACGGCCTCGGACACTCGTCCGATGTGCTTGTTCGACCTTCCTCGCTGTTGCGATGCACTCATCACAATCATATCGCAGTCCTTTGCAGCCTCGCATATTTTCTTTGCAATCTCACCCTCCTCCGTCCCTTCCGTTTGTTCGACGAGCAACTTTATTCTCTTCACGCCGTGAAAGTTAACGATCGGAACTATCACGTCGTAGACGTAATCTTCTTCGGAAACGCTTTCTTTCTTGTTCATCGATACGTGAACGAGCCGGATCTCGTCGTTTTCTTTCACTTTCACTAAAGGCAAAAACCACTTGAACAGCAACGTGCCGTGGCTCCTTTCATCGTCCGCTTCCGAAATCGGTATCAAAAACTTCCTCTCTACCAGCGAGTCGAAACACTTATCTTTACATTCGCAATCGACTAGTTTGCAATCCACGCATTTCAACCTCGTCGTCATTTTCGTCGTCGTCGTGGATGACTCCATCCTCCTTTTCTTTTTGTTGTGTGCTAATATTTTTGTATCTCGTTAAAAAATACGCGAGGAAAGAGAGCCGATCAAATGGAAAAAAAACGACACAAAAGTTACGCTTTTGCTGCTGCTCGCGACGCACTTCTCCGAGAATGAAATCGGTGGAAGAGCAAGCGATTGTAAATCGACAGCAACCGACGATCGTGTCCGTCTGCTTGAACTGTAAAAAAGGCGCGTGCTCGTGCTCCTTTCACGGGAAAGAGGAGAGAAGGTTCTTGTTCCCGTTCGAAGAGAACGAAGAGGACTCGCAGGAAGCTTTGCGGTACTTTTTGAAACACATCTATCGCGGCGAAGGGGACGAGATTATTTTCTTGCACGTCGTTCCGACGAGTTATCGAAGAGTATACCACGATACAATGGTTGTGCAATTGAAACCGGAGAACGAATTTGAGTGGCGAGAGAAGTGCGCAGACTTTGTCGAGAGAGCCCTTGTTCCTATTTTGAAAGAGAAGGATGCGAAGCACAACCGCTTGGAAATGGTGAGTTACGACCCGAGCGAACGATCTATTGGTGAAGTTATTGTTCGAAAAAGCGAAGAACACGACGTGTGTTGCGTTTTCATGTTGGCGCATCACAAGTCGAGAGTGCACGAATTTTTTCTCGGCTCGTGCGCAAATTACGTCTTACATCGCACTTCAAAGCCGGTGATGTTGTACAAGAAGGAAGAGTCTAAGAAAGAAACCGAAGACTTGGAGTGAATAACATCTCGCGTCTAATCTTTTACTACTATGGCTGGTAAAACTACACAATAACGCTACAGCTACATACATTCTACTAGTTGTCTAGTACATTTTCAAACTCGCATTTACTCGGAGAGAACAAAGCTCCCGCGTTGAAATTATTCACGTCGATAAACGCCTGCACTCAAATTGTATCAACTCAACTCGCTTCTCTTTCTCATAATAAGGAGAGATTTAGCGAGAAAAGCTTCACGGAATAAATTTTTGTGCATGCATTCAAACGCTTCTTTTTCTTAATTCGCGGTGGTTTTGTTCAAAGCCGCTTTCGCCGCTTCTAAAACCTCTTCAATCGGCGCGCAATCGCCCCACTCCTTCTCGCGATGCGAATATACGATTTCACCCCCCTCTTTAAAAACCATCAACCCGCCCATAATCAACCCCTCTCCCGTCAAATTATTCCTCGGCGTTCTCTCGCCAATACTCTTGAAGTTTTGCACGATTTTATACATCTTCACTGGATTGATTAAAGTTAGAAACAAGCTCGACCTTTTCAAAACGCCTCCGCCGACGGCGCGAAAAAACGCCTTCGTCTCGTCCAAATGCAACTTCTCCTCGCTCTTCCAGAAGTCCCTGCTAAACTCCATCACTTCGGCTTCGATGGATTCTTTCAGAACGCAGTGTAACTCGCAGTTCACGTCGTTTAATTTCTTCTCGATTTCTTTCAGACGACGGATTTCTGCGCGACAGAACACTCACCCGGGCCTTCGCAAGATGCACACCACCGCGGATGATTTTTGCCAAATCTCTTTCCCTTTTCTCCTTTTTATTCTTTTTGGAAGTTCCAACAGAGGGGCTTCGGATACCATCGTTCTCGTTCTCGCCGCCGCCGCCGCCGCCAAAGAAGAAGAAGAAGAAGATCTGTTCATTATTTTCTCGTATGGAATGAAGCAAAGTGGATAAATTTCAGAGGAACGAGAAGACCACACAAAGTTTTCTCCTCTCTCTCTCTCTTATTTATTACATACACACTAGTATAAAATATCTATCGCGCGCAAAAAGCAGCTTTAATAAGAAGAGAAAGAGAGAGAGGTACATAAAAGAACACTATCATGCGTTCGGCGCGATCGCGGAACGTTCCCAACGAAAACAACTGGGACGCAGAATCGAATCGAAAACATCGCGATGATGATTTCGACGAGAAGGACGACGAAAACAAAAAGTATTTATTCGGAGACGGGAAGAAGCATCGATACGTGCGGTACATGCTCAACGTTCCGATGAAATTAGGGAGGATGAAACTGATTTTATTGACGTTGGTTGGGTTTCTGGTTTTGTTTTCCGTCGTCTTTAGCGGAAGGAGTGAGAGTCGTATCTCGACGACTTTGGGGGCGAGCGGAAACCACCGTCGGAGTAATCATCATCGCGCGAACAACAACAATAAAGGAGAAGAAGATGATGATGAAGAAGAAGAAGAAGGGAACGAGACAGACGACAACGAGAGCTTAGATTTATCCGGAGGAGATGAGGAGGAGGAGACCAACGCCGACGACAACGAAAAGGAACAACAAACGCAAGATGACTTGGACTCCTCGGAGCAAAGGCTAGAAGAGTTGTCCGTGGCTTTACGAAAGAGATACGCTAAAGACATCAATCGAAAAGGGAGTGATTTACGAGACAATAACAGCAACAATAACATTAAAGAGCAGCGAGTGAAGAACGAGAAAGAGTTGGAGCGCGCGGCGCAAAGTGGGAACGATCGAGATATTGCGTCGGCAATGTTGATGAAGTTGGTGTTGGATCGAGCGGAGAGCGATAGAGAAGTGGAGGTGGACGATGGCGACGACGACAGCGGGAAAGTAATTAAATGGGATGCCGTGAGAGCGGCGTTGAATGCCAGGTTTGAAGCGCAGAGGCAACAAGCATTAGCGAGAAGGGAGAGAGAGCGAGAGAGAAAGAAGAGAGAGGAAGCGCGAAGAGCGAAAGAGGCGGCGGCGAACGCGGCGGCGCATAAGCTGAACAAACCGAAACCGCAAAAGCCGCACACGCAGGCACAGATTATTGCGGCGGAGCAAAAAGCCAAGGAGGCGTTCGAGGCGGAGCAAAGAGAGACGGAAAGGATTAATAGACAGTTGGAGTTGGAGGAAGCGAGAGCGGAGGAAGTTCGATTGGAGATGCAAAAATTGGAAGCGGCGAGACGAGAGGCGACGGCGAGAGTAGAGTTGGCGAGACTAGACGCCGAACAGCACCACAAAGAGTCGGAAAAAATCCAAAAGAGAGCGCAGATGCGATCGGAGGCGAGAGAAAAGGCGGCGGCGGCAAAAGATGCCGCGAAGAGACGTGAAGAAGAGCGGATACAAAAAGAAATCGACGAGCTCAGGCAACAGCAAGCGTTGGCGGAAGAGAAATTGAGAGCGGCGACGTTGCAAGATCCTCTCGTGGCCAAAGCGGCGGCGGAGAAGCGGGAGGTGGAGATGAAAATGGCCGCACGATTAGAAACGTTGAAGAAGCAGCAGCAAGCAGAGATAGATAAGCGCGAAGCCGCGGAGAGAGAGAAGACGATAGCGGAGGCGGTGAAATTCGCCCGGGAGAAAGAAATCGAAGACGAGAGGAAAGCGAGAGAGGCGGAAGAGGCAGAAGAGGCGACGAAAGCGGCGAAAGCTACCGCCGATAAGGACCGACAGAAACGCGCGTTGAACAGAGCGGCGAACGCGCAAGGTGCGGCATCGCACGCGCACGCCGCGAACGAACACGCCGCGGCGCATAACGCCAAATCGCACAGTTCGAGAAACTTGTTAGTCCCTCCGCCGTCGAAACTTAGCGGACGATGGGTCACTGACGCCAACGGTATGTCTAGATATTACACTAACGACGCCAACGAAGCGCATCGAATGAACAAGCAACACGGTCCGAGACACGACGAATCGTTCGAAGCCGGGTTCGGTGCGCAACACAAAACCATAAAAGAGAAGAAAAGAGACACGACGAAACAAATGTTGAAGGAAGAGTTGGAAGCGATGGCGGCGAACGTCGACGACGAAGAAGAAGAAGAAGGAGAAGAAGAAGAATGATAAATTACTACTAGTTAATAATCCATAGAATACAACAAAAGCTATGCGTCCTTCTACTCGTCCGGCGGCGGCGGCTGTTCTCCTCTCTCTCTAATCTGATACTTTCTCTTCAACTCCAAAAGCTCCATCTCTTTCGCGTTCAACTGCTCGTTGATTCTCTCGACCACGCCGTCCAACTTTTCTTTATTCCCTTTCACGGCTGGTAAAACCTCCTTCACTTTCCTTTCCACCAAGACGCCTCCGACTAATCGAAAGCACTTCCTCTCCGGGTCTAAATCCTTGATCGCATCCACGACTAACTCGTGTTCTTTCGCTTGATTGGAAAGCTCGTTGATTTTCGATCGAGCTTCCTCGCACACGCTCGTGAGGTTGTTGTAGTGTTGCAGAACGTCTTGTTCGTTGGTAAATTCAGGGACGAGCGGGGGTGGTTGTTCCAGCGGTGCTTTGATCGTGCCCATTATTCTTCTCTTTCGTTTGTTGTTGCGTGTGTGTGTGTGTGTGTGCGTTATGCGCCTCTGATGAAAGTGTGGAATGACTTTTCGTCAAAGTTTTCTTTTGTTGACTACTCAACTTTCTTTTGGTGAGTGTTGACTCTGCAAGAGACTTTTTAGGGAAGGTCACGCTGAAACGAGCTGCTTTACGAAGAACACCACACTTTCGCTTTCGACGGAAGAGGAAAAGAAGAAGAAGAAATAATAATAATAATAATGGAGAAGGAACGTCGTCATATTCACGACGACGAGGAGGAAGAAATCTGCGACCAGAGGAAATCGAGAACAGCTAGGCAGGCGTTAGAAGAGGTTCGTGTTATTATTCTTCATGTAAACATCATTCGCTCACCAAATGCATTCCCCTACTTACGTATAAGTTTTTCTTCCCGCTGTTTACGAACGAGCAAGAGGAGGTCTCGGAACGATGTCCGTTCAAGAAAAGCAGAGATTTGTATCGAGAAATCGAGAGCAGAAAAACGCGCAGGTATAACAAAAGGAAGAAAGAGGAAGAGTGGAAAGACGTGGACGGAAAGGTAGGTGTTTCTTCTTCTTCTTTTTTCTCGTAAATATCTTCGCTCCTCCTGTCGTCTAACAACAATATCATTAGGTATTTAAATCTGAAGCGGATATCGACGCGTACCTGAGTGGACGCTTTTTGAAAAGCACGAAAGGAGATGTCTGTCTCGCAGATTATTGCGACGTTTTACAGTGCGACGAGTATTACGAGTCTTTAGAAACGTCTTCGTCGTCCTCGACATCCTCCGGAGAGAAGGACTACGCCGCGAAAACGAGAGCCGGAGCGCACTGTTACGCGTTGACGAAAACGTGCTTTCCTGAACGTTCAGAGTCTGCGGCGCAAGAGAAGAACGCGAGGCGGTTTGAGAGCATATTTTGCGACACTTTCGTTGGCTTGCACCAAGATGGACGGAATGCATTCGCGCATATACGCAAACAGGAGTATAAGTATCCAGGACACGTTCGCCACGCGAATACGAACATCGACGCTTCCGCATCACCTTCATCATCATCATCATCATCATCATCTTCATCATCTTTCCTCATTATATCCACCCTTTTCACATTCCTTGGATTTATATTCTATCTCCTCTTCGTTCTCGCGCCTTCCATCAACCGCCGCGCGAGCGGCTCAGATTTGAAAGCGAGAAAAGGAAGACGGACCGCGTCGAAGAAAAAGTCGACGAAAGATGTCGCGTTTGATTTTTTTAATCGCGCGTTGATCTTGTCCGGTTTTAAACCGAAGAAGAAGCGGTATTAGTAATTCTAGCGTTTAATGTGTGTATATTTTGCGTAGTTGCTGCGATTTGCGGTGTGTATATTAGATTATTTCGTCCCCTCTTTCGCGTTTGGTTATTTATGAACAATTCGAAATTGCTCTTTTCACCTCACAACAACATCTCACACTTCACACACAAAGAAAGAAATGGTTCCGAGGAACAACAACACTCGTCCGTTTTAACCACGATGAGCGCGCCATCCTCTCCCGATGGTGGAAATGGCGAGGACGACGCGGCGGCGGTGGGTATGAACTACTCAATCGCGGAAGCGTTGATTCGACGATACACGTCCTCGTGTTTGGAATTGTCCTCATCGTCGAATTCTTCAAGTTTTGCGTCGTCTTCAACATCTTTGGAGGGATTGTCGCCGTCGTTTTTGAACGCGTCGTCGTCGGTAGGAGCACACGGGGGAGGTAACGACAGTAACGATGTCGGTGGTGGTACGAGTGCTGCTGCGAGTGCGAGTACCTCTGCATCCTCGGCGCGAATGGAGGATATTCGGCGCAAGTATGGGACTTTGTTGGATGCTTTAGCCGCGATAGCGCCAACGCATGCGAGAGTTTTAGTCGAAAACTTAGTCAATTGGGAAAAGGAAATTTCGCAACGCGCGAACGCGGGCGAACCCGTGAATACTATTAATGGAAGGGGAGAACAACAAAAAGAGAACGCTTTGTGCGCGCTATGGCTGGCAGTTGAAGCAATAGTGAATGCAGTTGTCGTAAATGAGGAAGGAACGACGGTATTGGATAAATCGACGACGAATAAAATGTTCGTAGAGTTTCTTGCGCCGCTCGCGCTCGGCCACTTGTGTGAACGCGCGAGACACCATTTAGCGCCAAAGAGAAAATTTTGGTTGAAAGAAGACTTTGTGAGAGCAAGCATAGAAAAGGCTGTGGAGGAGCATCGAGTAGACGCGAGATTGAGTGATAGAGAAAGAGATGGTATTTCCTTGGACGAAACGGTCAAGAAAGAATCGAGAGCGAAAGATCTTCTAACGCCAGATGAAAGGGTAAGAGGAGGCTCGAACATGAGAGATATTTTGATGCGTACTCCTTCGAAGGATAAAGATCGTTCACTGCAATACTCCCCCCAGAAGCTAACAACACCATCCGGATCGTTTATGCTCCAACAACAGCGATCGATGAAGAAACTCGATATAGAGATTGACCAGGAGGCTGCGCTGAGGATATTTCGGGAGGAAGATGATGTTGGACTCGCAATATCGCGGGTAATCGCTTCTTTGTTCTCAATCTCATTCGATGAAGCGCTTGATTATTTCGTAGGCGCGCTCAAAAGTCGGCTGACAGAAAATCAAAGAACAGAAGCAAACTGGATCATGTTTGCCGTTTCTGGGGCAAAGCTTAGCTTGGTAGCTGGTGCGGAAACGCACAATTTTGGGGTGAATATAGAACACGACGAGGAGAAAATCCAAAACGCAGTAAAATTTTTGAAAGCGTTTAATCCAACAGAATGGATACCTCCATCTAGAGCGAAGCCGAGCAATTTTCGTCACGGGTTATGCGTGTTGCTCTCAAAGTGTATTGATATTCGAGCACTCGATAGGAGCGGCGAAGAGTCAAATTTCGAAATCCCGCTGGAGTGGACGAAGACGTGTATTCAAGCCAGAGTTTTCATCACAGAGTGGGCAAAGACGAACGAAAAGCATTTAGAAGATGCGACACCTTTGCTCGCTACGCTTTTCGCGTGGGAACTTGCGGGAACTTTACGGGAAGATAATGCCATCATGGTTGCAGATAACTCCGGGAAACATCCGGATCTGATAGAATTTTGTGACAACGTAAGTAGACGCGCGAAGAAATTCAAAGGGAAATCTGCCGAAGCTGTGGATGTTGCTCGCCGATTTTTCAGAGTTGCCAAGAGGCGGCTAAATGGAAGTAATTCGAACGATAAAGTAATTACAGACAAAATATTTAGCGTCTTGGAAGCTGGTATGGATGCGCTTGCGTCGGTGCAGCCTAAGGATTTTGTAACGTACACCGCGTTTGCATCCGACCATGAGCAACCATCCCATGTTCGTTTCATGAGTGCTATCGCACTTTCAGCCGCATATCGCGTCGATAAAACGCGCGCCATTAAAATTGCGTTGAGGATGCTCTCTAAAACAGACCCTTCGGACGCTGTCGCAGTCGCTGTAAATGTTGCCGCTAGCATGCAGCTTAAAATGAAATCATCATTCGATACTATTGAACTCATGGAGCATTTGCAACGAGTAGTAGCTCGCGCGATGGAAATCAATCAATCCATGTATTCGGATTCTGGATATACGGTCTCACGAAACCTTGGTAATGAACAGTTGAATCAGATTCGTGGCAGCTATCCCACTTTAGCGGCTGTTTTGCGGTGCATCCCGAACGTCGAGGTGCCGAATGTAGATCCCATCAACTTCGTTCCGCACTTTATCACGCATACAAACTCTGAGATTCGCGTAGCTGCTGCTGGTGCACTGAGTAGACTTATGTTGTTCAGTGGAGTAGATGGTACTTTACCCTCTACAGATGCGTGTAATCGTTTAGTCCAGGCAGCGAGCTCGAGTTTGTTGAATTTGAGAGATACATCTGATCACTCGTTGAGAGAGTCCGCGGCGAAAGCTCTGACCTTCGCTCTCAATCGACGTCGTGCAGCACTTAATGATAATATGAATGAAAATGACCCCACCCTTGGGCATTTAGATCATGGTGGAATAATAGAATCAACGCGACCGGAAGCTGCGGGTTTAGTTTTACTCTGCGATCCCGTCCCATCGGTTCGTCTGGCTGCTTTAGCGTTACTTCGGGAAGTTTCACACTTTCAGTTCATGGACAACAGGTATAAAAAGGGGCAAAATAGTGCGAGTAAAAGAAATTCGCCTCGGCAATTCACCACTTCATCTCCCCGCAAGCGCAGAAGCATTGACACAGTTAATCAAAGCGATTTGCCACGATCTGTAGCGAGCGTCATCGACGAGTGTCGCTTTCGTATGTATGAAGAAGCTGATAGCTTTACACATACATCACGCGGTGCTAAGTCGCACCGCTCTATTACTGCTGAGGAGATACTTGGAAACGAAGCGCTTCAAAGCAACGCGTTGTGTTCAGCGATTGGCGTATTAGCGAGATCTGTGGCCACACCATGCAAAGCTGCTTCAGTCACGGCCAGAGCACAGGCTTTGCAGCGAGTCCAAGCCATTATGGTGTTAGAAGGAAAAGGTTCTATGATGCAAGCTCCTACAGAACCAGGCTCGCACATCTTTGAGTTATGGCGAAACTACGCATGTTTTGTATGCTCGGCAACAGACAAGGAGGACCTCGAAATACGTAACTCTAAGAAAAAAGAAAATCCCGATGAGAATGGATCTGGCCCTAAAATCGTGACTATAGGATCTCGCGGTTCGCTCCAGACGCTCTTTCAATTGACAGTTCCATCCATTCTCACGGGTAAAGGTGGCCAATTGGAGGCAATTCTGAACGTTTTGGAAAGAGTGCCACCTTTCGTGGTTCCGAAGCTATTGGATGCGTGCGCGGATGTATTTAAATCGATTCCGAAACTTCAGATACTAAATACAAACACCACTCATTCTTCTATTACGAGTATATTTGATTCAAGCGCGGTGGATGCTACGAGTGTCACGATCTCGGGTGGTAACATGATGAGTCCTCAGTCCAATATGAATTCCGTCACTTCTGTCCTATATGCTTGGATGACATTGGCAAAACTTTACAAGTTACTCGTAATACGATATTCACCGTTTATCGAATCAACGGCGGATGATAATGATACGAAACAAACTATGTGCGAGAATATTGCGAAGTTTGTGGAAGAGGCAACTTTCATCGCAACTATTGCAGCGAAAATGGTACCAGGCGCGAAGGATATGAAGGATAATGACATGAAGCCACTTGCAGAAGAGTTGAAAAGTTCTGTCGCACTCATCATACGCGCAACTATCGAAGATATACCAACGTACTGTGCTACTGTGCTACAAAAGCAGTCACGAATGAAGCTTTGGACACTTGTCTCGGGATGGGTAGAAGAAGCTCTCGCTGAAAGCTATCAACTTGCGGAAACGAGGAATTTTCAAAGTGCATTGGCTTCGATTCTAGGTGCACCTGCTTTCGATGAATCTATGTTGAGAGAAGATGGTCCAGTTTTCGATTGGATTGATTCTTTACTTGAGGCGGGTGATGGTGAATTAGAACGTGTTGCGCGAAATGCAATAGTAGGATTCTGCTCGAATAATCCTCAAGTGTTACGGATAGTTATCGAGAAGTGCTACTCTGCCAAAACAAGTGTTTCGACGATTTATTTTTCCGCACTCGCGATCATTGCTTCGGATGCGTTCAATGATACCGTCAAAGGTGGAGCACCAGTTGTTAGATTTATGGTGCCAGCACACCTTGTGACGTTGTCGTACTTTAATCTGATCAGCCTCGATGCTCAAAATAGGGAGAATGCGAGAAAGCTCATCAAAGCCATCTTCATTGTATCTGAGAATACCGAGGACGATAAAGACAAAAGTAGTAGCGTCTTCGAGGATGGTAATGGTAGTATGCATGCAAGTAGACTTCTGGCTTTGTTCCAAGATTCGTCATCACAGCCTGAGCTTCCGGAAGTGCACTACAATCTCTTGCAAAATGCTTCAGAAATAATGGTACAGACTAAAGACGCTTCAAAGTTGGCACCTGAATTACTCATACAAACATTTTCAAGATGCTGCTTTCTCATGAGTGATGATGGTAGTAGTAGGAGTAATGATTTGCAACTGAACAATACAATCCGCCAAGTTTTAATTGCACTAAAACCATGGGTTCGGTCTTTAAAACTCGAAGATCTTACGAAAGCTGGGAAACGCCAAGTCTGCAACCGCCTTCTTCTTGAATTCTACGATATCACGAGGATTTTGAGCAGAAAGTTCGGAGCAGAAATCGAGTCTCTCTGGGGTTGTTTAGCGATGAGAGAGAGCTCTCACCTTGTAACACCGCGTAATCTCGAAATCGCTCTGGACTTTTTGCTTTTCAACGGCGTGAAGACGGAAAATGTAAAGATCTCCAACATGATGATTTCTGGAGATGTAACAAAGAAGAAGAACGAGGAAAATGAAACGATCGAATCTTTTGAAGGCAACCTTTTCCTGACTCCGAAACGAGCGTGTTTGTATTTAGCACGAGTTGCGCCACAAGAATGTATTGATAGACTTGTTCGGGCTGTTTCTTTTCGCGCTTTGGAGCCAGAAGGCGAAATTTACTCGAACACAGACGCTTTTTACCACTCCCAAATCGAAGAGCCAGATTTGGCAACTATTCTTCTTGCTGAAATAGCTGCCGAACACGACGAATATTTTCGTTCTCAGTTAATTGTGCTCGTTCACGCAGTTGTAGCTACGATAGCAACCTCGAGAAATGCTTTAGTATGTGCACATTGTCAGCAGCTTTTGGCTAATTTACTGCACAAGCTGGCTGGGCAACCTCTGGTAAGACGCATCGAAAATTATGAGAATGATGATCAGAGTCTCTCGAAAATTCCTGCCAAAGATCAACGCGCTCTAGTCACAGTTCAAAAGTTACAAAAGCTCGTCGGAAGTCGAGGGCTTGAGGCCGGGAGTTCTTGGAATGACTCAAATTTGGATCTCTTCTGTCATCGCTTTCCAGACTGTATGGTATTTGAGGCTTCGCCGAGGGAAAGATGGTCGAGTGAGGCTTTGCGTTGGGTATCGAAGGCAAAATCGTTTACTTTAGCGTTAGCATCAATGGATATTCTCGGGGCTTTGCGTCACCCGCTCGATAACGAAGAGTTCAGAACGTTTCTGGGAATCATGTGTACTTCGGCGGCTATGTCGGAAGGGAAATTTTTGTCTGGATCGACGGTCCCGCCGAAAAAGTCAAATGTTCATTCCCCATCATCTTCTCCCCGAGGATCTGAGGACGGAACGGTCACCCATCGTATGCAACTCGGTATGAAATTTACCTTGTCTATACTCGTTGCTTTGAGGAAGTCGCCGTTTGTGTATGTTCGCATCGCACCTCAGACATTCTGGTTTGGCGTCGCGTGTTTGCGCTCGACTAACGAACAAATCTACGAAGCTGCCGTGCGACTGGTGACTGTTTCTCTGATGTCTGCACCATTGAATACGTTCGGTTCTTCGGCTTCTTTTTCAACCTACGCGGCGTCTGCGCCGCTACCGTTGCGAACTCGCTATGCTGACTCAAACTCAAACGGTGGGAAAAGCGCCGGTTACCAGGCGAAACCTGCAATATCTCTTCAAGATGTTGTGCCCTTGCTTCTGAAAGGGACGCTGAAAAATGCAGCAGCGACGAGAGGATCAGCAGCGACTGCGTTAGCATCAATAGCTCCATACTGCGCTTCTGATATATGGGGCGGCAAAAAAACTTTAGCGTGCGTGCTTTGTGGATTATTACCTATTGCCTTGTACGCATTCTACGGAGAGGAAGAAGAAGAAGATAATGGAAGTTATGAAGACTACGGCAGAAGAGATGGAGAGACTCCTGAGCATAAACGAAGAGACGATGAGCAACTTAAGCGAAAGAGGAAGAAAAGTACTTTCGGCAAAAAGGAAGCCATGGTGGCGCTTCAGTTGCTCGCCGAGGGTTGTCGACTAGTTTCACCAGTGCTTGAGGACACCTTACACTGCATTATTGTCTCGCGCGATTCTCTAGAGCAGAACAGTAACGACGAAAATAAAGACGAGTATCATCGCCTCACGGGAATGCAAAAAAGTGCCAGGCGCGCTTTCGGGCAATCTTCAAACGGTTTTGAAAAACGTGGCGATGGTGACGACGACGATGATGCTTTTGGTGATTTTAAGGGCATGTATAAATTTTTGAACGAGTTTAGTGGCGTCACAACGCTCGAGCAGGCGTGTGAGCTCTTGGCGCAGCCTTTGTTCGATGGTTTTTTGGTTCCAAACGATTGCGCCGAGTGCGCGATTACTCTTTTAGGGGATATAGCAAACTCATCAGCACATCACGGGAACGCAGAAGGAGCTCTGCATTTGCTCTGCGCGGCTGCGACGTATTCTCCGTCAGTTCGAGACGACATATCTCTGTACGGAGAGACGGGTGTGTTTCACGCCTTGGCTTTAGAAACGATGGAAAGACAACAAAAACGAAATAACAACAACATGGATGAGACGACAACGACGAGGACGCCGGAAACACTTACCGACCGTAACGAAGGATTAAACGAAAACATCGCCATGAAAATGTTAAAGAGCGTAGCAATGAACTATTCTGCGGCTTCAAAAGTCGCGGAAATGAAGAAAATAGAAAAAGAAGAAGGAGAGGAAGAAACAGCAACAAAGACGACGACGGCGAAGCCTGTTTTCTGGCAAGGTAGCCTGAAGCGGACGAAAGAAGAACCGATTTCAGATTTGACCTGGGGGATCTTGTTGAGCGCGAATTGCGATCCCGAGCACGCTTCGCTCCCAGCTTCTTTAGAATAATAATACTAGAAATGATTTTAGATAGAAGCGCAATAGTTTTGTAGTATAGATATTTTAGCATACACATCACCTAATTCACCTTACTCGCCGTCGCCGCCTCGCGTAAAACTCGGAGGCCATCTCGGTGGATCATACCCTCTCCCCCCAAACGGATTACACCTCGCTATCCTCCACGCGGTTAATATAAATCCTTTCGCGGCCCCGTACTTTGTATAAGCCTCGAACGCGTAATTCGAACACGACGGTATAAAACGACAGCTTTTCGGCATAAACGGAGACAGTTCGTTGCGATAGAAATCAATCAGAGAGAGGGAGAGTTGTACCAGGATATCCTTCTCCTGTTGTTTATTCTCCTCCTTACTACTCTTATCACTATCACTACTACTACTACTACTACTACTACTACTACTATTACCTTCTTCTTCTTCTTCTTCTTTTTTTTCATCTGATTCATCGTCCTCGTTTCTCCCAGACGAAGAAGCGAGAGAAGTGAAAGAAGAAGACGAAGCACCGGCAAAGACTCCACCCATCCAGTGGTGGTGGTGGTTAAAAACACACCGACTGCATTCCAACTTCAACGCTTCCTCTCCTCTTCTTGTTTTTCTTCTGTTACGATTCTTGACAGCAACAACAACATCAACATTTACATGAGCACTCGTATTAGCAGTAACATTCGTACGTCTCTCTCGTCGTCGTCGCTGCTGATGCTGATGATGATGATGCGGCGACAAAGTTCGTCCTTTTCTCGAAGAATCAACACCCCCCTCGCGGGGACAACACTTAGTATTGGAAGTACGAAGAGTAATAAACATTTTGTTGTGAGGGAAACGACACTTTAATTTTTGTTTTAACAACACGGCATCTTTTTGTCCTCGGCGGCTATACTACTTTTAAACTTACTATCTATGCTTTCAATTGTTTCTGGAGACTGATCTATACTCTTCGTTGAAATGCGTTACGCACAAGTTGCTCGAATGCACAAACTCTTCCTCGGCGTCTGAAACACGTAAATTATGATGGGCCAAATCCTCCGCGCTGTAATTTACAATCGCTCTCGCAATTTCTCTCCCTTCTTCATCCTCGACGATTATGCAATCTTGAACTTTATAGCTGTTGCTGCTACTCTTAGTACCATTGCTATCACTTATTAAGACGTTTTTCACCAACAGCGGTTCTCCTGATTTTATATCCTCCTCACCTTCTTTGTTCACTCTCACGCGATCCTTCACCGGCACGGAAAGCATCCATCGTTTCTTGCCTTTAGCGGCATCCGCGGCGGCTAAAAATAACGTGTATTCTTTACTGTTAAGAGAAGGGGTCACTTCTCCTCCTCCTTTTCCTCCGTTTAAACCTAATGCACACTCGACAATCTTTTCCATGTCTGTGCTTTTCCCGATGACTGTTTTGCACCCGGCTGCGCTCGCGATTCTCGCGGCTGTAAGTTTAGTCACCATCCCGCCGGTCCCACCCGCGGATCCAGCGCCGCTGGCCACGTCCACTTCACTCATCAACTTGTTTATATCATCTACCACCTGAATTCGTTTCGCGTTCGGATCTTTCATCGGATTCGAGGTGTATAAACCGTCCACGTCTGTGAATAAAAACAAATACTCGGCAGATATCAAGGAAGCGACGTGCGCGGATAACGTATCGTTATCGCCAAATCGTAACTCCTCGACCGCGACGGTATCGTTCTCATTCACGATTGGTACCACGTCGTAATCGAATAAGGAGGAAAACGTATTCATCGCTCTGTTATATTGCGATTTCTGCGATAGATTTTCCAACGTCAATAACACTTGCGCGGTTTTCACTCCCAGAGTGGCAAACATGTCTTCGTAATAATGCATCAAATGCGCCTGACCGATTGCCGCTAACGCCTGTCGTTTTTGTAACTCTTTCGGTTTTTCTTTGATGCCGAGCTGGAGCATCCCCGCGCCGACTGCTCCCGAGGTCACGATCGCGCATTGGAACTCGCTCGATTTCTGCAATTCGGTTATCTGCTCGCATATTTTCGCCAGTTGCGAGAGATGAATGACTCCAGTATCCGCTTTGATTAAAGAAGACGTGCCGACTTTAATCACGATTCTTCTTTTTTTCTTCTTCTCAGTATTAGTAGTATCCATCATATAACTTCCTTCTTCTTCTCTCTTTCTCTGTCTCTCGGTAAGTAAGTTCGTTCTTTCTGCGACACGCAATAACAACAACGAGAGAACAACTCTTCCTTCGTGTGTTGTTGTCGTTGTTAAGAATACAATTCGGGTTAAATCGGAAAAAAGCGAGTAAAAAAGCTATAACTGTAATAAGCAATTTTAGGAAAAAAAAAATATTTAGGGCTTGAAATGTGTCCTTTATATTTATACAACTAAACCCTACAGGAGATACGCACACGAAAGCGAACTGGCGCAGCGGAAGCGCGTTGGGCCCATAACCCAAAGGTCACACGATCGAAACGTGTGTTCGCTAAGCGAATTTTTTTTTGCATTATATGTACGTGCGCGGTACGTGCGTGTCGATATTTCATCATCTACAAGTACTATTCTTCTTCTTTTTTACCGTCGCCGTTGTCGCTCTCATCAAGTCTTCGAACGCGACGCGTTTGGTCGCCGCGGAGTTCCCAGTGGTTTCTTTTTTCGGTGGAACGTAAAAGTTATTCTTCTTCTTCTTCTTCTTCTTCTTTTCAACATTCTCTCCTTCGCGTTCACCATCATCAGTATCATCATCATCAGTATCATCATCATCATGTACGGTACAACTCGCTTTTACGACGCACTGAACGAGACGCGCTTCACTTTGGCAATCCATCAACGCCAAAGAGTTCGTAATCAACGCTTCGTGCTTTTGTTTCCTCGATCGCACATCTTTCCACTCCTCGTTGTGGCCGTTTCTTTTAAACTCCACGAGTTTTCCAACTTCCTCCTTTTCTAAACTAAACTCTTCTTCTTCTTCTTCTTCTTCTTCTTCTTCTTCTTTTTCTTCTCGTTCTTTTTTTTCCTCCATCAACAGTGATTCCTTCCCAAGTTGTCTCAACAATACGCGTTCTTCCACGGTTCCTAAACTCGCCAATCGATACACAAACACCGGTTTCTGTTGTCCGTCTCGCCATACTCTCGCCATAGCTTGTCTATCGTCTGCGGGGTTCCAACTCGCATCCATCAATATCAAACAATTTGCACCAATCAAGTTCAAACCAGCGCCGCCGGCGCGGACGGAAAGTAACATGACATCTACGTTGCCGGTGTTGAAATTTCGAACCATCTCGGAACGCTTGTCCTTGTCAACGGAACCGTCCAATCTAGTCGTCGTTAATCCTTCGCGCTTGCACAGCTTATCGGCGTCGTCTAACTGATCGGAATACCCAGAAACAATCACTACGCGCTGGTAATTGCCATTGTTTACGCTTCTATTTTTCTCGTTTATACCTTTCAAAGATTGCAAAAGCAAACAAAGAGCGCTTAATTTGCCGCTACATTCTTCTTCTCCTTCGTCGTCTTCTTCTTCTTTCTTCTCTGCTGCATCGCGAATGGTATTCGAAAACGTCTTATCGAGCACGGTTGATCGACCGATGGCATCTAAACAGTGTTTTGCAGAATTCGCGCACTGCCTCAAAATGCCAATCGCACTCAACGCGTTGTTGTTCTTGTTCGTATTCTTTTTGAAATAGTTTGAGCCAGCTTCGTAACATCTTTTCTGCTTCCCGGACATGTTGCACAACATCAAATACTCCGTTTTCGGCACCAAATACTCTTTCAATACGAGCTCTGCTTTCCTCCTCAGGATTCTTTTTTTCGTCACTTTCCTCAACTGAGCCTCCAACTCTTTCCCTCTCTTCTTTTGCTCCGCGTTCGCCTCGCTCGCTCTCGCTTCCATGATTGGTCTCTCGTACATTTCCTTGAACTCTTCCAACGAGTTCCACCCAAAAAGTGCTTTCGCGCGCGGTTGCACGACGTCTAAAATTGCCGCAAATTCCATCAAGTTGTTCTGAATCGGTGTTCCCGTCATCAACACGCGATGTTTCGCGTTTACCGCTTTCAACGCGTCTACGGTTTGATTCGAATCGGATTTCAATCTGTGCGCCTCGTCGCAACACAATAAATCTGGTCTGGCGTGATTCGGTATTCTGAGAGCCATTTTCCTCATAGTTTCGTAAGAAGCGATCAAAATCGGAAACCTATCAAACGATGATTGCATTGGTTTCTCTTCCACGTTTTCGTTCGTCTCGATCCATTTCTGAAACGCCCGTTCGACGTTCTCGGCGCCGCCGTCCGCAGTCACGCACTGCGCTCGAACGTTACCGATCCATTTCTTACTCTCATTCCCCCAATTCCCAACTAACGTCGCTGGACAAGTGACTAAAATTCGTTTAAACGGTTTCTTCAACGTTGGAAACGGCGTCTGTTTCAACACCGTCCACGCCAGCGCGAGCACTTGCAACGTCTTGCCCAATCCCATATCGTCCGCGAGTAACACTCCAGAGTTCTCGATAATATTGGTATTACTATTACTATTCCTACTGCTAATCTCGCTGTTATTTTCATCATCAAACCCGAACAACTTCCGATACATCCATCGAACGCCTTCTTTTTGGTGCTTTCGTAACTTTCTCGCAATGTTCGGGTCCATGACGACCGCCACGCAAGGCACTTTGTTTTTCTCCCTCCCACCAAAACCACTCTCATCGTCTAATTTCTTTCTCGCCTCTTCAGCGGTGACCAAAACTAACGCGTTCGGGGCGCACGGGTCGTGCAACGGTTTATAATTATAAACTTTTTCATTCTCCTCCTGTGGTTTTTTGTGATGACCTCCTCCTTCGTCATCATCGTCATCATCGGTATCTGAAACGACCAAAATTTGCGGGAGGCTCTTCTTGTTTTTTTTAGGCGGAGTGGCGAACATCATATCTCTTTTTTCTCTTCTTCTTCGTCTTCTCTCAGTCGCTCTCAGTCGCTCTCTTTCTCTCTCTCTCCCTCCGAAGGGTGGTGAAACGTGTAATAGAGTAGTAGTTTTGGAGACGAGAAGAGCACGAGAAGACCCGAAAGAACGTCTGCCCCGTCCTCGATGAGAGAAAAAAAGTGAGAAGAATTTTTGAATTTTTCACCTAAACCGCACAAAGCAAAAAGCAAAAAGACGACAAACAGTTGTTCTTCTTAGATATATACGAGCAGCGATGAAACGAAAACACTCTGGGGGCGGCGGCGCGAAGAAATAAAAGAAGAAGATATCATGCATTTATCTTCATCTGTATCAAATTCGTCTCTCTCGGAAATACTCGACCGATTCGAGAGACTGACGAAATCAGCCGGGGAAAACGAACGCGCTTTGCGATTTGGAACCAGAGCCTTGTGCCAGGAATGTATCGTCGAGAGTAAGAAGATAAAGAAGGAGAACGAGAACGAGGAGGGTACGAGAATACGATCGAGAGATGAGAAATCGCTCCTGAGAAGGTGTTTTTTACACGAGAGCAGAGTCGTGGTGGACGAAATATCTCGACGCGTGTGTGATTTGGTCGAGCACAATGTCGTCGATAAAGAAGTCGTTACGAGCGAGTTACTCGCGGCTTTAGAAGCGACGACGGATGGGACGAAAGGGAGGTTTTTAGTGAGAGGGATATACGATATTTGCGTTTCGAACAACAACATCAATGGGAGCGGTACTTTTGCCACCGCAAAAGGAGGGGAAGATGGTTATGATGATAGCACTTACATGCCTCTGTATCGAGCGATGAAATCCGGCGGGGCGCACGTATGCAGCACGTTCTTGTATTACGCGACTTTGAAAGAAAAGGACATCGAACGGTTCCAGAGGCTATTTTATCGAACGATTTTGGAGAGGAATGTGAGTGGAGCGATGGCATCGACGTCTTCGTCATTACTTCCGGGATTAGCGCGAGTTGCGCTCGTCAGGGACGGGTCTTTTGCCGCGCTGGAGATATTGACAAAGTGTTTGCCATGGTATAAATGTTCGAGCGCGGAGGATGTCTCGTGGGTGAGCGAAGCCATCGCGGATATTGCAGATTGGTGCGAAATGAAAGTAAATGATAATAATAAGAAGACAGAGGAAGAGGATAGAATAAACGCGATCGTTGTGAGAGCTGAGTTGGGTGCAATGGCGCAACTGTGCGATGCCGTGAAGAAAGGCGAAGACGTTGTGAGTCTTTCTTTCCACACGCACCGAATACTACGCATATCGCGTCGCGATAGTAAAACAAACGCACTCGCCGCGTGTGATTTGATCTCAAATTGTGTTGGGAAACTTTCGATTGAGGACCAATCTTCTTTGTTTTCGTTGACTCAAACGTGCGTTCGTTCATACCCGGATGTCCTTCGGATGCACTTGCTCGAACTTTCGGCGACGCTCTCAGAAAATCACCTAGGCGAGAGCGAGACGGCGTATATCGCAGCAGAACAAGGTTCTTTTTCTTCTTTTGCTTCAGATATCTCTGAAATGTATAATATTTATCCATTGACTGAATGCTCTGTCTTGCACGACCTTTGTCAGGCGATAGAATCAAACCAAACGATGGCTTTGGAAACAAAAGAGAGTATCTTCGAGCATGCGTTGCGGAGAAACGAAGAGAACGACGCCTTGTTCACACTCGCGTGCATGTTTTCACCGATATCGCTTCGCGTACGAAATGCGGCTTTAGATTCAGTTAGAACACGGTTTAGGAAGAGTCCTGAGCTTGCAATTTCAGGACTTCCAATCGTTTCTCTGGCGTTGGCTAGTATTGAAAAGAATTTTTTAGTCTCTCCCCCGCCTGCGCAGGATGTAGCGCTCGCGACTTTGAGAGGATTGAAAGCTGCGGCGTCTTCGGCGTCCCATCCTCTGAGTGCAAACGCAGCTTTACGAACACTACTTCCTATTGTTGAACAGATAGATAACGAGGAGGACGAGGAACGTTCGTTGGCATTAGATCTAGTTTTATTAGCGGAAGCGTGGATTTCTGCGCCTTCCAGTGGGAGTCAGCTTTCGTTTCGCTTCCAACAAGCTATCGAGCGCGCAATAGCGAGTCATATCTTCAAAGAAACGTTAGCTGGGGCAAATGCTATGTTGGAAGTTTCAAAAGCTGATCCTTTTAGAGCGGCAGAAACGTTTGCAAACGCCATACAGACGTGTATTGAGCAGAAGAGACCTTCGTGTTGTCGAGCGATTGGATTGGAAACAATCGAAGTGTTGTTTCAAGCCGAAGCTTTGGATTTTTATCCTGCGTTTAAAATAGTAACGAAAGAGATGCCAACGCGGCCAAAAGATTCGAATTTAGTCGCCAAACGGTGGTTACGACTTTTAAAATACGGAGTCGAGGATGCTGATGTCGTACCAGAGGCCGGTTCTCTTGTCGTCAATGCTCTCATAGATTGTGCGCTCGATGAATCAAAAACAACAGACGATTCACTCAGAATTGAAGCATGGAATTCCTTGAATGAATTCAACATCAAACAAGTAAAGAATTTGCTTAATATTTACGATGGAGAAGACGATAACGAAAGCGAGGAAAGTAAAACGAGTTTCCTCGCTTTCACACGTCTCGTCAACACATTCATAGAGGAAGAAAATGAGGATGTTGTGAGAGCGGCTTCAAAGGTGATTGCGCGGATTGTTGAATTGGAATCTGAATCCGTGAGTAGACGTACTCGCGCGTCCCAGAAAAAGCGAATATCTCTCATCGGAGGCAGCTCCATAAATCAAGATGAAGAGAAAGTTTTGATGGAAATTTCCGATCCGTTCTTGTATAGGCTCGCTATTGGAACGGCGAAACGGCTGCGAAAAAACACGAAATCGAAAGACGATGAGCTCATTTCGCCTTTGCTTTTACTTTTACTCTTCGATGGCGATTCGTACGAAATGCAATTCTGTGAATTCGTGAGGAGAAATAAATTTTCGCACGCGTGGTGGAACGAATACGTTATTGAAAATACGATGATGCAGTTTTTGGAGCGGTGGATGGTTTCATGGAGCAACGCAGCTGCAGATGACTCGAAAAGTAAAGGAGAACGTATTCTCGACGCTGGATTTTTCTCGCGCATTACAGGTGAGCAGCTACAATCGCCAGATGCCATACAAACGACCCGCGTTGCTACCAAAATTGTAGATGGGTTCAAAAGCGATGCCGTGAGTACGCGCGCGAGAGAAGAAATCGGCATCTTAGTTTCTAAATGTTTGCGCCTAGGGTGCTCAAAGCTTATTTTCCGAAGCGTTACTCCCGACGAAGAAGACAGCAGTGCAGGCACATTTTTTAATGATTTCAACGAGCAACATCCCGAATATATCTTTGTTCGATTAGCAAGTTTTGTTGAAGCGGTGGGAGACTATGAACTCGCATTGAAACTATTTGCAAATTCAATCGAGTACTTGGAAGAGAATGATGGTAAGGAAGATGAATCGTCATGGCGTCGCGCTCTTCTTTGCGCGCTTCCAATTCTTGCGAGAGTCGTGAAGGAAGGAGAAGGTGATAACAATGCTCTCATAAGTCGAGCTATAAAAGAAACTTTAAGCACATTTTTAATCGAAGAGCAGGCATTCAGCTTAATGTCTTTAGGCGCCCTCGCGAGTCTTGCATTGGAGAGAGGCATTCCCGTGGAAAACGCGCTTTGCGAGAAGATTGTCACCGTCCTGATTGTCACCGCGACGGATGCGCATCGCAAATGTAGCTCTGAAGATAGATGCTCTGCTGTACTTGGCGCGAGTGCGTTACTCGGTGGCTCGAGTTTGTCGTGGTGTTGGCTACCGTCTCCACCAAAGCAGAGTACTGTTCATAAAATGCCCTCTTCTTCTCTCGTTGACGATGCAAACTTCTTCGTTCGCCCGTTACTTTTCGGGAGAGGCCAGGATTTGGCCAAGAAACTTCTCAAGACTTTGGAAAGCATATCATCTTCTTCCGCCGGCGGCGGCGGTAAGAATTGTCGAGTTGGCGACATCGCATCTTTGGCGTTGGGATTCTCTTCGATTTCGGCGCGAACACTCATACTATCTGCAGGAGATGTCTCGAAACAACATAAGAGTGCTGGCGTGGACGCCACCAACAATTTCGGCGCGTGTTCCTTGAGACTTCTCGATTCACTCTTTGCCGTAGACGCAGAGTTTCGTAAGAAGTCAAACGCACTCGAAGCTCTCGCAGCGCTCGGAAATATTATTCCATTACCAAACGGTGATGGTCCGTACCAATCTCTGTTGCGCCGGTATTACGGAGAGAAAGAGTTGGTAGCCTCCGTCGTGCGCTTCGCCTCGTCTCGGCCTGCGAAACACATCGGAGGCGAGATTGTAAACCGCACTATTGCAGATTATGAATGCGCTCATAATAGCATCATCAATAACGTGAATGTGCTTAATGCCGTTCGAGCGGCAGCAAAGAGTGAAGATGTAGATCTTCTCCGCGCCGCGCTCGCGCTTCACGATCAAAAATGCGAGAATGACTCCGACGCTACGCATGTATTGAAACATATGTGGCTCGGTTCTCTTGAAATCAACGCGGCGACAAGTTTTGCAGAAACTCTTCTGATTGAGCTTCTGAGACGCACAAGTCTTAAAAGTGACTCTTTGAAACACGCGACGGAAGGATTGTATCAGATTGCGGCCAATATGGCAAAACACGTCGAAAAAGACTCGATGGTGAGATTCTCGACGACGCTTCGCGAAGGGTGCGAAGACGACGTCTTACCTGTCTTGGCATCTAGGCTCGTCTTACTCGGCGTAGAAATAGTACGTTTGGACGATCTCGTTTTACCACTCGCACGTTGGAATACAAAACGATTGCGTCGAGATGAACTTTTACACTTTGCGCTCGACGTTCGCGAAGTGGAAGGCTTCTTTGAGAAGCAAAAATTGGGCGCCAGACGCATCAAGAGGATTTCCGAATTTAAGAAGAGGTTGATTGATGACGCGTGTCACTTGATCAAAAGAATCAGTGAGGATGCGAGCACAAGTGGAGAATTCGAGGCGTGCTCTTGCTTAATGCTTCTTTGTTTGCGCTTCGGTCGTAAGACGAACAGAGGGTTCATCTATGCACAAATCGTTTCTTCTTCATCGTGGGACTTCCGGAAGAGATTTTTCCCTTTCGCCCTCTGCTCTGCGCTTCAAGAAGAAGAGGATGTGAAGAAGAAGGAGAAGAGTACAGGCGAAATCTTCTTGTTTAACGCGAAAACAATCGTCGATTCTCTCGTCGTTCCAAGCGCGAGTGGTGAAAATTCAACGTGCGCTCGAGCTTTGCGAGAAATTATGGGTAAGTTCGATGTGAAAATCTCTCTCACATCGTACGAATCGATTGCACGGCGCAACTTCCATGTTAAAAAAAGTAGTAGTAGATCTAATAAATAGTTGTATAATATACAATACTCAGGTACTAGCTTCTCTATAGATTTCTAAACTAAATCGTTGCTAAAGGCAAAAGAATCGTGCGATCGTCTGATCAAGTTTGAAGAGTCCGGCGCCTGATTTTGCGTCGATGGCACAGACGATAGATTTACCGAAAGGTTTGAATAATACCTCCGATCGATTATCTCTTTAAAGAACGCGTCGAACGAGGAATGATCCACCCGTCCGTGTAAAGCAGAACACCTCAGACCTCTTGGTATTGGCCTTTTATCCAACGCGCCTCTCGGTACTCTCGGGTCTAAGAAGTAATCCATATTATTCCCGCTCGAGCCTTGGCGATGATGATGAGAATTTCGAAATCCGAGCGTCGGCGAACCTCCTTGCGAGGAAACTAAATCATTATAATCCTCGTCAATGAGTCCCATGGCGTTGTTGCTACTACCGCTAATATTACTATTCGACGTCGTCGTCGGAAGTATTGGCTGTAATTTCAAGCCAATCTTCTTCAAAAATCCGCCAAACGCCGTCTTCGCTTTCAATCCGGCCACGTCCCCTTTCCCGAGAACGTACGCTTTATCGCTCTTGTTCGAAATCACCAAACACGGCACCGGTAACCCCCCAAACCCGTATATAACGTGCGGATCTCTCGTACTCGTCACCCACGGATTTGGTGTGTGCGTATCCGGTGCCACAAACGTCCCTTGTTGCGCAATTTCTCTCGCCCATCTTTCCAACGTCAACGCGCTATTTTTCTGCGAGGCATCGTGCACTAAAATGACAGCATTTATGTCCCTAAAAAACGCCGCTCGATCGTCTTTAAACTGGTCGTGACCGCCAACATCCCACAATTCCACGAAATGCTCCGTCCTCGCGTGTTCGTGGAATATCAATTTCACGTCCGCGGAGCATCCAATCGTCCTTTCTACGTTTTCCACCAGTAAGTTCAGCATTTTTGTCTCGTTCTTTTTATTTTCACCTGTGCTTTTGCTCGTCGTTTTTGAAGTCGTTGAAGTCGTCGTCTGAACCGTCGTCTGAATCGTCGTCGATACGTCCACTTCGTCTCTCACGTGTCTCAATAACGTCGTCTTCCCCGACCCGGCGTTGCCGCAGACGAGCACTCGCACTTTGCCTCGCTTCTCCGCCGCTTCCATTTTGGTATTTTATTTTTCTTTTTCTTTGTGCAGACATTTTATTTTGGTCGTTGTTTAAAAGTGTTTGTCAAACATTTTGATGATGTTTTTTGCCAAAAATGATGAGTCAGCCATTAGACATTTTTTTTCCTCTTCTGCTGTCTTTCATCATCACAAACGAATTCTCAACACAACAAACGAACGACAAACCCTTCATTGTTTTTAAATAGAATACAAACGCATAAAATAATGGCGTCATTGGTAACAGTGGCGCGCGCGGGTACTACTGCGAGCACTCATCGCTCGAGCGGCTCAGCAACGCGGGGAAAGTTTTCTTTCATGAGAAAAAGTCAATCACAACAAAATTTTGCGACGACGATCCCTAAGAATAAGAATAACAGTAAATCGGGACAACGGCATTCTTCTGTCGTTCTTCACTCGAGGATGAAAGTCTCCGCTAATGCTGCTGGAGGAGAAACAGCATTTCAGTATAAAAAACCACGAATTGACGAAGGCTACAACTGCGTGGTTACAGAGAAAGGGGCGATTATTTCCGAAGATATCCCCTCGGGGACGTACGAAGTCTCCGCCTGGTGGGGAGGGACGAAGAAATCGAGAGACGATAAAGAGGAGGAGTTTTTAGCGCCCAGGTGCGACACGGAGAGACAGAAAGGGTGCGAGGTAAAGTGCGAAGTCGTGGAGGAAGGATGTTTGGTGTGCGAAGGATTAGCGGAAGGGACGTATCGAGTGACCAACGTGAAAGATTTGAACGAAGAGTGCGAGGTGAGCTACGACGGAACGAGTATAAGTTGCGACGAAGCCGACGCGGAAACGTTTGACGTGGGCGATTTGGAAATGCAGGAGAAAGCGGACGACCATAGCATTCGTTTAGGTGGATAATAAAAACGAGAGGATAGTTTTGATACGTAATGATGATGTGTGCTATTTATTTGAATGCGCTAAAATCTAAATCTAATATAAATAAATAAATCATCGTCTTCGATTGAACGACTCAAAGCTCGGTTTCATGATGTTCAACAGCGAGTTTGGATTGTCGATGTGGACCCAGTGACTGCTATTTTCCAAGAAGTGTATTCTCGCTCCCGTGTTTAATAATCTGTTCACGTCTTCCTCGGCCCAAACGAACGCCGACCGTTCCGCTCGAACGAAATCTACCTCTAAACCTTTCGGTTGCGTTTCGAGCATCGGCCATAAATTCGTCGCCTCGTAACTCGAATACATATCTTTAATGCCGTCTAAATCAAACACCCAATCTAATTCGCCTTTGTTCCCATCTTTCGCGGGCTTTAAATTCGTCGTCATCCACTGCGCGCCTTCGATGGTAAACCCGGCTCCAGTCAAGGAATCCACCAGATGTTTCCTCGACGCGAACGGCGTATCCAAAGTTCGAACAAAATTAATGGTATCTTTCGGATGGTCGCCTGTCCTCGCCCAGGCATCTCCCGGGACCGTATCTAACACCCACACTTGAACCGGTCTCGGCAAGACCTTATTCCTTTCGCCTTGCGAGAACTGATGGACCATAGACATGGCCACCTTCCCTCCGAACGAGTGCCCGACCAACATGTGCGGGTAAAACTTTAGCGACTGCAGCGTCTCGATAACATCTCTCGCCGCGCTTTCTACGCTATCCTCCCCGAATCGTCTCTCCCCACTCTCCGTGCTCTCCGTGTTCGTTTGTCCGTGGCATCGTAAATCCACCAATAAAAATTGCCAACTCGGCATCTCTTCCGCCATCCGTTTCGCGAAAGACAACAAGTTCCGTCGAGAACCGAGAATGCCGTGGAGGAAAACGCACGTCGGTGGATGCGGTCCTTTTTTCTCTTCCACCGTGTATTTCACCAGAGCGCCTTGGACTAACTCGTACGATAACGGTGATGAAGTTTGCTTTGCTGCTGATGATGATTGCGAGGGTTGTTGATCCGCTAACGCCGCTTTCGTTTCAGAAGAAGAAAAAGAGATTAATCTTCTCCTCGTTGTCGGTGAAATGTTTCTTCTGCATCTTCTCGAGGGACGACGAGAACAAGTCGTCGTTCCCGCTGCTGCTGCTGCTGTTGCTGCTGAAAAAGAAGACGTCCTAAACGTCGTCGTCGTCGTCGTCATCTCTTCTCTGTCGTTAAACTCTAATGAATAATAATAAATATAAAAAGAGAGATGAGATGAGATATTCGCACAACACAGTAGTTTGAGGGAGGGGAAAAGAAAGCGTTTTAAAACTGACGAAGAGGATTCGAGGATTTTGAGCAAAAAACTTCTTCTTTTTCTGTCAGTCTGTCATCTGTTCTTCTTTTTCGCGTGTTAAATTTTATGGTGGTTGAAAAGGAAGAGAGGTTTTTGGTGCCTATGTCACCTTTTTTTTCTTTCTTTCTTTCTCTTCCTTAAAACTCCATTATACCTGCTCCTCGCACAAGTGCACAAGTCTTAAGCGTATATATATAATAAACGAGTGACTCCATTCAGTTTTGAAACTCGATTATAGATGATTTCTTCTTTGACTTCTTTGACTTCTTCTTCTTCTCTCTCAAAATGCTTCGGGAGAAGAAAGACGTCTTCTTTGTCTCGAAGAAAAGGCAGAGTCGTCCAACGATGTAAAAATCGAAACGTCGTCACCAATAATCTCATCAATACCAAAGACGGAAGGGACGAGGACGACGACCGTTCGTCTTCTAAAGACAACAACGAGAAACTGATGATGATGCAAGCAGCTTCCGTGGCACCTTTTTTGGTCTTTTCTCCGAAAGCGTTCGCCGCTGGCGCCTTCGACTCGGTCTCGAACGCGTTCAGTTCGCCAGAGTTTCACGAGTTGTCCATGTATACGCTGAAAACGTTAATCTCGTGGGGGGTCCCAGCCGTCACGGTAGGTATCGTCGCTTTGATGATTATTTCCGGCGCTCGAAGAGGGAAGTCTTCCTCCGGTGGAAATGAAGACGGGTCGTCGTCGTCCTCGCCTTTCGGATTTCTCAGAGGCGGGCAGATGGGAAAGAAGCCGCGAACGCAACCGTACTTATCCATCAAGCGGTTGAACGATCGATTGGATTCGTACGCGTTACAATTTGAGGCCGCGACGGTTTCGAAAACGTCCGCTAAGCGGCAACAGAACAAGCAGAGGTTTGAGAAGAGATACGCGGACGCGTTGGGTAAGTTATCCTCGGAAGAGCGCAACGCCATTCTCGAGGCGCAAAAAAAATGGAAAGAAGTCGACGACAGATTGAAGACGCGAATGAACGCCATCACGGCATCCTCGCGAAAAACCGCATTAGAACTCGGCGCGAGAAAGAAAGAATCTTCGTCTTCGAGCTCTTCGTCTTCCAAGGAAGACGAAGCTGCGTCGTCGTCGAAAGAAGACGGCGATATCATGAACAACATCAAGAACAAATTCGGCATGGGCAAAGAAAACCCGTCGAAACAGGCGAAAGAGCTCGGTCGCATCGCTTCCGAGAGAATGTTGAACGAAGATAAGTATTTAACCGCGGTTGCTGCAGCGGTGCCGAAATCGAAATTAAAATCGCTCGAGGACGTATTGAAAGATCCTAATCAAACGTTTGGTTGGCAAGCGAACAGCGACGTCCTTCTGTTGAATAACGTTGACGAGGTATCGGGACCGAAGGATAAACTTTCGAAGAAACACGTCTTCGTGCTCGACTTTTTCGGCGACGTACAAGCGAGTCAAGCCGCGCAGTTGAGAGAGGAAGTTACCGGTTTGTTGAGATCTGCTAAGAAGGAACGAGGGGACGAAGTTATTTTGAGGTTAAACACTGGAGGTGGTACTGTTACTGGGTACGGTTTAGCCGCCGCGCAGTTAACTAGAATTAAAGCCGCCGGTTTACCGCTCACGATATGCGTCGAACAGGTTGCCGCATCGGGCGGTTATATGATGGCTTGTGTTGCTGATAAAATCGTCGCCTCGCCATTTGCTGTCTTGGGTAGTATTGGCGTAATCAGCGACGTCCCGAATGTCTACGAACGCTTGAAAAACGAAGGTATAGAGTTCGCAACTATTACGGCAGGCAAATATAAGCGAACTATCACGCCAACGAAGAAAATCACCAAAGAAGATTTGATCAAGACGACAAAAGATATCGAGGACGTTTTAACGTTGTTTAAAGGCTTCGTTTCTACCAATCGACCGTCGCTGAACATCGACGAAGTTGCCACCGGGGAAACTTGGTTTGGCCCAGACGCCATGAAGAGAGGTTTGTGCGACGAACTCAAAACTTCCGACGACGTCCTTTTGGACTTGGTCTCGACGTGTGAGATCTTCTCCGTTAAATTAACGACGCCATCGAGAAGTCCGTTGGCATTTGCCGGCGTCGGTGCTTCAAACGCGTTTTCCTCGTGGGGTTTACTCGCCACCTTAGCTTCCGCTGCGGCAAAATACGCCCAAGCCAACGGCGGCGCCAACTTTTTACCGCCAAACGCAAACGCCTCCAACGGTGGTATGGGTTTCCAAGCCATCGACCGCGAAGTCGATACCTTTATGATGCTCGATCAATCCTACGGTAACAACATGAACGCGAGTGGTATGATGGATTTCGACTTTGACGACGGCATTTTGGAAGAGGATGATTTAGATACTTTTGAGTTGTAAATTTTTTTCATATCATATCAACGCTGTCTTCACGAACGCAAGTACGAGTACCCTAAAATTCAGCTCCTGTTTGTTCTGTCTTTCGCGCACAAAAAACAACACAAAAATGTCTCCCAAGTCGATTCCAACTGTTTTTGCAAACAACAACCTGCAGAAGAATATCCAACAAGGGGAACATGCAATCGGTTTAGAACTGTTTGCGAACACCCTCTCGGGTTTCCCGGCGACATTTAAAACGCTCAATTCCGACTTCATCGTCCAAGAAATAACCGAAACTGGCGAGGTGTGCTCGTTGACCGAACTCGAACCTCTCGTCGATCGAGAGTTGGAGAGGAAAGAGAAGGCGATGTTGGAAAACACGACGGTGACGAAAATCATCGAAGAAGATGATAACGACGATGATCGGGGTGGCGGCGACGCGAATGAGAGTTCTAACGTCGTCGTGGTCAAAGAAGAGATATTTGAAGAGTTCAAGAAGATTTCAGGGAGCGAGGAAGACGTGGAGCGGTTGCGCGCGTTTCTGAATACACCAGGGGTGAGACGAGGGACTCAACCCCTATTACAAGTTTTAGAAGACGGCGGCGGCGACGGCGGCGAGGGGAAAATTGGCATCCTTGAACCATTAGTATTAGCACCCTCCAAAGATAAAGAACACAGAAAGCAACTGCACGCGTTTTTTCGGCAGTTTCAACTCGATACAGATTCTGTGACGCTAGACAATGGACATCCGAATGCGACGAATGGGCAAAATTTATGCATTCGCGTGCACCCGTCCTCGGGGGGAGGCAAGAAGAGAGGCGCGAGAGACGACGATAATAAAAGCAAGAGCAACAAGCGGCACAAGAAAGCCACTCCAGATACGCGACCGAAATGGCCAGCAGATCTCCCGACGACTTTGCAGTTCGTGATGTGTAAATCGGGAAGAGATACGACGGACGCACTGAATCAACTTGGCAACCTTCTGAAATGTAACCCGAAACGGTTTCAAATAGCTGGTACGAAGGATAAGCGAGCAGTTACGACGCAAAGAATATCAGTTTATAAGTACCGAGCGTACCGACTCGCTTCTTTGAACAAAGCGTGTAAAGATATAAAGATTGGTAACTTCACCTACGTCGAAAGACCGCTGTATTTCGGCAAATCGATGGGGAACGCATTCATCATCTGTCTTAGAAACATAGATGAACGGCTCAAAGAGGCTGTAATAGCTGGTATTAACGCCTTGCGCGAAACTGGAACGATTAATTATTTCGGCACTCAGCGATTTGGCAACGTATCGTCGACAACGCAGGATGCTTCAGAGACATCAACCGGCACGACGCATAAAATTGGAGCGTTGCTCTTAAATGGTAAGTTCAAGGAAGCCGTAGATGTTATATTACAGCCAAAGATGAAAGAATCCACGAAGATTAAGCAAGCAAAGGAGAAATATCTCGAAACTAAAGACGCGCAGGAAGCTTTGAGAACGATTCCTAGATTTATGCACATTGAACGCGCGATATTAGAGGTGCAAGCAGCGAAGGGCCGCGAAAACGATTTCTGCGGACAGCTAACAGCCATTCCGAGCAAGATGAAGCGCATGTATATTAACGCGTACCAGAGTTATTTATGGAATAAAGTTGCGAGCGAACGAGTCCGAAAATTTGGAATCAACACAGTCGTAGAGGGTGATTTAGTCGCCATTATAGACGACGAAGACAACGGGAAAACAGCGGAAGAGATTCAAAAACATTCGGACGAAGCCTATGATAAAGGTCTCAAACGCGGCGAAAATTTGAAGAAAGTGAAGCTTGTCACAGCTGAAGACGTCTCGAAGAATGCTTTTGATCCCTCCGATGTCGTTTTACCAGTTCCTGGACACGCAGTTATCTACCCTTCTTGGGCAGTAACCAAAGCAGACGGCGAAGACGATAAAACGTTGGACGGCAAAGCTCTGTTTCACGAGCTCGCCATGAACAAAGACGGCGTAGACTTAGAGCTCACGAAACATTCCATCATGGAATTTTCTATGCGATCGTACCCGGGCGATTATCGCAGACTCTTTCTAAAACCGAAAGATCTTGAATGCGAGTTCATGCGATACGATGATCCGAAAATAGATTTACTGAAAACGGACATGGACGCTTTCGTCAAGAAGAAGATGAAAAATACCGACAAAGACGACGACGGCGACAAAAAAATAGAGAAGAAAGGAGGAAAACTTCTCGCCGCGAAACTCTCCTTCAAGCTCGGCGCTGGCAATTACGCGACGATGATTTTGCGAGAGCTCACGAAAGCTCAAGCCAGAGAATATTCCTCGCACGAGAATGGAGACAAATAAGTAAATAGCGTGTTGTGTATAATAATATGAAGTGCAACGAAGTTCTTTTTCCTGTTGGTTTTTTTGAGTGCTTTTTTGGACATTCTGGACGAACTGGACAGACCCATCATCAGATCATCTTCAAACTTTTTGCACGCACTCTTCTCTATTCTGCTCGTATCGTTTTTCTACTTTTCTCCCCCTTGTTGCGAGTAGGAAGAGACACGTTTCTGTTACTTCGTGAAACCCGTTTTAAGAGCAAAGAGGATCATCTTCTCATCTCATCATCAACATGGGTGAGAAAAAGAAAGACGTCGTCGTTCCATCGTCCACCACCGATGGAAAAGACAAATCTGATGATGATGATGAAAAGAAGTCTACGAAAACGACTGGTAAAGACGCGAAACCGGAGATTGAATTATCCGAGGAAGATCTTCAGTTGAAAACAAACTTGGAACTGTTAGTCCAAAGGGTGATGGATTCCAAAGCGGGCGTGGCGAAGTTGGCGTTGGAGAGCATGCGAACGGAGATCAAAACGGCGACGAGGTACGACGAATAACGAGATCGACGATTTCTTTTCTATAGTTTTCCTTCTTTCTTTCCTTTTCCTTCTTTCGTTCTCACATCATCAAGCTCGCGTACTAATGACTCACCTGCTGTTCACTCTTCTCTCAATCTTCCTCGTGCCTACAAAACAACAGTTCGATGACTTCGGTGCCGAAACCTTTGAAATTCTTGCGTCCTCACTTGCAAACTTTCAAAGACCAGTACCCGACCATCAAAGACGCGACAAACAAGAAACTTTTAGCGGATGTTATCTCAGTTTTATCCATGACGGATTCCCCGGGAGAGAATGTCATTCCGGAGTCGTTGAAGTATAAGATGTTAGGGAGCGGAGAAGAGGTTGGATTTTGGGGCCATGAGTACGTGAGAAACTTGGCGAGCGAAATCGGCATCGAGTACCATCGACGCGCAGACTTAGAAGAAGGAGAAGAAGGGGTCACCGCAAAAGATAAAGAGGTTGACGATTTGATGAAGTTGGTGAAAGACATCGTGCCATTTCACATGTCGCACAACGCCGAGCCTGAGGCAGTGGATTTGTTAATTGAAGTGGAAAAGTTGGAGTATTTGATTGACCACGTGACGGAGAATAATTATTCGCGCACGTGTTTGTATTTGATCTCGTGCTCGAGCTATTTGCCGGAACCGGAAGACGGTATCGTCTTGTCCACCGCGCACAAAATTTTCATGAAAGTGAACAAATTGTGTGACGCCATGCGAGTGGCGTTGAAGATTGGCGTACAAAGTACGATTGAAGAAACATTTTTAGCTTCAAAGGACCCGTTAGAAAAGAAACAGCTCTGTTACATTCTCGCTCGACACGGCCACCCGTTGAAATTAGACGAAGGACCGTGCGAACAAGAAGGTGATGATGCGGAAGAGTTGACGTTGATCATGTCAAACTCGAAGCTTTGCGAAAATTACTTGACTTTAGCGAGAGATTTGGACGTGATGGAAGCCAAGTTACCGGAGGATATTTACAAAACACATTTGATTGAAGGCAGAGCGCCGTCCGGGCCTGCTGTAGATAGTGCTCGCGCGAATTTAGCGGCGACGTTTGTCAACGCATTTGTCAACGCCGGTTTCGGTCACGATAAGTTGCTCACCGCGCAATCCGCGGAAGGCACGACTGGCGAAGGCGGCTCTTCCTCCAACGTCTCCTGGATTTTCAAAAACAAAGACCACGGCAAAATGTCCGCAGCTGCGAGTTTAGGATCTGTGTTGCTGTGGGACGTCGAAGGTGGTTTACCGCAAGTGGATACGTTTTTGTATTCCGAAGAGCCGTTAGTCGTTGCTGGTGGTCTCCTCGCCGTCGGTTTGATCAACACGAACGTGAGAAACGATTGCGATCCAGCTTACGGTCTGCTTTACGAATCCGTCAACAAAGATAATTCGTCCGTTCGAATCGGTGCAATCATGGGCTTGGGTTTAGCGTACGCCGGTTGCCAGAAGGAAGAAGTGGCTGAACTCTTGACGCCAATTGTAACGGATGAATCCACGCCAATGGATGTTTGCGCGTTTGCCGCTTTATCGTTAGGTTTAGTTTACTGCGGCACGTGTCACGAAGAGTCCGTTCAATCCATCGTCCAAGCATTGATGCTTCGCCCGGAGAAAGATTTGGAAGATCCTTTCGCGCACTTGATGTGCTTAGGTCTCGGCTTGATGTTTTTGCAAAGACAGCAAGAAGTTGAAGCGACGTTAGAAGTTGCGAAGACTTTTCCGGAACGCATTTCGGAGTATTGCCAAGTCGTTCTCGACGTTTGCGCCTACGCTTGCTCGGGTAACGTCTTGAAAGTACAAGCCTTGCTTGCGAAATGTGGTGAACACAGAACGACAGAAGAATCGACGGAAGAAGACAGTTGGAAATTAGACGCGCAATCTGTGGCGTGCCTAGGCATTGCTATTATTGCCATGGGTGAAGACCTCGGTCGCGACATGGCGATCCGTTCGTACGATCACTTGATTCAGTACGGGGACAACTCGGTGAAATTGGCTATTCCTCTCGGTTTAGCCATGTTGCACACTTCCGATCCGAAGTTAGAAATCACCGATCAATTAGGTCGATTATCGCACGATAACTCGGAAGAAATCGCTCAATCTGCTTGCTTGGCGCTTGGTATCGTCGGCGCTGGTACGAACAATGCGCGTTTGGCGCACCAGCTTCGACAATTGACGAGCTACTACTACAAAGAACCGAGTCTTTTGTTTTTAGTCCGCGTCTCGCAAGGGTTAGTGCACTTGGGCAAAGGTTTACTCACCTTATCTCCGACGCATTCCGATAGAACCTTGCAATCGAGCGTCTCCCTGGCTGGTTTGATGATCACCTGCTTCGCCGGTTTGGACATGAAGCACACGATTTTAGGAAAGCATCATTACATGCTTTATTATCTCTTCGCTGCAGCCGTCCCGCGCATGTTGATGTGTGTCGACGAGGAAGGTAAAGCTTTACCGATTCCCGTGAGAGTTGGCCAGGCTGTCGACGTTGTCGGCCAAGCTGGTAGACCAAAAACAATCACCGGCTTTCAGACGCACACGACGCCGGTGTTACTAGCTTCGGGCGACCGAGCCGAATTAGAAAGCGGCAAGTACATCCCAATCACCTCGAATTTGGAAAACGTAGTCATCATGAAGAAGAATCCGGCGTGGGAAGAAGAGGATGCAAAGAAGTAATTCGTTTTTGTTGTAATAAATAAGAGAGAGAGAGAGGGAGAGAAATAAAATGCGCCCGTGTCTTTTCTTCTTCCTCGTTTTTCCTTTTTTGGGATGTGAAAATGTTCGTCACATCGTAAGACCATTTTTGGTCAACTCCTCAAAGTTTTAAAATATTATGACTGTCTTCCAAGTTGCCTTCCAACCGTTCGGTATCGCGAACTGCATGCGATGGCGCGCGTATATTCCCATCGGATGCACCCTGTTCTTGCGGATTGTTCTGCTTTCTCAGAAAACAACGTACATGTATTTACTTGGAAGTGCGTCGTTCGTCTTTTTATCTCTCTTCTGTTTGCGTTTCGCGTCTTGGTGTTTGTGCTGCTGACTTCTCTCTTTCTTCTCCTTCTTTCAAAAACGCCCGTTTACGAAAACGCACAGTTTACTTCACCACAGGCGTGGCTGGTTTAATGCTCTTAGTTTGCGCGTTCGCGTACATTCTTCTCGATACGGACAAATACGGTAAGATCCGATCGAGTTTCGATAAGAGACCGTGGAGGAACATGAAAAGTTTGTTCCAAAGAACCGAAGAGGAGGAAGTACTCGTAAACTTCAACGCGATGAAGTGTCCATTCACGAATAATCCAGTGCGAGGCACGTGCCCTATATGCTGTTCGTTGACGCATAAAGATGGGTATTATCACGGCGATCCCCATGTATTGCACGAATTTTCCTCGCAAATTGTCGAACACGAGATGGCGAAAGAGGCGTCGGCGATGGATCACAAACCAGTTCTGGGACGAATTCAATTGGACACCTTAATCGCGTACAGAGCGAACTATTTGTTTGCAACTTTGAGCCCTTCGTGTAAAGGATGTTATTATAAAACGTGGTGTTGGAATGTCGGATATCGAATGACTTGGCAATCGGCTATATTAGGATTCAACTGCATGATGTGCACGTACCTCTTTGGCGAAGACATTCAAATATTTTACGCCGATTTACGAGCCATTTTATTTTGCATGTCCATGTTCTTCTCTGTGTCCACGTTGTACATGTTACTCGCGTTAATTTGTACTTCCGTGGTATTTATATACGAACATCCGCACTTCATGGACCTAGACGCGATACCAAAGTTTATCGACTTGAAAAATAACGAGCGCGTACGAAGCTGGGTCTATTGGTTCGCCGACGAAAGCGCCAGGTTTGGCGTCAATCCAACGAAGTCGTATTGGACCGTGTTCTATTCCAAGAAGGAGAAAGAAGAGCAAAGAAGAAGACGGTGATGAGATTGTTATTGTATTTTAGTATTAACCTCCGTTACACTCTTACAGACTCACACATGTGACACGCCACAACCGTTTTTACTCTCGTTTTTTGAAAATCGTCATTTCTCTCCTTTTTACGACGAGAAACATTCTCGAAGAATGCCGGAGCTGCTGCGTCGCAGCAGCGATGGAGGCGGCTTAAAAAGACGGAAACAAAAGAAATACTACGTTTTGATAATCCTTCTCTCCGCGATTTCATTCTGGTTCACCGCGTTGATTCGCGTTTCCAATCGAATGCCAACCGGTGAAGCCTCGTATCAGTTGAGCGATTTAGACGTTTACGATATCGACGAATCCGACTTTGTGGAAAGTAGTAGTAAGAGTGGAAGTGGAACTTCCGTGTACGATGACGTGGAGGAGAACGAAGACGACGAAGACTGGCGAGTATCGGTGGAGGAGAAAGCGGAGGAGAAACCGTATTTGCGCGACTTTGTCTTCGACGAAGACGATTTGTTCATCTCCCAAGAGAACCACAAAAGAATACGAGAAAAAGACGCGTTCGCTTCGCAAAATGTAGTCAATCGGGTGTTACCAGAACAAAGCCCGAAGATTATACACAAATCGTGCGCATTAGTTGGAAATTCTGGGATATTAAAACGCACTCAGTTTGGGAAATCGATCGATAAACACGAGGCGGTGATGCGCGTGAACCAAGCGCCGGTGAAAGGCTACGAGAAATACGTCGGCTCGAAAGTCACGTATAGGATGTTGAACAACAAGTGGACGACGGTGTATTATGAAGACGGCGTCTCGAATACGGATGTTCCAGGCGGTACGAGTAATTTAGCGAGGTATTTATTAGCGCAAGAGCCGAGTAATGTGACGTTTATCGTCTCAAGAGCGACGACGAAACAGTTTGAAACTTTTTCGCAAACCGTCGCGAAGAGAAGGAGCGAGATGAAGAAACCGTTGTTATTGTCCTCCCGTGTGGTTTCTGGAGCGAGAACGGCGTTGATTGGATTCAGAGATTTTGAGAAGAATCGTGCAAAATATAGCGAGGAAGAATTAACGCCGTCTTCGGGCCTTCTAGGCGTGTATTTATTGTTGAACTTGTGCAAAAGAGTTTCCGTGTACGGATTTTCCTTGGATGACTCGAGAAAGACGAACGATATGAAAGCGGAAGGGTTGCGATATCACTATTTTAAGAAGTATGCGGATTCAGAGCGTTTGTTGGCGCATCCGCACCATAACTTTAAGATGGAAGGGGATATTTTGAGAGCGTTGGTCGACGCGAACGTGGTGACTTTGTGCACAAAGGAGAAAGACTCCGCCGAATCGACGTGTTGAAGAAACGCGCTTTATATGCATTATTGCTGGTAGATTAGAATAGATATAGAAGTAGCTATATACTAGGTACAAGAGCGTAGCATTATTATTATTACTTTTCTGGTTTCGTCGAGCAGACAATCGTCGCAATTGAGATACAATGCGACAACTGCAGCCACTCGTCCGCCCCGTCTACCAATTTCTTCTCCACTTCGCCTAGCTTCAAGCAAATTTCAGCTTTCATCTCGTCCTCGAGCAAGTCACTATCAGCCAAATAGTACCCAAACTGCTCTAAGATTTGCAAACAAGGAAACCCGTCTTTCAAAATATCCTCCGCTAACGCCTGCGATTTTTGAGAATCCCCGGCCACGCAGAGTTGCAACAACTCTTCGATTTTCTCATCCGGAATCACACCGGCAACTTCGCGAATGCGATCTCCAGTAAGTTCTGATCCAAACAAGGACGCCGCGGATTGTAAAAGAGTAATCGCTTTACGCATATCCCCCGCGGATACGTGTTCCAACGCTTGCAACGTCCCTTCCGCCAACTGTAAATTTTCTCCTTTCGCGATAAAGTTTATTCTCTCGTGCATTGTCCCTCCATCTAACGATTTAAATCGAAACTTTGCGCATCGAGAAGAAATCGGGTCTATAATTTTGCTCACGTAGTTACACAGGATGAAAAATCGCGTCACTCTGGAGTACGTTTCCATCATTCGTCGCAGCGCCGACTGCGCGTCGTTCGTCATCGAATCCGCTTCGTCTAAAATCAGAATCTTATACGGCGGACACGGGTATCCCGGCACTCCTTCGCCTACCGTCGTCGACGCGAACGATTTAATTTTCCCTCTCACGACCGAGATCCCTCGTTCGTCCGAGGCGTTGAGTTCCAGCACTCTTTTTTTCCCCAACTCTGGTCCGTACAGTTGTTTACAAATAGCCAACGCGCAGGTCGTTTTCCCCGTTCCAGGCGGGCCGTAGAATAACATGTGCGGTAAATTGTGCGTCTCCATCGCTTTCTCTAACGCGGAGACGACTTCAGTTTGGTACGCCACGTCCGAGACTTTCTTCGGTCGGTATTTATCCACCCACGGTTCTTTCTTCTTCGCTTGGACGTGTGCGTGGTGTTGCTGATCGTCGACGTCCATCATTTTTAAATATATATAATGGACTTCTAATGCAGAGAGAAGAAGTTGTTTTCGTTTGTGTTTTCGTTTGAAGAAGGGAAAGAAGAGGGAGAACTCTGTCTGAGACCTGAAACTGCGCCTCTGAAAATTTCTTCGGTCGTCAAAAAGAAGGAAGAAAAAACTTTTGCAAAACTTTCTTTCTTTCTTTCTTTCTTTCGTCAAAGAAAAGGAGAATTTTAACTTTAACGACCCCCACAGTTAAACCTCTTCTGAGCTTTGTCATCGATGACGACTTTTATAATGAAAACAAAGGCGACGATTCAAGTGAAGAAGATGAACTGCTGCTATTGCACCAGAAGAAGAACCGGAAAGCAGCAGTTAAAATCGGGGGGGGATTCGTTGTCTGCCGCCAAAAAGAAAACACGAACGAAAAGAAGAATGCATTTTTCGAAGAGTGTGAGAGCGAATCTAAAAGTTGAAGTGTGGGAGACAACGTCCATGCCCTTGGACGAAGAGAAAGCGGAGACATTCTTTAGAGAGTTTTGGCAGAAGAAACCCCTTCTGTTGAGAGACGCGATTCCGAACTTTAAGTGTCCGTTAGATACGAATGAACTCGCCGGCCTGGCGTGCGAAGACGAATTCAGTTCTCGTCTGATGCGAGTGCGAGAGGAGGATAAAAAATGGACGTTGGAAGTTGGACCGTTTCCGGAGGAAGTGTTGCAGACGTTACCGGACGACCAAGCTTGGAGCTTGGTGATTAATGAGTTAGACTCGAAAATACCGGCGATGAATAGCATCATCACGGATTTGTTTCCGCAGTTTCCGCGGTGGAGAATTTCGGATATTCAAGCGTCCGTCTCGCCAGAGGACGGAGGCGTAGGCGCGCACTCGGATAATTTCGACGTGTTTTTAATACAAGCCATAGGAGATAAACTTTGGTCCGTTGCGGATAACGAGGCGTATTGGCCGGATAAAGACGAGTCGTTCGTTCCGAACCAAGACGTTCGTATTTTGAAAGAGTTTGTCGCGGACGATAGCTTTTTGTTGAAACCGGGGGACATTTTATACTTACCGCCGAAAATCGCGCACCATGGGCTGGGGAAACCGCACGAAAATGGAGCGTGTTCAGTGACGTTAAGTTTAGGCTTTTTAGCGCCCATGCACGAGGAGATGATTTGGTCGTACGCGCAACAAGAATCGAGCAAGTATAAAGACGTTCGATGGAGAGACCCGTGGATGAAACCGGCGGAATTGGGAAAGTCTGGAGCCATCGATAAAGATGCCATATCGCACGCCTGGGACGTTTTGAAGAAAGCGGAACCAAAATCAGAGAGGGATGTTGCGGTTTGGATGGGGAAACACGCCACGGCAAAACGGTTCGGGGAGTCCATCGCGTTATTCGACGAAAAAGGATTTCTAGAACAACTCGGCGCGAATAAAAGAGAGATTGATTACGACGCCTGGGAAGAAGCTGGGTTTCTGCAAAGAAACGAAGGCGTGCGGTTCGCATTCATCGATAGCGTAAACGATAATTCCATGGACAACGACGACGACGACGATAGCGGGTTGTTATTCTTTGCTGGTGGGATTTCGTGGACGATGAAAACGGACGAAGGAAAAGCGATAGCGTATACTTTAGCGAACGAAGGCGAGCTCGCGTTCATCGGGAAACCGTTGAAAGAGAAGGAAAGCGTGGAGCTTTTATCGCAATTGATCAACACAGAGTTTATATTCATACCAAGCGACGAGGATGAAGAGGATTACGATGAGGATGATGAAGACCACGAAGAGGAATGAAAGGAAAAATTTTATACCGTCTCGACGTGTTCGTCGTTGTTTTCATTTAGCTAATTTGCCGCATATTACACTGTAAACTACTTTTACATCCTACATCTATCCATCGCTATCGTATAGTACATTACAAAACCAACGTCTTTTTCTGCCCTCCACCTCGCTGTTTCGTCGGCGGCGGTTTCTTCCTCACTCGTAACTCTCTCGCGCAGTGGTTACAAAAACCGTGCTCTTTGACTAAACCTTGCCCGAACCCTCCGCAGTTGGCGCATCGAATCATTTTAGCAACTATCGCTGGATCTTCCGGCATCACCCACGTGCAATAGTTCGTCTTCTCGTTGTAATAGTACTCCCGCTTTGTTTTCTTATCGACAGTCGTCTTCCAATAAAATGGTGGCACTTTTTCTTTCTCCTTCTTTGTCTTCTTCTCTTTTGGTCTCGTCCAGCGAGATATGTTCAACTTTGCGTTGTAATAGTACGCGTGATTGTCGTAGTCTTCGCTCTTCCCTTCTCGCCATCCTTTCGGAAGAGGAGGAGGTGGAACGTTCTCTTCCTCATCATTCTTTTCTTCTTTGTCTTCTTCTTTGGGGACGACGACGGCGGGGACGATGCCTTTCTTTTTCAGTCGTTCGAGCAAAGCTTTCGGGAGCGCTTTTGTCTCCTTCGTTGGAACGGCCTTATCGGCGGCGACGGCAACTTCTTCGTCTTCTTCCTTCTTCTTAAAAGTTCCTCCAAGGACTCCCTTTTCTTCAAGGTCCTCTGGAAGAGGAGGAGGAACAGACATGTTGTTAGGAGAGAAAAAAAATGAGGAAAAAAATACGCCTGTGTGAAATAAAATGAAAACCAAAGAGTCGAGGAAGAGTGAAAAACACGAAAAGGAACCAAGTGATTGAGTGAGTACTTTTAATAATGTGTGCATAGTATTAGTTTGATCATCATCATCATCATCACTCGACGACGACTTAATCGAACAACTCGGCGTCTCGGTCACCTCCACCTGGTTTCTTCTTATCTGTTCTCAAAGGATCGTTCGACGGCGACTCGCGTTCGAGGCGAACCCAACTCTTGTACGCGCCGCCACCGCGCAAGACGTTCAAACGCTCCTGTCGCTCGCGTTTGCGAATGTCATCTTTCGCTTGACACGAGTCACGTTCTTTTGTTTCTTCAAATTCGATGTGTGAGACAGATTGTTTGGAATGCTCGAACGCCAGGTGAGTGTTCATGATTGGCGCCGGTAAGTCTGAGTAGTCTTTGTCGTAGTCGTCGAAAGCAATCTTGCAGTGCGCGGAAAACAGACGATCCCACCACATGTCCGCGTGTTCGCAATCGTCTGCCTTCGAGAGTAATTTTAAGTTTGCTTTCTCGAGTAAGAAAACAAAGCCGTCTTCACCGTCACCTTGTAAGTGGTACCAGGAAGAACTTTCCGGGAGGACGTGGTATTCGAGCTCGCCAGATACGTACACCTCTTTGGTATCGCGATCGGTGATTTTTAACGACTTTGTTTTGATGGAGACATCAAGGTGGTGTTTCGTGAATCGATCTTTTGGGACTGTGTTTACGATGACTTTGACTTCCGAACTCGATTGGCGCCAACGGATGGAATCATCCATCAAGGACACCCATACATTTTCTTTGTTTCGTCCCATGTGACCTTTGTCGTAATGGATTTCAGTCATCCCGAACGCGTGTTTCTCCACGCGCTCAATCGGTGTCCCGTCGCTGTGAGTGAGTTTATAGTTTTGGTACGGCAAATCGATCGCTTTGGATGGTCGTTGCGCGACGACTATTTCTTTTCCGGCCGATATCTCCTCTTGTAAAATTCTGCCGAACCCGTAGCCTTTGAACGAGAGCGTCTTTGCAGCAACAAACTCGATGCCGACGAAAGAAAACTTACCTAAACCGAGCGTTTTTAGAACGATCTTCTGCTCTTTGTCTATGGCGTTCATGTATTTTTTCGCATGCTCGTTATCGTTGGCGAAATCCATTTGAAACTCGACGCAAAGAGACGTCGAGGAAGAAGGAGAAAACGCTTTATTTTCCTTGTTTTCGTCTTCTTTTGTGGACGATGATGAGACCAATTTCACGCTTTCGATCAAGACTTTCTTCAACTCGATGTTTGCACTCTTCGAGATGTACTCTCTCAACTGGAAACGTGAAGCCGTAGTGAACATCATCAGCTTTGCGTTGACGCACTCGAACGTGACTTTCCCGTGCCCGAGATAAACGTCTCCGTCTGTATTTGAATCGTAATCCACGATACCGAATTCAGACGTCTCGTATTGTTCGTGCTTGTCGTTCAACACGGCGGACATTTCCGCGTTATCTAAATTCGACGTCATCGCTCGGAATGCGTTTCGATACATTTCGTTATCGGGGTCGAGGTGTTGGGCCCGGGCGAAGCACTTCCCGGCGGCGTTGTGATCTGGAACAAAGTCTTCTTTCGAAAAGCCGGGTTCGCCTTGGAAGCCTTTACCGAGAAGATACCACGCGAACGGTTCGACTTTTAAAGATCTGTCGTTGTATTTGACGTATATTGAGGCCTCTTTGTACGACATGTTATATTCGTCTTCTTTTCCTTCTTCTTCTTCTTCCTCCTTCTTCTCTTCTTTCTTTGTCTCCTTTTCGGACTCCTTCATACTTTCTTTTCTACTCACCCCACCTTTGCAATTTTCAATCGCCATGGCCGCATCCAATCTCGCTTGTTTGAAGCAATTCGCCTTGTAAAACATCTGCGAACGTTGAATGTACGCCATGGAGAGCGACATTGGTTTGAGAACCCACTTTGCGACGTAGGTGTAATAGTCGCCCGGCTTTCGGTTTTGCGAGTGTTCCTCTCGAATCGCGCGGAACATCGCTTCTTCTTGCTCCAATTTGGTCACCGTCTCCAGTCTCGGCGGTAAGCACACTGCATTGACTTCTTTCATGACATATCTCCCTAAATCCTCTCGCGTCAATCGTTTGGTTACGTTGCAAATGACCTTATTGTACTCGCCAAAGTAAGAAGGCTGTTCGCTCGCTGGAAGTAACCGGTAGCTTTCACGAAAACAGTCTAAAGCGTCTGGGAAACGATTCAATCCTTTCAACGCCATAGCCGCACGCCATTTAGCTTTTGAATTCGTATCTCTACATTTTAATGCGTCTTCTAACGCGAGCGTATATTTCCCAGCTTTCTCGTACGTCAGCGATCGGTTGCAGTAGAGAGACTCGAGGACGAGCGTTTCGTCTTTGTTCCTTTTTTTTTGTGAAGACGACGACGACGACGATGACTCTAAAACCATATCGATGCACATCGAGTACGTTTCGTACGCGGCGATGTAATTGCCATCTTTTAAGTGCGCGCTCGCTTTCGTTTTGAAATGGTTTAGTTTGATCAAGTTTAATGGTTTTGTCGTCGAAGGAGAGACGAGGCGTTGTTCGGTCTCAGATCCTTTTTCCACGAACATGTCGTCTGTTGTTGCAATGCAATCGATATAATCAAATCAGAAAGAAGTTTACTCCTCTACGTATTCTTTTCCCACTCACTCACTGCGTATGGATACTACTACTGCCTCAGCAACAATACGAATTGAACGAGATAGATTTAACGTCTCGATGCTGTTTCTCGTTCTCTTCTTGTTCTTGTTCTTGTTCTTCTTCGTTTTCCGTTTTGAAGCGTTTTTTTTGTCGCTCCAAAAGAATTTTTCTGCTCCAAAAAAATTAAATACAAAAATAAAAAATCAGAATTAACTCTTGCCCCGATTTTTCTAATTTCTTACAATATTTTCAATATATGCTGGCACAATATTTAATAATATCAATATATACGTAATAATATTCGGGAAATTGTCTGATTCACGCGAAATATGAAATTATTCGGAAATAATAAAAAAAAGAATATCCCTGATACGAGATTCATTGTATCTATATTGGAAAAATCCAGCGCATTTCACAATCTATTATTTTGTATCTATAATATAGGCTATAATCTACGGATTTTTGGACATATATGTGATTTAATAGGAAAGAGAAACTAAAAAATATATTTAATTCAAGAATATTTAATTATCGTACCTAAATCTATAGTAATAAATATTTATATATAGTAATTCATATCAATATAATTACATAAACTTCTTGCTCGAGTTATTTCTATATAATATAGAGGAACTTCTCGTTTTCCACCTTTCGAGAGGAAGTAAAATGTACCTCATCACGGCACAAAAAAAGCGCTTGCCCAAAATCGAACACACAGTATGAGCGCGACTGTCACGACCTCATCCTTCTCGTTGCCCCCTTCGTTACGAAGATATCAGTGTAACCGATGTGTTTTTCGCGACAATAACAACCGTCAACAGCTCGTGTCTTCGTCGGGACGGCGATTGCAAAAATCATCAGTGTCCGTATCTTCTTCCTTAGAAGGAGACAAAACGATTGTCATCATCGGAGGCACCGGTCGAGTCGGTTCGAGCTCTGCGAATGCGATTCAGAAAGCTCTCTCCGAATCCTCCCCGTCTTCGAAAATAGTTCTAGCCTCTAGAAACAAAGCGTCGTTCGAGGAAACAGTTTCGAGATATCCTGGATTACGGTCTAAAACGACGACGTTCCGGGAAGTGGACGTCTCCGATATCCAATCCATCGAAAGTGCCATTAAAGGCGCTGACTTAGTCATCAACACCGCGGGACCGTTCCAAACAGTGAAGACGTGCAACATTTTAGAGGCGTGCATCAACCTGAGCGTACCAAACTACTTGGACGTGTGCGACGACGGGTCGTACGCGAAAAACGCGAAGAGTTTGGACGCCAAAGCAAAGGCGAGTAAAGTCACCGCAATCACGAGCGGTGGCATCTACCCGGGCGTCTCGAATATCATGGCTGCGAAAGCGATCGAGAACCAACTGAGGGATGCCAAGATTGCCCGGGAGAGAAACGACGAAGACGAAGCAGCGGAATCATCGTCCTCATCGCAAGAAGAGAAAGACGAAATCGAGTACTTATTGTATAACTATTTCACCGCCGGCTCCGGTGGCGTAGGCAGCACGATATTAGCAACCAGTTTCCTCTTGTGCGGCGAAGAAGTCACGATATACGAAAACGGGAACGAAGTTCGAATGGAAGCGGCGAGTTCGCGGAAAGTTGTCGATTTCGGTAAAGGCGTTGGAAAACGCGAAATTTTCCTCTACAACTTGCCTGAAGTCGAAAGCACACACAAAATATTCAACGTGCCGACCATCAAAGCTCGTTTTGGAACGAGTCCTGGAATTTGGAACACGGCCATGGTCGCCATGGCTCGATTATTACCGTCTGATGTTTTAAAAAACAAGGAGTTGATCCAACAAGTCGCTTCGGCGTTGATGCCTCTCGTGAAACTCGTCGACGCCGCGGTTGGAGAGAAGATGAGCATAAAGATCGACTGTAAACTGAAAGACGGTAAGATTAGCACGAGTTTATTCACGCACAACAAGCTGAGCGAGTGCGTCGGTCAAAGTGTCGCCGCGTTCGCATTGGCCATGTTGGAAGGAGAGAGTTCCTACGGCGTCTGGTACCCGGAAGAAACCTCGACTTTTCTGGACCAAGACCTCCTTCTCGCGAGAGCGTCCGAAGGCGCCAGTCAGTTTCAGTTGAGCCAAGCGCCTTGGAAGTTGGAGAGTCAACCTATAAACCTTGGGTTTGGCATTTCCCTTGAATAATGATACTGATGATACTAATGATACTACCACTACTACTACTACTACTACTACTGTAGTATGCATACCTGTTCTTTGTTGTTGTTTGTTGTTTTTGTTCAAAGCTCGTTTCACCTTTAACTCCAACGAACCGATCAAAAATCAAAGGCAAAAAATGAGCAAAAAATTAACCTATTTTGTCCATTTTGTATGGTGCTTATTAGTGTGCGTCAGATAATCTGCTTCATCATTTCAGTGAGGGTAACACACACGCGCACTTCGTTTGTAACAATATCTCTCTCTCACAGGTAAGACTTCCAACGATCTCTTCTTTCGACATCTCCCCCGACGCGCGCGTCATCGTCTCGTGTATGCCTATTTAAACGCGTGCGAGGGATACTCAACGCGTATTAATATTGTCTTATCCTTTGCGTCGTCTCGCGATGACTTTTTTCTCTCATCTCCATCGAGAGACCAAAAGCGGTGCGGTTCGATGGATTTTTATTCTATATAGTCCTTTTCTAATCACTGACGAGATAGACTCTTCATCATCATCATCAATACTCATCAGGTTTATTGTATTCTAAACAAAGCAACACATACAATATGAACACACACACGAGCGCGTTGACGTCATCCTCCGCCCGAGCGGCTCTCGTGAATACCAAAGTCCTCTCGCTTCGAAAGAAAGGACGACATGCTTCCTCCTCTTCCTCCTCCTCAGGAAAACAAACTAAAAAACAGACGATGATAATAAAAGCGGTATCGAACTCGGTCACGCCAGACAACGATTGGGGAGAATCCACGCAAGCCGTTCACAACGGCGAGAGAGGTGGGAGACCGAGAATCTCAGATTCCTTGACGACTCCAATCGTGTGCACGTCCACGTATACGTTTAAAGATACCCAAGAGTTGATCGATTATCAAGAGGGTAACTACGGGTCGTTCGAGTACGGGAGGTACGGGAACCCGACCACGCGGGCGGTGGAAGAGAAAATTCGCTTATTGGAAGGTGGCGACGATTGCTTACTATCTGCTTCCGGGATGTGCACCGCAGTGACCATGCTTCTTTCTTTGGTTCCAGCCGGAGGACACATCGTCACCACTACGGATTGCTACAGAAGAACCCGTCAGTTTATCCAAACGTTTCTCCCGAAGATGGGTATCACGTCGACGGTTTTGGATCCGTCCGATTACGATGGTTTGCAAAAAGCCTTGGACGAACACGACTGTTCCTTGTACTTTTCTGAGTCGCCGACGAACCCTTATTTAAGGTGCGTTGATATCGACAGAATTTCAAAGATGTGCAAACCAAAAGGATGCTTAGTGTGCATCGACGGGACTTTCGCGACGCCGTGTAACTTGAAGCCGCTCAAGTTTGGAGCAGATCTGGTCATTCACTCCGCGTCCAAGTATATGGGAGGTCACAACGACGTGCTAGCTGGTGTCATTGTTGGACAAAAAGAAGCCGTGAGTAAAGTGAGAGCGTTCCACAACATTGTCGGAGGGGTTTTGGACCCGCACGCCGCGTACTTGATTTTGAGAGGTTTGAAAACGTTGAGTTTAAGAGTCGAAAGACACAACTCGAACGCGCAAAGGTTAGCCGAATGGTTGGAGGCACACCCAAAGATTGCAAAAGTTCACTATCCGGGCTTGAAATCGCATCAAGATCACGAGGTAGCGAAGAAATATATGACTGGTTTTGGCGGGGTTGTTTCTTTTGAAGTCGACGGAGATTTGTGGCAAACCGCCAAGTTTATCGACGAATGCAGGTTGCCGTACATCGCGCCGTCTTTGGGAGGTGTCGAATCGTTGATCGAACAACCGACGGTTGTTTCTTACTGGGATCAAGGACCTGAAAAAAGAGCGGCGATTGGTATTAAAGACAATCTCGTTCGATTCGCGTGTGGTATCGAAGATTACGCAGATATCGAAGCGGATTTCAAACAAGCGTTAGATAAAATCTAGTAGAAGAAAAGTAACAAACATAAACAGTACCTTGGTACCAGGGTACAACAATAACAACAACATCCAAACAAGAAAAAGAGTGAGCGTATGTGTGAGAGAGAAAGAGATTGAGAGTGAGCGAGAACAAATGATTTATTTTTGAGTAGAAGTCACGTCAAAAATGCTAATATTAATAAACTTATCAAGAGTAAAAACAACTGCTTTGATGAACCCCGCAGCGCTTTCCTTTAAAGTACTTTTTTACGCGGCAACTGCGGCTTTTTCTTTCGGTTCGACCCATCGATCGTGCTCCTTGATCAATTCAATCAACTCCTCAGTCGCGCCTTCCATCGGGATACCTCTTCTGACGACTTCCTTCCCGACGTACAAATCGATTTTACCAGGAGCGCCTCCGACGTAACCAAAATCGGCATCCGCCATCTCCCCTGGACCGTTCACGATGCAGCCCATGACGGCAATAGCGACACCCGGCAAGTGACCAGTCTTTTCAGCAATTTGGGCGGTGACTTCTTGCAAGTCAAACAACGTACGACCGCACGACGGGCACGAAACGTATTCCGTCTTCGTGTTTCTCATGCGCGAGCCTTGGAGCAAACCGAACGAAGTCGTTCTCAAAAAGCTTAATGGAATTTTTTCGTTTCCGACGTATTCCAAGAGGACGCCGTCACCGTTACCATCGCACAACAAGCCACCAACTTGAGCACCACACTGGATAACGACGTCAGATTTGTCGCCATCAACGATGTGCTTGTGGTGAATCACCGGAATCTTCACGCCATTCGCTTGCAACACTTCAAAGATTCTTCTCGAGGAGTGGATTCTCGACCGTCCTTTTTCGGTTTGAATCAAGAGCATGATGGCATCGATGTCCTTCAATTTTGCTAAATCTTCGTTGCTCTCGGAGCCGTTCAAAGTGACGGCAAACCGTTCGGCGCATTCTGGCAACGCTTCCTTGGCGATAGCTTGCGCCAAAGATACGATAGCAATCGCATTCGGAACCGGGTTCTTCTTCAACTCGGCTTCCGGGACGAGAACGCCGCAGCCAATCTCTTGCAATCTTCGGATACTTCTCATGGCCTTTTCTTGAGAAGCTTGCGGGGCTTGTCTCAACAAGATAGAATCAGACGTCGCGATGTCTCTGAGCGGCATACCAACGGCGAGCATGCAACCCAACTCGGCGTAAAACTGATCTTCAGATTCTAATTGTTCCACTGTGACTGCGCTGATTACCGAACCGTCTCTGTGTAAGACGTTTCTGTAATCGATGGTTTCGTCAGCCTTTTGTTCCGGCAAATCACCATTAAATCTTTCAAACGATTGGAAATCTCTCTTTGTTTCGGTGAATTTGTCCTCACCGCCCAACTTTTCCGCACACGCCTTCATGCCGAGGTTCGCCAATCTCGTGCACGGTTCTATCTCCAACTCAGAGGCTTCCGTCAACGAAACACGAATCGTATCCCCTAAACCATCGAGCAATAACGCACCAATACCAATGGAAGACTTCATTCTACCATCTTCACCCTCGCCAGCTTCAGTAACCCCCAAGTGCAACGGATAATCCCATCCAAGCTTGTACATCTCGTACGACAACAAGCGATAAGCTTGAACCATGACCAACGGGTTCGAGGCTTTCATCGAAAACACAAAGTTGTGATAATCGTGTTTGCGGCAAATTCTCGCAAATTCAAATGCAGACTCGACCATACCAGCCGGAGTATCTCCGAATCTGGACAAAGTACGCGCAGACAAAGATCCGTGGTTGGTACCGATACGCATGGCGACGTTGTTCGCTTTGCACTTCAATACCAACGGCGTGAAGACCTCTTCAATCTCATCAATTTCCGCTTGGTATTCCTCGTCCGTTTCGTACAAGATATCCTCAAATTTCTTTCTGCCATCGGCAAAGTTGCCCGGGTTGATTCGAATCTTGTCCAAGCAATCCGCCACCGTCATCGCTACTTTCGGCGCGAAGTGGATATCGGCTATGATGGGAGTGGTATAGCCACTTTGCAACAACTTGTTCTTAATTTCTTGGCACGCTTTCGCTTCTTGCATACCTTGAACGGTAATTCTGACCATTTCAGCTCCAGCGTCGGCGCATCGCATGATTTCGTTCACCGTCGCGTCCACATCTCTCGTATCCGAAGTCGTCATCGTTTGTTTCACAATAGGGTGATCCGAGCCAACTTTCACGTTACCGATTTGGATAGTTCTGGTTTTACGTCTGAACGTTTGGGTGGTGTCCGGACAGTACAAACCGGTGGGAAGCAAAAGGCCTCCTTCCGTCATTTCGTGTTGCTGAACAGCTTGAGCGCGGATGGCTCTTTGAACTTTCGTTCTTCTGTTGTTCGATGAAGAAGAAGAAGTAGATGATTTTCTACTTGTTGACTGGGATGAAGAAGAAGAAGAAGAAGAGGAGGAGGAAAATTGTCTGAGAACCACTCGGGAGCTCACCATCGAGGATGATAAAGCGGACATCATTTCACTGATTTAAGCGCGCGCTGTCGTTAAAGAGAAATACTAGTAAATTCTTCTTTTATTAAAGTGTGCAGGAAATCGCCGGCGCGTGCAAAAGAGTGATGATGATGATGAGAGAGTTGGATTGGATTTTTTTATCTCTTCGAGGACGACGAAAATCTTAAGAAGACAGCGATCTCTTCTTTTGAGCAACAGACCAGGAAAAAAACAGCAGGGTTAAAAAAACAAGGAAAAACCTCCTCTTCCAGAAGAAACCTCTCTCGCCCGTCCAGCGATAAGGGTCTAAAATCTCTCTCTCTCTCTCTCTCCATTTAAACGCGCGCGTTCTATTATAACACACACAAACAAGTAAGTAGAAAACAAAAGATCATGGCATTCGTTGCGGGAGGCATTTCTACGCTCAGAATCAGCGCGGCAAACCACGTCCGCCCGAAAGGCGCCAAGGAGAGTCGCAAAAACAGACCGGTGAAACACCGCCCCAGCGATAAGAACCGAGCGCCGACCAATTACCCGACCGTGGATCCCGCCGCTGTGCCTCCGGTGTATACCATCGTCTCGGAAGCGCCGAAGAAGACCGATTAACCGCGTGAGTGCGCGCGCAACAATTAAATACATATATGAGAGAGTAGCATTCTTGTAGTAGTTTTATTATTAGCCTTCCTTGTTCTATATTATACATTTATCCGAGAGGGGACGACGTAATCCTCATCACACCACTTTCGCCCTAATACCACTCGAGTCGAAAAAAACTTAAAAAGCAAGAGAGAGAAGCTTTCTTTTTACACACACAAATAATTTTCTCCCTACAAGCCTCCCTCGTTTGTTTATTTCATCGTTATTATTATAGTATTAAGAAGACGATTCAGACGAGGATTCAGACGACGAAAACTCTCCGTTCGTACGAACGAGTAGAAGATGTTCCTTCTGTCTCGATACAAATATGGGAGGAGTCGTCAAATACTCGGGAGAGTCGCGAGGACGACGATTGGATTGTTCGAAGAAGAAGAGAAGAAGTTTGCCGATGATGATTCTCGCAAATTCGTTTCGTTGAGCAGAAGCGAGAAGGAAAAAGAACGAAGGAGGAGGACGAACAATCGCGCGTGCTCGTCGTCGTCATCATATTCGGTGAGAGAATTTCAGACGAGCGCAATCGCAGAAGCCAGACCTGGGCAGAATCGTTCGCCATCCGGCGCAGGGAAACCGAAGAAGTTCAACAAGAAAAAACTGCCGCCAGCGTCTGTTGGCGCAACAGAGCAACAACAAAACAGAGGAGGAGACGAGAGAGGAGGAGATAAAGCACAAAAAACAGAAACAGAAGGAGCAGCAGACAAATCAAAGCAACCTTTCACGAGCGTTTACCGGAAAATCAAGGTGGTTGGGAAAGGAACCGTGAGGAAGAAAGTCGAACGCGTCGTAGAGAAGAAGGAAGTGAAAGCGAAAGCGGCGGTGGAAAGAAGACACGTGAGAATCAACGAGGGATCGACCGTGAATGAAATCGCCAAGGCATTCGGCATCGAGAGCGAACAGATTATCAAGCTTCTAGAAGCACTTGGAGATTCGACGTCGCTTTCGATCGAAGAGAGCGTGGCGGCGGATTCCATCGAGCTCATCGCTGCCGAGTTGGACGTGGATATTACCATCATCAATAATAATGATAGTAGTAGTAGTGGTAGTAGTAGTAGCAGTCGTGATAGTAGTGCGGTTATGAAAAAAAGACGACCGACGGTGTGTGTCATGGGTCATGTTGATCACGGGAAGACGAGTTTACTTGACGCCTTGCGCAATGCTTCAGTCGCGGATGGCGAAGCCGGTGGTATTACGCAACACATAGGCGCTTTCGTCGTAACGCTTCCAGAGTTTAATAATAGCGATAATAGTCTGGGAGAGTTGACATTTTTAGATACGCCTGGCCACGCAGCATTCTCGGCTATGCGTCAAAGAGGTGCTTCGATCACAGATATTGTCGTTTTAGTCGTAGCGGCGGACGACGGTGTCATGCCACAAACGAAAGAGGCGTGCGCGCACGCGCGCGTTGCAAAAGTACCAATCGTAGTTGCATTGACAAAGTGCGATAAGCACAATGCAGATCCAGATAGTATGGAAATGCAAGTCGCGAGTGATCTCGGGTTAGAGCTCGAAAAGTTTGGCGGGAACGTACAGGTCGTGCGAGTCTCTGCGCACACTGGTGAAGGTTTGAAAGAGCTCTCGGAAGCATTACTTTTAGAGTCAGAGCTTATAGATTTAGACACAAAAATGGATAAATCGCTCGTTCACGGAGCGGCTTTAGAGGCTCGATTAGATAAAGGGAGAGGACCAATAGTGAACGCGGTGTTGAAACGAGGAACGCTCGAAGTCGGTGACTTTGTTCTCTGCGGCTCAAGCTGGGGTAAAGTTCGTTCGCTAAGAAACGCGAAAGGAGAGGAACTTAAATCCGTAGAACCGGGCGATCCTTTCGAGATGATGGGTTTAAAAACAGTTCCAAACGCAGGAGATGCAATCCAGTCGGTACCTTCGGAAGAACGCGCGAGACGTTTAAGCGAAGCACGAGAAGAACGTCTCGAGCGAATACGTTTGCAAAGTGCCGATGCGACGGGAACGTCTTCGATTACATCGGTTTTGTCTGGAAGAGGAGGTGATAATAGCGGTGGTAATGACGAAACAATTGATGATGGATATCAAGAGTTGAATTTGATCGTCAAAGCGGACGTTCAAGGGACCGCAGAAGCTGTCAGAGATTCAGTCGTTGGTCTCGGTACCGGTAAAGTTGGCGTGAAAGTTGTCTTTACTGGAGCTGGGCAAATAACTGAAGGAGACGTTCAGCTCGCCGGCGCTATAAACGCACCTATTCTAGGTTTCAACGTGCGTGAACCAAACAAGAGCTTACAAAGCTTGGCAAAGTCGAAAGGCGTTCAAATCGTACGACAAAACGTAATCTATCGTTTATTAGACGAAGTCGGTGCCATGCTCTCGCTGAAAGCGCCGATGGAAGAATACGAAGAAATCGTCGGTGAAGCAGACATCGTGCAGATTTTTGACATGACCGGAACAAAAAAGAACAACGCTTCTCTCGTTGCTGGTTGCGTCGTCTCGATCGGCTCCATCAAATCGACGGAAAAGTTTAGGATTCTACGAGATGGCATCCCTATACACGAAGAAGGTGCCCTCTTCAGCTGTTCATCCATTCGTAGACACAGATTAGAGGTTGAAAGCGTAGGTAAAGGTACAGATTGTGGCGTTTCGCTCGATGATATTACCGATTTTCAAGTTGGTGATACTATTCAGTGCATAACGATCGGGCGAAGACCAGTTGCTGCTGTGAAAGTTGCGACAGGAGGCGCAAAAGTACAATAAAAATAGAAAGAAATCAGCTAGCGGCGATAAGAAAGAGAACGTTGTTGTATCATATATAGCATACTGTGTTCAAATTTATTCGTCGTTGTTGTTTAGAAATACACGCACTACTTCACTCTTACTTACTACTACGTTCCTTTCCTTTGTTGTATAGATCATCAAAGTGTTATTTGTCTGTGAGAGTAGCGACCTATTTATAAATAATAGGCAATTCTGATGAAGAGTTCCATAGTCAGGGGTGGGCTTTTTGATCGCAAAGAATATAATTCTTTTTATATCGGACACTCTTCTTCGAACGCGGCTTGCTCCTTTCGGCACTTTTCGAATTGGTTCGATCGATAGTCCATGCACGCCGCGTATTTATTCATCGTTTCCGGGCATTTCCCTCTCAAGTCTTTCAGAACGTCCAACATGCAACCGGTCACTTTCGCGCCTTCCTTCAAACACATTTCCGGGTCTTGGTTCCCTTTTTTACACGCCAAGTACGCCGCGGTTTGGTTCGCGCACCTCTTCTGCAAGTGCTTGTGTGAAGCGAATAAAACGCTCGACGTCGGTGCGCTCTCGTTTTCTGACATGATCTTTCTTCTAAACTCTGCTACTAAACTCTATTACACACACAAACAACAACAACAACGAAGCGATTGATTGCGTTTTTTCCGACTCAAAAAACGTTATTCTTTTCTCTCTCTCTCTCTCTCTCTCCCTCTCTATTAACACTGGGGTACGATCACAAAACACCCTCTCTCTCTCTCTACACACTCTCTCTCTCTCTCTCTACACGCTCTACACTCTCTCTTTCTTTCTCTCTCTTTCTTTCTCTCTCTCGAACAGCAGCGAAGAAGATGTGATGATGATGATGATGATGATGATGATGAGTGCTCTCTCTTCCAGCCTTTTTTTGTCTCTTTTTTCGATCGAGTCGAAAAAAGTACGAGAAAGTTTAGGTTTCAGAAGGGCAGTTTTTTTAGAAAACAACAAGAAAGAAAACACAACGAACAACACACTCTTCATTCATCAAAACGACTTGTTGTTGACGTATTATTTGTTGATATGGGAACGAAGACGAAACCTACATCATCATCGTCATCAGATACAACTCCTCGTGCTGATTCTTCTGCTGAAAAAACGTCGTCCAAGTCGTCCTCGTTCTCGTTGGAACCCATCGTGAAACCGAAAATCAAGTGGTCTGCTGCGGACTTGCCGGAGATATCACCAGTCGCTCCTTTTTTGATTTCCGAAGACGAAAGAGAAGCAGGAGCGGCATCATCGAAACAGAGCAGCTAAGAAGACGACGAAGAAGAAGACGAAGAAGTGAGAATACAGAAAATGACGGAGACTACGACGACTACTCATAAACATCAAACATTTCCAGTCGATGGGTTTGAGAATGAGTTTACGCTCGAATTGATGTTGTTCGAACAAGTGACCAACGCGAAAGAGATTTCGGATTCGATAAAATCGGGAAGTTTTGACGTTGAAGTCGCGCTGATGAATCCAAAAACGATATTCACGGAAAATATCGTTCGATTAGCGACGTTTAAAGCGATCGCATCGATGGAAACGAAGTGCATGGTTACGAGAACGTTACACTCTGAAATCATATTCAACGCGTCGCCGAAAACAAACATAAACGAAGCGTTTCGAAGGTTCGGGGCTGGACCAGACTCGACAGCGATATTAGTCGCGCGGGTGTGCGATAAAAAGAAGGAACAAATAGTAGTAGACACGGGTAATAGTAGTAATAGTAGTAATAGTGAAGAACACATCAGAGAAAAAGTTAGGAAATGGATCGATGGGAAAGAGATTGCGGCGACGAGAGAAAACTTACAACGCTTCGCGGACACAAACGCGATTAAGAAATATTATAAAATAGACGCGGCAGAGCTGAAAATAGCATCGCTGGAAGACGGTGTGCTCATGCGCATAGGTGCCAGAGAAGTAATTTGAGCTCCATGTAATATTGTTGCATAAAAAGCTAAATGCTATACTAGAGAATCTATTTACTGATATCGTTTATCGTGCACGTCTTCTTGCGCCAGCGGTAGTTTCTCGTTGAACGTACCCACAGTCGCGGACGCTATGTAATTAATGCCTAAATCGCCGGTCAATTTCCATTGTTTCGTCATGAGATTATACTCCATTCCCGCCATCGTGTTCGTTCTCAATCCGGCGCGTTCTAAAACAATCGCCAACTCGGACGGGTGTAAAAATTTGTTCGCGTCGTGGGTCCCAGCCGGTACCATCTTCGCCACGCGCTCTGCGAATACAATCGCGCCTAAAACACCTCTCATAGATTTTGATATCGTCGACACGAATACCAAACCGTCGTCTTTGACTAACTTTCTCAACGCGTTCGCGAACACTCTCGGATCCGTAACGTGTTCGATAACTTCTAAAGCGCACACCACGTCGAACGAGTTCGGTTCCTTCTCTCCTAAATCTTCCGCCGTGTCGCAGATGTATTTCACTTTACCGTTATTACCTCCACTATCATCATCGTCATCTAATTGCGATTCTTTTTGTCTCCTCTTCGCGGCTTCCACGTTCGCTTTCCCGGCGTCTAATCCGACCACATCCGCGCCCAGTCTCGATAAACTTTCGCTCAGCAATCCTCCACCGCACCCGACGTCTAATATTCTCAAACCAGATAACGGTCTGTTGTCAACGACTGTTGTTGGTGTTCTCCTCCTTGTTTTACTAAAATGTTCCGCGCACTCGTCTTTAATAAACGAACATCGCACTGGATTCATCGAGTGCAACGGTCCAAACGGCCCGTCTCGTTCTCTCCACCATAACTCCGCGTCTTGCTCGAATTTTTTCGTCTCTCTCGTGTCCACCGTCGTCGTCGCTTTTGTCCTCCTCGTCGCCACGAAGAAGGATGATGATCTGTTGTTCTTTTTGTTGATAATAAAACGACTAAAATCATCCAATCTTTTTTTTCTTCCACTCTGAACTTGTTGTTGTTGTTGTTGTTGTTGTTGTCCGTGATGATTGTTCATCGTGCTTTTGTCTTCAACGGAGGAGGAGAATGAAAGAAGACGATTCACATCAGCTAAACCTCTCGTCGATAGTAATAATCCTCGTCGTCGTCCTCGTCGTCCTCCGAACGAAGCAGCAGCGGAGAAAGACATTTTAATACTACTATACTACTATATCTAATAAATGCTCTCTTTCCAAACAAAAAGTGACGTTTCCTCCTCAGACTGAGAAGTTGCGACAGAAAAATGGCGTGGGGGAAACCAACCCCTCGTGGTGTGTTGGGAGACAACGACGAGAACGAGAGAAAAGAAGGAGACGACGAAAACGTGATGAAATCCTCCGTAGTCTCCTTGATTGAAAAAAACGACCCGACTGTCCGCGCGATAACTATTTTCCGGGGAAGAAATTTCACGGGCGCGAGAGAAACGACCGCCGTCGGTCTCGCCTTGGAAAAGAATCAATTCGTGAAAGAGTTTTACAGCTCAGGACACGAGATGACGAGAGAAACGGCGGAGATTTTAGGGAGGAGCTTTTCGAAAATGAAATCGTCTCTGGAAAGCATTTGCGTCGGAGACGAACGGTTTGGCGGCGGCGGTGGGAGGGGGAATAACGATGATGGTGGTCAGAAAGATGATGATGCTGATGGTGATGAAGATGCCTTTGAAGTGTTTCTTTCATACGCGAAAGAACTCGACGGGTTGCGAAAGTGGGATTTAGAAAATAAAGGATTGACGAAGAAATCGCTGGGAAAATTATCAGACGCGTTTCAATCCGAGAAGTTTATAAGATTAGAGGAGTTGATATTGAATAGAAACGAGAGTCTGAGCGATAGAAGTAGGAGTAGCGACGATACGAGCGCGACGACGACTAATAAGTCACCGACGGCGATGGAAAGACTTTTTCAGAGTGGCGCGATACGTCAAAGAGTCAAGACGCTTGAAATTTCGGATATATCTTTGGGAGAGGCGAGCATATCTGCACTCGCGGAGGAGTTAAAAGGAAAGTGTAGCTTAGAAGTGTTCAAATTTACAAACGGTAGGCTGGAGTGTTTTCGTTTGAAGGAGTTGGATGACGACGACGGCGTCGAAGAAAAGAAAAATGAAAGTGAGACGGACGACACCGCTGCCGACGAGAGCGAAAAGAAAGAAAAAGACAAGAAAAAGAAAGAAGAAAGAGACAAGGCGACAACGGCGATGATGAACGAGCTCGGCGAAGGGTTCGTAAATAACAAATCTTTGAAACGAGTCACCTTGGATGGGACGAAAGTTGGCGCCTACGAACTTTTGAAAGGCATCTCGAGAGCAAAGAGAACGAATAAAAGTGAGAAAAGTAACGTCGTAGAAATCTCGCTCGCAAATTGCGCACTAAACGACGACAACAGTAAAACAAACGCCGTCGTGGGATTTCTCTTGAGCGATTTCGCAGAGTCGGTTGAGATTGTAAATCTGAATGGAAACGCTCTCGGCGACTGGAAAGTCGCGCAACTCGCAGGTGCTATTCAAGGAGGTTTTTGTCAAAATATGCTCGAAATAGACATCGGTGGTAACGACCTGAGCGATGCAACTATTTTGAAACGTTTGCTATTTGGAAAAACGAAGATTAAAAGACTCTCGTGTTTTGAGAACGTAAACTTACTAAAATCGAAAGAAAACGTCGGGAAACTCTTCGAGGACGCCGAAATTCTTTCAGCCGGCAGCAGTCCATGCGAATACCTAGACGTTGGTGCGTGCGGTATGGAACTCGAAGAGCTGACGTTGTTCGCAGAGTCCATCAGAAAACACAAATCAGCCTTCGTTAATCTAAAAACGTTAGTTCTCGGCGGTAATCCTGGCGCTTGCGCTTTAGGCGACGCTTTCGAAAACGAACTAAAGCTTTTAAAAGAGAGCATGTCCAGTCTCGACATCGCGTGGAAAGCGAACGATTCCGGAGATATCGATAAGTTCAAGTAGTCATAATCATCGTTTTAAAATCCATCTCATAATTATCGCGGCCCCCTCGTGCGTTGTCCATAGTTTTTCTCTTGATTTCTTGTTTTCTTCTTCACCTCGAAAAGAGGAGTGAGGAAGTTTTCAAAGCCGCCATACATTTTTGTTGTCCGAAATATAACCGAACAACTCTACTTTTCGAATAAAAAACAACATGTCGTTCCGACGACGACTGAAAGGAAAACAACCCCCGGATGGTTGGGACTTGATCGAAGATACCATCGAAGATTTCGAGGCGCAGATGAGAGACGCCGTCAGCGAAGAACACGAAGGAAAAAGAAAGAACGAATTGACGTGGAGAATCCATCGAATTCATTGGGAGAAGAATCGTTTTATATTCGATTTAATGTACAAGAAGAAGGTGATGGACCGTAAACTGTACGATTATCTGGTGAGAGAGAAGATTGCCGATCAACCTCTGATATCGAAATGGAGGAAACCTGGGTACGAGAACTTGTGTTCTTTGCTGTGCATACAAAAGAGTTCGACGAATTTTGGGACCACGAGTATTTGTAGAGTACCCATAGCGCAGCGCAGCGGGCAGGCGAGGTTAACTCCGAACGTGAAAACCGGGTGCATCTCGTGCTTTTCCGGAGACGGAATAATGGGCGGACCAATCTGGTGGAACACGAACTTGTCCGAGAAAATCATCACGAAAGTTAAAGAAGGGAAGAGGAAAGCGGAAGAAGCCGGGATCGCTGACGGAGAGGAGGAAGATCCAGAAGTGGCCAAGAGAATAGCGGCGATGAAGGAAAAGTTTCAGAAAGATAAAGTAGCGGCAAGCGGATTAGATTAACATTAATATCAAATACAAATTCTAGGAAAATTCATGCTAATCGTCGTCGTCGTCATCGTCGTCTTCATCGTCGTCTTCGTCGTCCTTTTCTTCGATTTCCACTTTCCGTTCCTCTCGCACGAAATTGAACAACTCGACGTAATCTTCCATGAACAATTCTTGCGGACGAACTTTATCTCCTCTCCCGAGTATTTCTAAAGCCAAATCAATCGTTTCCGCGTCGCACGTCGCTCGTAAATTATTCTTTAACATTTTGCGTTTCTGCGCGAAACAGCTTTGAACGAACGTGAAAAACTGCTTCTCAGTACCGTTAATTTTTAATAAGTGTTCCTTCCGTTTCGGTTTAAATCCAATCAAACAACTCTCCACGTTTGGAGGAGGATCGAAACAGTCTTTCGCGACTGGCCGAATGTATCGAGATTCGGAATAATACGCCGTTCGTACTGACATGGCGCGAAAATCTGAGTTGCTTTTTTTCTTCTTCTTCACTTCGTTTGCGTTTTCAATCATCTTCTCACCTCTTTCCTCCGTAGCCAAGCGTCTGGCGACTTCTTCTTGGAACATGAACACTAAATCTTCAAACGTATCGCCCATGGGTAGTAATCGCTTCAATATATCTGTCGTAATGTTGTACGGAATGTTCGCGACAACTTTCGCTCTTCTCTCGCCGCCGTCTATCAAACCTACAAACTTCGTATCCAAGTCTTTCCACTTCATGAAATCCTCCTCTATAATTTCTAGCTCGTCTTCTCCGTACTCTTTTCCGAGCGTTTCGCGTAAAGTTTTTGCTAAATTTCGATCCTTCTCTACCGCGATGACTTTACATCCGGTCCGTAATAACTCCGCAGTGAGATTTCCAGTCCCCGGTCCGATTTCTAAAATAACGTCCTCTTTCGTCACGTCCGCGCTCCTCACGGCGTCGATTAAAACCGAGTGATCGATCAAAAAATGTTGCCCCAACCATCGTCTGGCTTTATGTTTCGCTCCAGAGACCCTCTCTTCCGGCGATAAGCCCTCGCCATCGAATGCTCGCTTCATTTCGTCTTTCTCTTCCTGCTTCGTTTTCTTCGCTTTTCGCTTGTTGTTGGAGAGACGAAACGCACTTTTCTTCCCGGCGTTTTCGATTTTGAAGACGCGATTATTATTATTCTTATTATTAAAATGCCGTCGAGACGATTCAGACGACGACGTGGAAGAGGAGGACAGAAGGGACGAAATCAATCGCGAGGAGAGCGAGGAGATGGATGTGCTCGTCATCGTTCTCGTCGTTGGTCTCTTGTCAAATGTCACCGATGGTGGCGGCTTTCCCCAAAATAATATTAACTGAATTATTTATAAATAACAGTATATCTAATTTCCGCCGCCCTTAAAGATTTTGTATCTATCGCAAGAAGGAACACGAAGACAAACAGCGGCAGAGAGAGAGAGAAAAGAGAGAAACTCTTCCTCTTGACTTTTTCTTGACTTCTTCTTCTCTGTCTTCTTTCTACTCTAATACTACTTTAGAAGAGAGGAACACACCAATTTTTGTTTTTTTTTGTGGGCAAAATGTCTCCCCCTTCTTTTCCTTCTTTTTTCTTCAAAAAAGAAAAAATTCACAAGCTCTTTCTTGTGTGCTTTTCGAACACGATGTACAACCCAGGACAAGGAGGAGGAGGAGGAGGAGGAGGAATGGGAGGAGGTCACGACATAAATCCGAGCACGACGACGACGAGCACTATGAACAGCGGTGGGGGAAATACTGGCGAAGCCTTGCACGCTTCTCATTTCACTCGTCAACGACGAGCGGCGGTGATGCATTCTCACGTTCGATCTTCCTCCTCCTCGGGAGGACACTTACACGATTTAGCAGCCGACAACAACGGCGACGATCATCACCGTAATCATCATCATCATCATCGCGGAGTGTACGGTGGGAAGAATAGCATGATGAGTAGTGGCAGTAATAACAACAAGAGAGATTTTTCGCACTCGAAGAGGACGTTTCGGAAACAAACTTTGTTTGGAATCGTATTCGGAATAGTCATGATGATTGCGTTAGCCTTGGGCGCTTCGCTGTTGGCGAAAGTCTTCGTGAATACGAATACGAGTAGCAGTCCTTCCTCGCTTTCAAAAATGAATAATAATAATAACAACAAAAGAGCAGAACACGCGGGCGTCTTCTCGCCAGTCGCAGAGGGAGATTCGAGAGTCGAACGGTTCATGGCGAAATCGAACTGTACGTTGAATTTCTTCCTCGCGTGGACGACGAGCGCGGCGAAGTTTAGTTTACGATACAGACGAACAGTCGAATCGACGTTAAAGTTTCACCCAGGTGCGTGTTTAATAGTTTACTCGCCGACGATGCAGTTGGATCATTTCCAACGCTTTTGGGATCTGGGATATAACATCATAGTAGAACGACCGGATGTTCCGTATTTGATTCGCGGCACCCCGGCGGAGGCGTGGTATCAAGGCATCGATAAGTGGAAGAATGGGGAATATTTCTTCTCTCACATCACAGAGATTATTCGTTTAGCGACTTTGTGGAAGTACGGTGGCGTGTATTTAGATACCGACGTCGTCGTCATGAGAGAATTGGATAATCTTCACAACGCGGTTGGGACCGAGTTAGCCGACGAAAGAGGCGAGGCGAAAGTTCTCAACGGGGCTGTTTTAGCCTTTCGAAAAGGCTCTACGTTTATCCACGAGTGCATGGTTGAATTCAACACCACGTACAGAATTGACAGTTGGGGTTGGAACGGTCCTCAGTTAGTCACTCGGGTCGCGGCGAGGTTCCCTCAAGGCCCGGAGTTGCAAATTTTACCCACCATCGGCTTCTATCCCATTCACTGGGCGAAGGTGAGAAAATATTTCACGGACGAGGACCCGGCGGATCAACACGCCGTCTGGGAACGCATGAAGAGAGAAACGTACTTGTTTCACTACTGGAATAAAATAACTGTAAAGTTAGTCCCTACCCCTGGTTCGTTGATGTATAAAGTTTTGAACAACTATTGCTTGTTCTGCGAAGAAACCGGCATGGATGGGTAACGCGAAAAAAATATCGCACGTAGAAGATGTTGTGCGTGCATTCGTTCGTTCGTTCGTGTGCGCTAATAAAAGTAGTATATTAGTACGTTTGTAGTTATTCAATAATAGTTTATGTAAATAGTGTAGTGTGGTTTCAAGTGGAACCATCATATACCCGCAAAAAGCAGCTAAAAAGAGGTGCTCAAAAGTAGTATTTAGAAGAAGAGCAGAGGGGGCACCTTTTTTTTGATTTTGGACGATTTTCATTTTTTTCTTTTCTCTGCACATTTTCCACGCGCTGCTGCAGATCCGACCCAAAACCGACGACTCCTCGTACTCCTCGTCACCTTTTGGTTCTCGGCTGACGCGACGACGATTCATAATACTAGTGCGATCATCGAAAGAGACGACGACGCGCGTTCGTTAAAGAAGAAGTCAAAGAAGAAGAAGAAGATCCAACCAAAACGAATTAAAAAGGAATAAAGGACAACAAACTTGAAACTTTGAGACTTCGACGTCGAAGAAGAGAAGAAAAAATGGGAGGAGGAAACGAGAACGAACAGACGACGACGACGACGACGACGACGAAAAAGTCATGGTTTTCCGCGCTGAGCGATTCGGTGAAGAAGAAAACGAACAACAACAGCGAGAAAGAATCCTCCTCCTCAAAAGGGTTTAAACAAGAGAGCGACCCGCCTTCGTCGGAGAACCTGTCGCCAATCACGTCGAAAAAAGCCGCAGCTGCGAAAGAGTACATTGAAAATCTGTATAAAAAACAAGCGAAAGATTTACGCGAGAGGCAGGAAAGAAGAAGCCGAATGGAACGGACCGCGAGTAATTCTTTGAATAGTAACAACAACGGTGGGACTCTGTCGTCGTCTGGGAACGTCAGCGCGGAGGATTTAGATAACAACGGGGAAGGTAGCGGGGATTTTAACGAAGCGCTGATGAAGGAGTTGGAAGAGAAGGAACGCATGTACACGAGATTGAAACGAACGAAACTGTCACCGAACGATTTCGAACCGCTGACAATAATTGGAAAAGGTGCGTTCGGGGAGGTTCGATTGGTGAGAGAAAAGTTGACCGGGAAAATTTACGCGATGAAAAAGTTGAAAAAAACGGAGATGGTGCGAAGAGGCCAAATCGATCACGTGAAAGCGGAGCGGAATTTGTTGGCTGATGTGCACGATCAAACCGTAGTGAAGCTCTTTTATTCGTTCCAGGACGATGAGTTCTTGTATTTGGTGATGGAATATTTACCAGGTGGGGACATGATGACTTTATTGATGCGAAAGGACACGCTGACGGAGGAAGTGACGAGGTTTTATATCGCGCAAACGGTGTTAGCCTTGGAAACCGTGCACCGACACAATTTTATTCACAGAGATATCAAACCAGATAACTTGCTGTTAGATCGCGAAGGACACATGAAGTTGACTGACTTTGGTTTGTGCAAACCAGTGGACCCGCAGGTTTTGTTAGGAAATAAGGACGTGAACTTGAACGAAAACTTTGACAAGTTATCGTTGGAACAACAAAATAAGAACGATTCGGAAACGTTAGCGACGTGGCAAAAAAATAGAAGGCGATTGGCATATAGTACGGTTGGGACTCCAGATTACGTCGCCCCGGAGGTACTTTTGAAGAAAGGGTACGGATTAGAGTGCGACTGGTGGTCCGTTGGAGCAATCATGTACGAAATGCTCGTTGGGTACCCGCCGTTTTACTCTGACGAACCGGTTTCGACGTGTAGAAAAATTGTCCACTGGAGGCATCACTTGAAGTTTCCTCCGGAGGTCCACTTGTCAGACGACGCGAAGGATTTGATCGAGTCGTTATTGTGCGACGTGGAGGTCAGATTAGGAACGAACGGAGTAGATGAAATCAAGCAACATTCGTTCTTTAAAGGCGTTAATTGGACGAACATTTACGAAGAGCAAGCCCCGTACGTGCCGACGGTGACTGGGGAGTTAGATACACAGAATTTTGAGGACTTTGAGGAAGATCCTCCGGACAAGGCGAGCGAGGAGGAGAAGAAAAGAGAGGAGAAGGCGGCGAAAGAATTAGCCAAGAAAGGTGGAAAGAAGGGCGGATCGTCTCCTGGAGGTCAAGGAGAGAGCGGCGTTCAGCAAAAGAAAGATTCAGAGTGGATTGGATACACGTATAAAAATTTTGAAGTCGTCGGGGAAGAGGTGAAGAAGAAGACGTCTTCTCGACCGTCGATGAGCTCCGTGTTCCGCTCGCCTTGAGTGAAAGATAGCAGCAGCGGAGAATAAAAATATTATAGCATGGTACTTGTAGTACCCAGTAAAATAAAGTTTGAAGCATATTCGGCTGTCAGTAAAATCGTTATTATATTTACAAGTTTGACAATCTAGAAGCCGTCGGCTTTTTGATGATGTGTATTTCTTTCATACAGCTATGCGGTTGCAACTTTTCGTTTATTTCTATATATACATTTCTATATCGCAGAAAAGGTTGTACAGTATCAGCATTTGCACACTTTTAACACTACCTTACGACGTGGTAGTACTATTCTTTTATTAATGTTTGTTTGTTCAATCAAATTCTGTCTCGCTTCTTTGACGTCGACATCGACTTCAACCTCGAGAAGAAAGATTTTGAAGGCATCAAGTTCAATTTTGTCGCAGATCCAAGCATGTGCGATTCAAAGTCCATGACTAAATCGGTAAATCGAGGTCGGTTTTCCGGCTCAGATACCCAGCATCGTTCCATTGCGTTCATCATTATCGGATGAGAATTGTATGGCAAAATTGGCCGTATTCCTTTTTGTACCACCGCAACCGCCGCTTGTAAAGGCGTGTGCTCTGGGTACGGGACGTGGCCTTCGCAAACGATTTCCCATAAAACGATCGCGAAGCTGTACACATCGGCACTGAGCGAATACTTCGAATGGGCGATTACTTCGGGGGCCATCCATCGATAAGTTCCAGTTTCTGGCGTCATCGCGCCATCTTTCGTGACTTCTCTCGATAAACCAAAGTCGCAAATAGTCGGTCGCAAAGAGCCCTGAGCGCCCGTGAAGGTCATTTTCCCGTCGATACTTTCGCCCTTCGCGGTAATTGGTGTCGTCGTGGATTGCAACAAAACGTTCGAAGCTTTCAAATCTCTGTGAACGAAATTTTTCGAATGAAGATATGCCATACCACGCGCGATCCCGCACGCGATTTCAACCTGTGCCGAAAGCTTCAAGCTTGAACCTTGATTTAAGAGATAGTTATTCAAAGGCCCGTTATCGACGTATTCCGTCACGATGCATAATCTTGGCATCTTGGTCATTGCACCTACTACTCGAACGATATTTTCGTGCTTGACTTTTGATAACACGGACAATTCCTGGAAGAATTCACGCATCGCTCGCAGTTGATTCTGGTTATCGTTGTGCGTCCCGGATGGAAACTTTGCGGCAACTTTCTTCCCTCGATATTCGCCCTTATACAAAACACCGAAAGACCCTGAACCAATTTCTCGGATTAATCTCAACTTTCTCGAATCAATCGCTGGTTCTTTGCTCTCTTTCCTCGATTTCTCCATTGCTTCCATAACATCTCGTTCGAGCGATTTCGTCGAGTCGAGCGCTGAAATCTGGTTCCGGTTCAAGTTATCTTTGATTTCTCTCTTCCCACCATCTGCGTCGTCGTCGTCGTCGTTATTCTTGATATTAATCATATTATAAGTACCACCTTCCGTGAGAGTAGTAGTAGTAGTGGGAGCGACATTCATTAGCTCTTCGCTGTCTGACATTTGATTTGAAACTTTGAGAGGATCTTCTCCCTCGTCGTCCGAGTGACTCTCCCAACCTTGTCGATGTTCGCTTTCGGGATCGATGTCGTATATTTCGCAGCCGTCCAACTCCATGCACACTTTATTCACGTCTGTTTTCGATGGAAACGGCGACCCACCTAACCCTCTTCTTTCGGGAACGATACCAGCCGTTAAAGCCTTCATCACTGCGTGCGACAATCCTTCCTCGTCGTCGTTCTTCCACCCGTAGACGGTAAAAACGTCGAGCACGTAGCCGTCCTTCAAGTTGTATATGTGCGCCTCGTGCACGTCCAACCCACAATCGTTCACAGCGGTACTAATCTCGCTCAAAACTCTTGGTCTATTTATACAAGCCACCGCTAAGGAGTAAAACGGTTGTTCGTTCTCTTTGAGAGCCTGCGCCGCTAAGTGGTCCTCGCTCCCTTCCTCGGAATACACGCTCGAGCTCGTCGACGCGCCGTAAAAAGTCAAGTTTCCACCGTGCATTCCTCGCCCATGATTCATTTGTTCTTGTTGTTGTTGTTGATTATTTCTTTTTTGGTAAAACCTCGACGTCGGTCCATTAACGCTCGTCGTCGCTGCGTTATTGTCAGGCAATATCGAGTCTGGTGAAATTTTTCCTTTTTCAAGAGTGCCTTTCCCAGTCAATAATTTCTTCAAGGGGCTGCGACTTTTGGGCGCAAAATTTGCTTTTTGTGCACCATCGTCGTCATCTCCACTGAACGCGCTTTGTCTCTGCCGACTTCTCCATCTTTTTGAATTTGACTCTGGTTCTTTCTCTTGCGTTGTTGTTGTCGTTGTTTCCAGGATTTCAGAGGGTGGTATTTCTTCGCCTTCTCTCCGTCGCTCTCGGCGATACGCCTCGAAACTTTCTCCCGGGACTTTTTTTTCCGCAAAAATAATCTCATTTTCCTCCTCTCCTCTTTCGTTCGTTTGGTCTTCTCGGTTTTGAAGGGTGTTTTTTTCCTCCCAAAACTCTTCGTTTTGGTCGTCGTCGTTTCCTTTTCCTTTGACTAAGACGCTCCGAACTGCGAACGCACCTTTGTTCTTTCGACTGCAATCTAACGCGTCCATGTGTAACACAATCTCCTCTCTGCAGCTGAAATCTTTCACGTATCTCACCGGGACTAACTTCATGTGTTCTTTTATTTTATCGTCGCAATCGTCGTTTTCAAAGTCGTCTTTGGCGAGCGCAAAAGCAGAGGACATCATGATGATTTTTGGACGAGGATGGATGATTTCGTGCCTCGTCAGGTCGAAGCGACGCTTGGAGGAACCCACAAGTTTTTTACCGCAAATTCAAATATATGCTCTTCTTCTTCTTCGCGCGCGATGATGAAAAGGGACGACGATGACGACGATGGACGACGTACGATTCTCCCAAACTCTCTCTCTCTCTCTCTTTCTGGGCCCTTTCTTCGACTCTTTCTTCTTCTTATTAGTATTACTACGTCTACAATAGAATAACGTAATAATGCGGTCCGAAGTGAGGAAGCCCAGTGTGTGCAGCCGGCAAAAAAGAGATATTCTGGGCACAAAAGTACAGAAATTTTGCTTGCGAAAGGTCGCGAGAAGAAGATTTTTGATTTTTTTTTTGTCGAAGAAGACTGAATGAATGCAGGTGAAACTGCGACGAACAATTAATTCCTTTCACCTTTGCCCAACAAACAAACAGAAGTTGTGAATTCAAACGCACGCGTTTCAACACAAATTATTTAACTTTTACTTGAGGTACACCCTTTAAACACAAAGAAGAAGAAGCAACAACAACAACAACAACAACAACAACAACAACCGTATTATGGCTCTCTCTTGTGCTGCTGCCGCACGAACTGGAAGAATGGTCATCGGGTCTTCCTCTGCCTCTGCCTCTTCTTCCTCTTCTTCTTCGATGGGTGGTTTTAAACAACAACAACAACAACTTCAAAATCAAAAACAAACGATGATGTTACGAACGATAAACACGAAGTTTAAGAGAACAACAGCATTAGCAAAGAACAGTAGCAGATATAATAATAATAATAGAATAAGCAAAACCACTTTAACGATGGCGGCGGCGAGTAGTAATAGCAATCAAATGAAATATTCCGCCGAGAATGATGGCTTACCCAGAGACGCTAAGATTGGCATCTTGGGAGGAGGACAACTCGGACGAATGCTCGCCATCGCCGGCGCACCGATGGGGGTTCGATTAAACGTTCTCGACCCTACGGAACCTTCCTGTCCAGCCTCGATTGCCGCGGAACAAACGATTGGGTCTTTTCGAGATAAAGCTGCGGTGTTGGAATTTGCGAAAGATTGTGATGTTGTTACTGTTGAGATTGAACACATCGACTGCGACGCGCTCGATGAGTTGGTCAAAAACGGCATCGACGTGCAGCCGACGCCAAAGACGTTAAGAACTATTCAGGATAAATACGCGCAAAAGGTACATTTTCGAGACAACAACGTGAAGATTGGACCGTTTATGGACGTTCCGGACGAAGCGCAATTGCAAAACGCAGTCAACGCGTTTGGGTTTCCGTTGATGTTGAAGAGTAAAAGGTTAGCGTACGACGGGAGAGGCAATGCGGTGGCGAAAACAGCGAGCGATTTAGATAACGCAGTGAAATCTCTCGGTGGGTTTGATACTGGCTTATACGCAGAGAAGTGGGTGCCTTTTGAAAGAGAGTTGGCGGTGATGGTGGCGAGGTCGAAATCCGGCGAAGTCGTCGCGTATCCAGTCGTGGAAACCGTGCACGAAGACAACATTTGCGATACAACCTTCGCGCCGGCGATGATTTCCAACAAAATGGCTGAAAAAGCGCAAGCCGTCGCGAAATCTGCTATTGCCTCGTTCGAAGGCGCCGGGATTTTTGGCGTCGAGCTGTTTTTGCTCGAGGATGGCGAGACCGTCCTGTTGAATGAGTGCGCGCCGAGACCGCACAACTCTGGACATTACACCATCGAAGCGTGTAACTGCTCGCAATACGAGATGCACTTGAGAGCTATTTGTGGGTGGCCGTTAGGTGACCCGCAATTGAAAGTTGGTGGTAGCGTTATGAAAAACATCTTAGGCGATGGCGACGGCGAAAAAGCCATGACGAAATGCCACAGAATAATGGGTAAAGCGTTGACCGTCCCGGGCGCGAGCGTGCATTGGTACGAAAAACCAGAGGTGAAAAAAGCGAGAAAAGTCGGTCACATAACAACCGTCGGTGCGTCTTTGAACGAAGCGAAAGAGCGCATGTCAGAAATTACCGGGGATGATTACAACGTCCAACCGTCGATTGGGATCATCATGGGTTCTGATTCCGATTTACCAACCATGGCGGCTGCCGCGGACGTGCTCAAAGATTTTGGCATCAAGTGCGAAGTGACGGTCATTTCCGCGCACAGAACACCCCAAGAGATGTTTGATTACTCCAAAAAGGCGCACACGCGAGGTATTCGAGCCATCATCGCCGGTGCCGGAGGGGCTGCGCACCTTCCCGGTATGGTTGCCGCGATGACGCCTTTACCGGTTATCGGTGTCCCGGTGCCTCTGAAATATCTAGACGGCATGGACTCTTTGCTTTCCATCGTGCAAATGCCAAAAGGTGTTCCGACTGCCACGGTAGCCATAGGCAACGCCGCGAACGCGGGTTTATTAGCGGCTAGAATTGTCGGCGCGTACGAGCCGGAAGTGTTGAAAAAGATGGAAGAGTACCAGGACAACATGACGGAAGTGGTGTTGGGTAAAGCGGACAAGTTGATGACAAACGGCTACGAGAAGTATTTGAAAGAGATGTGAAAGAGAGTTCGAGAGTATTAGCGCTTTTCCTCCTTGTCATCATAGAAGCAATATTTGAACCGATTGACCTCTCTCTCTCTCTCTCTTTCAGTGTCTTTCTTCCTCATTTTTCATAAAGAAGATAGCCCCGCGCGACGACGAAGCACTGTTTATTACACACGACGCGGTACAGTATCGTGAGTTCATTCCCATTTCGCTTTCTCTTCTTTGAATGCTCTCGGGGCGCTCCGCTGTCATCTTCAGAACGACAGTGACAAAACTTTTCAACAACAACAAGAACACCGGGAACGTTTCAATCCACAGCCGCCGATTTCTAACAACCAACAACGACATGACATCAATAACATCGAGCTTTCGAACAACGAGAACAACGACTACTGCTACTCATAAAAAGAACAACAACAGCAGCGTCATCGTCAGACAATGCATCAGATCGCATCGACAAAAAACCGCATTCGTCGTTGGTACTAAAAGCAGACGACGAGGATTCGTCACCTCCACTCACTTTGCACTGAAAGCCACAGAAGACGACGACGACGAGGACGACGAGGTGGAGATGGATGCCGACGACGACATTTTCGACGACCACGAAGAACAAGGAGAAGAGGAGAACAGTATAATCGCCGCATCAGATACTTTAGTTTCGAACGAGATTTGGGGCGCCGATTGGCCGGAATACGTTCAATTTCTAGCCATGTTGCAATCGCAAGGTTACGCGCAACCGTCGCCGGAGTATCAGAGAGGGTCGTCTTCATCGTCAAAAGTAGACGAAGATTCGAACGTTCCTGCGTGGGCGCGAGGTGGTGTGGACTATAAGGAAGAAGTGCGAGATGGATCCACATCTTCTGAAGAAGAAGATGATGATGGCGAAGGCGATTTTAAATCGGCGTTCGAGGACGAGTTCGAGGATCTTACGATTACGGATTTAGGCGATAGGAAAAGAATGATCATAGCGTTTTGTCGCGACCGCCGCGATATTTTCGACAGCGCCGTCACGGAAGCGCAGCTGTATCAGCTCCTCGATTGGCCCATTCCAAAGCTTTTGGCTTCGAGGAAACTCGTATCTGCGATGTCGAGACTACGCAGCGCGTTCCAAGTGGATTGTTCGCACTGGCGAGGGAAGTGCGCGAGTTTAAACGGTTCAACTAAAATCCAAGCCGTGAACCCGACGTTGCATTTCACGGATTTGATGCGCATAATCATGAGTTTATCGTACATAGAAGACCCAGATCAATTTCGCGATTTACCGCCGAAAAAAGTAGCTTCGAACGTGCTCAGATCTATAATGGAAAAAGCTGTCGTTCCGAAAGATCCAAACTACAAAGAACCGGAAGTACCGAAATCTGTCCCGAGAGCACCTTCTTCCGGGGAATCCACGTTCGCAGTTCGCGAGAAGATCAATGCTATCGAGGAGAGGAATCGAAAGGCGCACTTGTTGCGATACGAAGGCGGTGCTGGACGCACGGATGGTATTACAACCTGGAACCCAGAAACGAGAGGACGTGCGCTTGGTAAACAACGCATACTGGAAAATCGACGCGATCGAAGAGGAGACTACGACGACAGCAGCAGCAGCAGCCGAGGAGGTTTTGGTGGTAGAGGACGGTTTAATAATTATGATAACAGGTCCTCAGAGCGAGGGGGATTCGAACGCAGCGATGATCGCGGTGGAAGAAGAGATTTTGGAGAACGAAGAGATTTTGGAGAACGAAGAGATTTTGGAGAACGAAGAGATTTTGGAGAACGAAGAGATTTTGGAGAACGAAGAGATTTTGGAGAAAGAAGAGATTTTGGAGGAAGGGGCGGTGGTGGAAGAGGTGCTCCGAGCGGTCCGTGTTTCAACTGCGGAGAATTTGGACACATCTCGCGAGACTGCCCGCAGCCGCGACAAAGAGATTCTGGCGGAGGCAGAGGTAGAAGTAATTTCGAAAACAGAGGCGGTAGAGGATTTGGTGGTAGATCGGGTGGAGGATACGGCGGTCGAGGAGGTAGGAGTGGCGGCGGACGAGGCGAACGACGGTTTTCAAACGAAGACCGAGCGCCGAGGCGAGATTTCGAAGACAACGACGATAGATGGATTTAAGCGATGTTTCAAATATACTGCCACACATACACGTAAACTATTATACAAACTGATGATACAACAAAGAGATTTATTTTAATCTTTCACACATCTTAACGCGGACCAAACTTGCCCTCGGCGTTTTCAGAGGAAATAGGAATGGCATTCATCGCTTCGAAACTTTCCAAGTCGATCTCTTCGTCGCCAAAGTGTGAAAACGTAGCTGGAAAGACGGCAAATTTATACGAAAAGAACCCAAAGATGGTCCATCCCAAGCAATGGTCGGCGCCGAAATGTTGCGCGGCGAGATATCCGAAATACGCCACCACGGACATTCGCACGGGCGTGCTTCCGATTACAATATCTGCGATTTTTTGAAGACGCGCGAACGGAGATTCCAACGAAAACTTCTTCTTTACTCCTTCTTCGCCCTCTCTTTCGCTCTTCTTCCTCTTCTCTTCCTCGTCATCGACTCCACTGAAGAACTGATCGATAGATTTCGTGAGCATTTGCATGTACAAAACGCCAATCACGCCTCCGCTCGCAAACGCTTTCGCCTGTTCGATGTCGCCTTTTGTAAACTCAAGAGTAAAACCCGCGGCGATGATACCCGCGGTGAAACAAAACAAACGCATTTTATACGCGTCGTAATTATGCATGGAAACTTCTCTTTCCATCTCAATCTGTTCTGGCGACTTTTTCTTTACTTCCCCTGGACGAAGTTCCAAGGCGCCCGCTTTCACCACGTCGCACTCGTAATACTTGGTTGGAAAATTAATTGCGTTTTCCTCCGGACGCTCATCGAAAGTATCCACGATGGAAATGCAATCCAACGTCCACGATTTCACGTGTTTTCCTTCAACGCTCACCCACAACGCGGTTGGTTTTCCTACCTCTCTCGCTCGGAACGTCACAATGTCCATCTTACCGGGCACGTTGAACCTTCCTTCGCACCCGTCGGCGGTGAACGAATCGATGCGTTCCATCAACGCTCTCCCATCCGTGCCGATAATGCACACATTCAGCGCGGACGGTTGTTCCCAGTCAAAACTGCTTTCTTTCTTCTTGTCCGGGAATCCCGAGCGAATGTGTAGCGTGTACGTTCGAAATCGAGCGTCTTCAATTTCATCCTGTTTGTTGTTGTTTCAAAGGTGTTTTGGTGAGTTTTGAGAGAAAAGATGAAAGGCAACCTTCCAAAAAAAAATTTAAAATTCGAGAGACGACTCGCTTTTGTAAAGGAAACGACGCGTACCGTGGTGAGATTTTCGGAGGACAACAACCTGTTCGGCATGGCGAAATCAACTCTGGAGGACTCGATAGTTTTCTCTTTCGCTTCTTCTTTTACCACGACCATACCAACCGGTGTTGTTGTTGTTGTTGTTCGATCGTCGTCGTCGTCGTTCTCATCGCTTTTCAAAGAAGCGACGGTAAAATTTCGACTCGTCGTTTGACGGCAACGGTTCGTCTTCTTCTTCTTCTTCGACGACGATCCTCTCCAACAGGAGGAAAGCGACGACGAGACAGAAAAAGAGAGAGAAAAAGAACGCATCAGTACTCAAAGCGCGTTCAGATCAGAGACGATCGATGATCGAGAAAGCTGTTTGTTGTTGTTGTTATTGAAGCCCGAGGTTGTTTGGGAGGGGCGTCGTCGTTTTGGTCCACGTACTTTCAATTTTTATAACGAACTCTTTGAAAGAGAAAAGAGACGAATTTTTTTAGAGACTTTTTGGTTCTTTTTGTGCGTGAAAATCTACCGAGTGTGGGTGATGAAAAATTTTTTCTCCTTCCTTAAGTGTTCACAAGACGAGAGACGTCACTGATGATGATGAGGATGATGATGATGATGCAGACGAGCAGCAGCAGCAGAGCGCACTCGTCCTCGTTCACGTCCACATCGAAATCGAGTCCGTCGACCCCCAGAAGAGCTACCACTGTAACCAATACGAGGAGAAGGAGACAGACGACGAGGAGGAGGACCGAAGCTGTTGCCAGCGTCGATGATGTTTTGGAAAGTTACAACGTGGTAGATGCAACAACTTTACCGCCGTTGCCGGCTGATTTTGAAGCGATAAAATACGCGCCATCGCCGCTGGAACCCGGAGCACTGAACGCACAATTTGCCGTTTTAGGTGTCGTCTCGATCACCGTGGCGTATTGGTGGTTCGTCGTCGTCCCGGCTGCGCGCATCAATCTCGCGGTGAACAAGAATCAAGGCAAACTGAAGACGTATCTGGAGGAGTTGAAACAAGACGATTCGCGAAAGTTGGAGAGGTGGTTTTTTACCGAGTGGTTGGTGAAGATAGACCCGGAGACGAAGTATTTATTGCGAGAAGATGAAGGAGAAAGAGAGACTGATAATAATAATGCTATCAAATTGGGAGACACTGAAGGCGGCGGCGATAAAACGAAGAGCGAAGACATCGATATTATCATTCAGAGAGCGAGAAAGACGCCGGATTTCTTCTCCCTCGATAATCCGGTGTTGGTGGCGTTTATAATCACGTTTGGCTTTTCTGCAGTCATTGGACTCTTAGGCGAAGTTAGCGCTGGCGTGTTAGAGAATTAGATGTATATTGTCGATATTATTCGTAGAATGTATTGATAAATTTTACAAGCTGTGTGTGTTGAACGGAATCTCGTGTTACATTGATCCGCTGCGCGCGCAACTTTGCTCTCGCCATCGTATTTCGTTTATACTCTCTTATTTTTGTTTTATCCCGACGTCGAGAGGAAGCTCTTCTGATAGTTTAACATGTACAACAATATGGTTAATTCTGATTGACTTTATTTCTTCTCATCTCTCTTTCGCATGTCATCTCTCGCACATTTCCCTCCCGATTTTTAACGAGGACCGGCGCCTCCCGTGGAAGACTTCGGGTTGGCGATGTTGGCTTTAGCTGCGGCCAATCTCGCGCCCAAAACACGGAACGCCGAACACGAGACGACGTTCAATCCAGCTTCGTGGAAGAATTCGATAGACTTCTCGTCGCCGCCGTGCTCTCCGCAAACCGAAACTGGAATCTTTGAATTCACCGCTCTGGCGCCTCGGACGGACATCTTGATCAATTCCCCGACGCCATCGACATCGATGGTGTTGAACGGATCCGTCTCGATGATACCAAATTCTTTGTATTTCTCCAAGAACGAACTCGCGTCGTCGCGGGAGAATCCAAAAGAAAGCTGCGATAAATCGTTAGAACCGAAGCTCATGAACGCGGCGCCTTCTTCGACCAAGTTGCCAGAGACGATGCACGCTCGCGGCGTTTCGCACATCATACCGATTGGAATCTCGCGGTTGTCCGGTCCGAGCACGTCGGCTCGACTGACTTCGGAAGCGCGAGCATTGAATACTTCTTGGATGGTTTGAAAAATCAACGCGCGTTGGTTTTCAAATTCCTCGGTGGTGGAAACGAGCGGAACCATGATTTTCCCGTTCGGGTGCACGCCAGTGGCGATGTACGCATCAATAATCGCGTTTACGATGGCCTTGGTTTGCATAATCGTGATTTTCGGTTCAAGAATACCCACGCGAACGCCACGTAAACCCATCATCGGGTTCTTTTCTCTTTTGGCTTCGCACATTTCTCTCAAAGCATCCGCAGATTCCAAAGAGCACTTCTTCGCCAAGTCCGCGGCGAACTTCTCATCCTTCAATTCGAGCTCGGTCGGCAAAAATTCGTGCAAAGGCGGGTCCAACAAACGGATGGTAACCGGCAAGTTACCAGCTTGCTCAAACAAAGCTTGGAAATCGTCTTTGAGCATCGGGCCCATCTTCTTGTCCAAGATTTCAACTCTCGATGCGTCATCCTTGGCCAAAATCATCGATCGAGAGATGGAGACGCGTTCCGCGCTCGCCAAGAGCATGTGCTCCGTGCGGCACAATCCGATGCCTTGCGCGCCAAAATACATGGCAAGCTTCAATTCCGCAGCGGTATCGGCGTTTGCGTACACGCCCAAACTCTTCGCTTCTTCCACCCAACTCATGAACTTGGCCATCTTCGGGTGTTGGTCGTACACGCCCTCACCGGCGGCGTTCATTTCAACTTTTCTGTTGATGACGAACCCTTCACCACCATCCAGCGAAATCCAATCGCCGGATTTCACGGTGGCGATCAAGTTCGCGGGCGAGATGCTTTCGCTGCTGTAGAAATACGCTTCTTTCTTCGCCTCGTCCACTCGCATGGTCGCGACGCCAGAAACGCACGGCAAGCCCCATCCACGAGCGACGACGGCGGCGTGCGACGTCATGCCACCGTTTTGCGTCAAGAAACCATTTGAGGCGTGCATACCGGACACATCTTCGGCAGAAGTTTCAACGCGGCACAAAATGACGCCCTCTTTCGGGTTCGCTTTCTTCATCGCCAAGACGTCTTCGGAGGAAAACGCGACGCGGCCGACGGCTGCCCCGGGACTGGCGGCTAAACCGGTAGATATTTTCGCGTCCTCGTACTCTTCCTCGGTCTCTTTGAATGCCGGGTGGATCAATTGGTTCAAGTGATCCAATTCGACCATTTCGATCGCTTCTGCTTTCGTGATCAAGCCTTCTTCGTACATATCGACGGCGACGTTGATGGCGGCAACGCCGTTGCGCTTGCCGTTTCTCGTTTGCAAGATGAACAACTTGCCAGAATCAATGGTAAACTCGATGTCTTGCATGTTCTTGAAGTGCATCTCGAGCTTATCGAGCGTGTCTTGCAAACTCTGCGCGACGACCGGCATTTTTTCAAACAGCGTGGAAATCGGTTCCGGCGTTCGAATACCCGCGACGACGTCTTCTCCTTGCGCGTTGATGAGATATTCACCAAAGATGATCTTCTCGCCAGTATCCGGTCTGCGCGTAAAGCACACGCCAGTACCGGAAGTTTCACCAAGGTTACCAAAGACCATGGATTGGACGTTGACGGCGGTGCCGCCCAAGGAGCTCAAGCCGGCGATCTCCCGGTACGCCTTGGCTCTCGGCTTGTTCCAAGACTCGAAGACTGCTTCGATGGCGAGTTTCAATTGCATCGTTGGGTCCGACGGGAACGGCCTGTTCGGGTCAACCTTCAAATATACTTGCTCGTACGCATCGCACACTTCCATCAAATCCTCCGCGGACAACTCGGTATCCTTCTCGACGCCTTTCTTCTCCTTGACGCGTTCGAGTTCCATTTCGAATTGACTTCTGTCCATCTCGAAAACGACCGAACCAAACATATCCAACAAACGTCTGTACGCGTCGTATGCGAACCTCTTGTTCGCACCACCGTTCGCCGCGGCAATCTTTTCACAGACCGATTTGTTCAAACCAATGTTCAAAACGGTTTCCAACATCCCCGGCATGGACACGGCGGCGCCGGATCTCACCGAGAACAAAAGCGGTTCGGCGTCGCCTTCGCCGCCAAACTTCTTCCCCAACTCTTTTTCGGTTTCAGAGATGGCAAACTCGACGTCTTCCCAAATATCTTCCACCGCGTCCGTGCCTTCAACTCGGCACGATTCGTACGTCTCGCACATGGACGCCGGAATGGTAAATCCCGGCGGCACGGGAACGCCCAGTTTCATCATCTCCGCCAACAAAGCGCCTCTGTTTTGTTTGTTTTTCAAACGATAATATAATAAGAATAAACGGAATTGGTGGTTAGTAAATGTCATTCGTGTATCCTCGTCAATCGATCGTTCGCGAAAGAAGAAGAAGACCACCAGAAGAAGAGAGTATTATGTAAGAAAAAAATTGGTCTTGCATTTTTGCTCCTTCTGAATGGGCTCATATTTTTTTCCCCCTCAAAAAATGAAAAAAAACGTGTCCCTCTGTGAGTTCGTTTATGCGAAAAACTCGCGGCTTAACCAACTCTCTCGTAATCAATGAGGATGTAAAGAAAAAGATACGCACTTGTTCCCGAGAATGTCTTTCAATTCAGCGCCACCATCGCAGGTTTTGGAGTTGAAAATGTACACCACTTTCGGTTCTCCCGTGGGTTTCGTTGGGATTTGCACCGCGT
>Ga0255779_1000023_pt1 | contig 154429 bp, 106 predicted proteins | sample 011ome_21_FD_179977 | JGI IMG/M metagenome (GOLD analysis project Ga0255779, IMG submission 179977) | Coastal salt marsh microbial communities from the Groves Creek Marsh, Skidaway Island, Georgia - 011508AT metaG (version 2) | ecosystem: Environmental > Aquatic > Marine > Intertidal zone >... | reverse complement strand
CGGCCGGGTGCCCGGCAGCACCGGGCGCGGCGCCGAATACGGCGCCGAACGTGGCGCAGCAACACGCCAACGAGCACGTTTCCCCGACGACAGCGGCGAAAGCCGCGGCGGCTACTCCCACGTCTACTACCACCACGAGCGGCAACAACAACGCGGCTTCTACTACTTCAGCGTCGACCAATGCGGCAGCAGCAACGCCGACGTCTACAACTACTACGCCCAAGAACCCGCTCACGGACAGTAACATCCACGCCGCCGTCGCGGCGTGTCTCGCCGTCGACCCGGTCGCCGGTAACTGCTTCGACGGAGAGTGGGGTAAAATAAACACCTGGGACACGAAGAAAGTCACCAACATGGACAAGTTATTCTACGACCCGCCTTTAGCGGACAGCAACGACCGACTTTCCTCGTTCAACGGCCGCATTGGCGATTGGGACGTTTCTTCGGTCACGTCCATGTCGCAAATGTTCAAAGACGCGGACGCGTTCACCGGTAAAAACTTTTACAAGTGGGACACGTCCAAAGTTCAAGATATGTCCGGCATGTTCGAACACGCGACGTTGTTCAACGCCAAAATCGGCGGTTGGGACGTCTCGAGCGTCAAGAAAATGAACACCATGTTCCAGAACGCTTTTTCTTTCAACCAAGACTTGTCCACCTGGGACGTCAGCTCTTGCACCGATTTCACCCGCATGTTCGCCGGTGTTTTAGACAAAGGCATGGACAACGACATCTCCATGTGGAACGTCCAAGACGGCGCTCGCGAGAACAACGTCACCTACGAGTCCTACGCCTTCCAAGCCAAATTCACGTGCGACTCCGTGGACGACGGACCAATCAACTCGTGCAAGCCAAAAGCGAGCGCCGAACGAGCCGCGTCGGCAAAGTTAGCCCAAGCCAAGGGCGCTAGAATCACCCGCGAGGAAGCCACTCGCGAGGCGAGAGAGTTTCAAGCGTCGCTCGAGGAGAAGCGTTGGTTGAAGCCGTCCACCTGGTTCAAAAACTAACACAGCAGCACATTTTCGCTGATGATTATGCACATATATATTTATATACACAGTATTCTTTTTTAATAATTACTACTTTAAGAGTCGTCGTCACGGTATTCTTCTCATCGTCGTTCGTCTCGAATCTGGGCACCTCTTTGACTTACAAGCAGCCCTTTTAAAAATTGGACAAATCCCTCAAAACAAATTCAAGTCTCGTTGCTTTCAACTCCGTCAAGAAATGACGACGGCGACGACGAGGAAAGACGACATCGGTCTCGTTTCGTTCAAAGACGTGTGCACTCTCTTGCACAGAATTAAAACCTACCACCGCAAAGAAGGCGGGAAAGCGAAGAAGCACATCGCCCGGGAGTATCTGGACAAGTTCTTCGAAAACCATTACCCGAGGTTTTTCAACGGCGGCGAAAGGAAAGACGCGTTTCGGTTGTACAGACTCTTAGCGCCGCAGGTAGTATAAATGCACGTCGTGCGCTCGTTGTTCTCGCTGTTTTTGGTGTCGTTCTCTCTCTCTCAATCTTAGCGAATATTACGAAAGTTTGTCCTGACGAAATTCACTCAACGCTCATCACTTAAAAATGCTCTGTTTTTGCGCACAGTTGGACAAAGAACGCGCGGCGTACAATCTGAAAGAAGGCGCGTTATCGGACGTCATATGCTTGGCGTTAAACTTAGACAAGCACTCGGAGATGAGGACGAGAATAAAAAACTGGAAGATGAGCTCGAAAGGTTTAGATTTCGCGGTGATTTGCGGGAACGTGGCGGGCGAGTTCATCGGGAGGAGGAACAAGAAGAAGAGCGGGGGCGAGACCGGGATGACGATAGATGAAGTCAACGAAATGTTGGATAACATGTGCATGGGAAACGATCGAGAGGCGAAAGCGAGGGAGCTGAGAAAGTTTATCATGCGAGCGACGGAGAAAGAGGTGGTGTGGATCGTTTCGATTATTTTGAAAGACTTGAAGTTGGGAGGCGTGTCGGAGAAGGATTTTTTAATGCATTATCATCCGCAAGCGTACGAGGCGTACACGTGTAAAGCTGATTTGAGGAAAGCGTGCGAGGCGCTGTCCGATCGAAATGCAGTTCTGAAGAAGCACGATATCGAGTGCGGGGAAGGAGTAATTATAGCGCAGTTGGCCGGGAGGAAGAACACGCCGAAGGAAGTGGCCAAGTGGGCGAGGTCGAAAGCGTTTGCCGTGGAGACGAAATTTGACGGGGAGAGGGTGCAGATACATAGGAACAAGGAGAGTTTAGGTGAAAAGTGTCAGTATTGGACAAGGAACATGAACGATTTCGGGCCGAGAGGCTACGGGATCATGGATGTTTTGTTTTGCGACGCAGCGGAAGAAGAAGGGACGCGGGACACCGTCGACGAGCATCGACGCGGATTGCCGCCTAAATGTATTTTAGACGGTGAAATCCTCGTATATAACAAGAGAATAAAAGAGTTTGTGCCGTTTGGAACGATCAAACGCGCGTTTAATGCCGCGAACTGGAAAAAAAATATGGGTAAGAACATGCCGATCATACCGAAAGGATTTTACGAGAATCCGACGATGCAAACGAAGGAAAAGGGGCAAGCGAAAGATAAAGAAGAAGATGACGATGAAGAAGGAGAAGAAGAAGAAAAAGAAGGAAACGAGGAAGAAGAGGAAGAAGAAGAAGAAGAAGAAGGGGAAGAAGGGAGAGTGCGATATGAATGGAAAGATTTCGAAATCGTATACGTCCCGTTTGATATTCTCTACAACGAAGACACGTCGGTCATTCACGAACCGTTGAGAAAACGCTACGACCTCTTGAAAGGTGCCATTCGAGGATGCTTAAACAAAGGTGCCGTCAAAGTCGGTGACACTGGAATAACGTGTGCGGTAGTCTCGCCGTTCCAAGATGACATCGCGGATAATGAGTCGCAGGCAGAGATTGCGCGTAAATTTAGAACAGTTGTGGAGCAAAACGATCCGAACGCCATTGCAAAGATTAGCGATTGCTTGCGAGAGGCTCAAGATCACGGCGAAGAAGGTATCGTCGTCAAATTACTCGATTCGCCGTGGGTTCCAGGAGAACGGGGGCATAATTGGGTGAAATTGAAGCCAGATTACTGCGAAACTTCGGATTACGACTGCGTCATCATCGGCGGCTATTACGGCGAAGGGCGCGGCAGAGCGGGTAAGATTTCACAGTGGTTGCTCGGGGTTATCAAAGACGGGACGCAACGGGATAAAAATCCAACCATCATGACGTTCTGTAAAGTCGGGACCGGCTTTAACCGCGAAGATCAGCACTATTTGCGCGATAAGTTGAAAGATTTGATGCGCTTTAATCGAAAAAACGTAGATAAAAACTACACGAAAACTTACGAAAGATACGAGTGCTCGGGGATGCTCGGTGAAACTCCGGATGTTTGGATAACGAATCCGGAGAAATCCGTCGTGATGACGGTGAAAGGCGACGTACGTTTGGTACCTTCGCATACCTTCAACGCTCCTTACGGGTTGCGCTTTCCGAGATGCTCGGCGATCCGCCCGGAGAAACCTTGGAACGAAATATGTACGGATAAAGACATCGCGGAAACAGCCGAACGCTATGTGACCAAAGTCACGCACAAAGGAAGTCGCGGTGGTGATGGTGTTGGCAACGGAGAACAAGGCGACGACGAGCGAACGGCGTATAAAGAGTACGATCGCAAAAATGCCAAAGGTTTGAAACGAAAACAAAAGAGATCCCTAGCGGTCCAGGAGAAGTACGTCGCGCACATGCAACCAGTAGACGTTCGAAACGTCGTCACCATTTCCAAAATTTTCGAAGGCACTACTTTTAGTGCCATCGGGTGCGACCGAGACGTCAAAAAGGAAATCGCACAATTCGTCGTTGCCCGCGGCGGTAAATTTTTTGAAAGCGTCGTCAGGAACGTCAATCGCGTGGTCGCCCCGCCAACTATCGAAGTCGACGACGCGTACCTCCAAGCCTGCGACGAAGTTCTATCCACAAATTGGCTCTTCTCGTGTAAAGAACAAGAAATATGGCCACCTAAAGCCAGAGATTGGATTAAAGTGTCCCCGTCTGTCGCGACGCTCTACGACAAAACCATCGACGCGTTTGGCGACGCGCACATGAGCGAAGACTTGAACGACGAAGATTTTCGCGCGATGAGGCACCAAGTGTGCTCGCGCAAACGCAAAGGCACGGAATTCAAAACGTTGAGGCACATAGACGACGACGATCGTCAAAATCTCGGGAAGATTGTGCGCCTTTCGGAAGAATCCAACACCGTCATCCTCTCGCAAAACAGCCGCCCGAAGAAAGACTTGGACCCTGCGATAAAAGAAGATGATGAGAGAGAAGCGGACCGAAAAAGAAAAAACCAAGACTCTTCCGCGCACATGCAAGCGCTGGAGTTAATTCAGAGACGAAAAGCCGCCGCAGAGATGTTGCGGATCTATTAGATTTTCGTAGCAAATTTTAAGCATATTTTTTCCTCGTGCTAAAAATACTCTCATCACAAAGAAAAACACTTTATTAACTCACGCGCAAAGATCACGATTATTGCGATAAAAACCACCACCAAGAATGAGGAAGAGGACTCGCTTTCGCAGCAGCATCAAGCATCATCATCATTCGCGATCGGTGGTGGTCATGGTGGCTTCAAAGTAGGCGCTCATGGAGGAAGGGCAAAGACAAAAAGATCGACCTTTTCCCAAGAAAGCGCTAAAAATACGACTGCTCAAAAGCGAAGAGAAAACGACACGGAGGACGAGAAGAAAGCAAAGACGACGACGACAGCTTTTGCGAGGACGACGAGTATGACAGGAAAAGAGAAAGACTCGTCGTTTTTCGTCGCGCTCGCGCGCGTGGACATCAGCGAGTACGCGAGCAGAGTCGATCAGTTGTATCGATGGTACCTCGATCGAGAAGGGAAAGATTTTGATGAAGACGAGGAGAGAAATGAACGCGGTAACACTACCACGTCATCATTGCGGTGTTGTTATCATCATCATCATCATCATCATCATCATCCGGGCGTTGCGATTCAAAAGTATCTGAACGAGAACTATTTCGAGCCGCTGGCGAAACTGGCGAGCAAACACAAAGGGACCGTGTTGAATTTTGCCGGCGACGCGGCGTGTTGCGTCTTTCGAGAAAGGAGAAGGTGTGATGGTACGAGGGAGACGGATGATGAGGATGATGATGAGAATGATATAAAAATAGTAAACGGTGATGAAACGAAAGCTCGCGTGACGAAAAGAGCGGAATCGTTCGCTGAAGAGGTGGTGAATGGGAGGTGGTTGTTTTCGAACCGTCCTCGACGTCGCGCCGAGAAAGCTCGAGAGGAAGAAGCTCAACGAGCACACTTCTTCTTTCGAGACGTGCGCGTGAGAATTGCGGTGGCGAGCGGAAATGTCACGCAAACCTTCCTGGGAGGATTTCAAGGACGATACGAAAGAGTGCTGTTCGGTGAATCGTGCGAGAAGTTAGCGAAGGAAGCTCGGAAGGCGAAACCGAGAGAATTACTTCTCGCAAACGATGAATACGATGACCCGGAAAGGAAAAGGAGGCTTATTCGGCGAGAAGAGAAGAAACGAAGAAACATCAGAATACAGGCATTAACACCATCAAAGAGTCAAAGAGACGAAACCGTCGCGATTGTGTTCATACACGTCACGCTCCGAGCATCGATGTCGACTCGCGAAGTGCAAACGCTCCGTCGTTTCGTCCAACGCGCGCAAAAGGTTTGCGCGCGCCACGACGGCACGTTTCTACAACTCGGCGGCGACGAAGGCGACTCGCTCGCCATCGTCGTCGCGTTTCGAACGCAATTCGCGAAAGATTCTTTACTCGCAAAATTCGTGGCGTCGAGAAATGCGCTTCGATTCAGCCGCACCATTTCTCGATCGCTCGAAAAGACGAACAAGAACGAGATCAAGATCGAGAGAAAAGGCAACAAAACCACCACCACCACCCGAAGACGACCTCCTCCGCGACGACGACAAAGACGTGAACAACACCTGAAAATAACTCTCGGCGTTTCTCTCGGCAGCTGCTGCTTAGGTTTCGTCGGCGACCTCTGTTCTCAGACCTCTTCCCACAAAGCGTTCCTCGCCACCGGGCGCGCGGTGAACCGCGCCGCCAGGTTCGCCAAAGGCGAACTCCTACAAAGAACAAAAAAATCATCAAAAAATCACATCGTCCGCGTCGACGCGAACGCCGTGTATACTCCTTCCTCGAAATCGTCTTCTTTGCGGAAGAAAATACGCGTGAAAGGCGGCGAAGTCTGGGACGCGCTCGCCTTTTAAAAATGGCAGTTTTATTTAGAGCTTCTTTTGGGGGAAAGTTTTTGAAAATCTCAGACAAAACATCAGACCATTACAACGAAGCGCACACACACAAAAACACACACAAAAACACACACAACTCTCGGTATAAAGATGGAGCAGGTGCGAATGGTGATTATGAGGAGGAGGGTGTTCATAAAACGTTTTTGGATCTCTCTTTTGTTCTCTTTCTTTTCTTTTGCTTTAAAAGTCCGTTTTTATTCCAATTTTCTCTCTCTGTATGTGTATGTGATGATGATGATGACGATTGACTGACGACCTCTGTTTCTCTGATTTTCTCCTCTTCTCGCGCGTTTGCTAAATTTGACGACGATGATGAAAATAGGCTGTGCAAACCGCGGTGGAAACCGCCGGCTATTCCGATCGCGCGGACGTGACTTCGTTGATTTTGGACGAAAAGTGCATTTCCCAAGACATCGAAGGCTTGGACGGTTTCGTGAATTTGAAAACGTTGTCCCTGATCAAGTGTGGGATCGTCAACGTGGCCGATTTACCGAACTTACCGGAGTTGAGGAAGCTTAATTTGTCGCAAAACCGAATATCCACCGGGTTGAGTACCGTGGCGAAGAAGTGTCCGAAACTCGAGCAGCTCATCGTTTGCGACAACCCGAAACTGACGAAAGTGGAAGAGTTCAAAGCATTGACGGATTTGAAACATTTGCAAAGAATTGACGCGGAAGGATGTAACTTTGAGGACGAGGAGCACGTATCGACGATCTTTGCCATGTTTCCAGAAGGTCAGATGCAAAACGTGGACGGGTACAACGAGAAAGGCGAAGAGGTGTACTCGGACTCGGAGGACGATTCAGAAGACGAAGAAGATGAAGAAGAAGACCGAGACGACGAAGAGGACGATTTAGACGATTTGGACGATGATTTAGACGACGACGAAGAAGACGACGGAGACGACGGAGAAGATGACGACGACGAAAAACCAGCCTACGCGGCTTTAATCGGCGACGCCATCCTCTCCGACGACGACGAAGACGCCCGATTGAGCGAAGAAGAAGACGAAGGCTCGGAAGACTTCGACGACGAAGAAGACGACTTCGACGACGAAGATGAAGACGACTTACCCGCCGCGAAGAAACTTAAGCAATAGATATATTACATTTGATAGATAAGAAAGAATACGCGTTGTTTGCGACTCCTCATTTTCCCAACACCCTTCATAAAAACAAGGGGAAATCTTCACTTTAAAGCGCACTTTTTATCGCTCGTAAAGAGAACGACGACGTGGTCATAAAAGGTGTCCGTGCTCCGAGACTGCTCTTTGTCCTTCTGTTTCTTCGCGCGTGAAAAGCTGCGCTCTGGATCGTCTCCTCAAAGCGCGGAAAAGGGAGGACGCGACACAGAGCATGGGTCGTCCTTTCCAACGGAGCAAAAATGGAAGCGCGACCGCCGGGAAGGACGCGAGCGCGAACACCACCGCGAAGAACACGAACGACGATCGCAATTCAACGCCTGCTCCTTTCCCTCGTCCTCCTTCGTTCCTTTCCTACCCGTACCGAGCGACGCATCTGTTCATGCGCAGAGTCCACGACACGTTCGACGCCTCGTTCCTACGATATCTCGCCTTAGTGCACTTGGGCTTCACTGGATTTTTCCGCCTGGTGACGGAAATAACCTTACTCCCGATGGCGGAAACCGCCTTGAACGTCTCCGCGGCAGAGCTACAAAGGATCTCGACCGTGATTATGTTCCCAGGAGTGTTGAAACCAACGTTTGCGATCATTTCAGACATTAAACCGTGGTTCGGGTATCACAAGAGACCGTATTTAGTGGTCGGCGGCGTGATAGGTTTGTTCGCCAGTACGAGGTTGGCGACGGGGACGTTCGAAGGGAAAGCGAGCGAGGTGGATTTCGTGATTGCGATTATGGGGGTGTATTTTACGGTGGTTATATTCGATTGTTTGAGCGATGGGAAGAGAGCGGAGTTGATGCACGAAAATCCGCAAACTGGTGGGGATTTAATCGCGTATTCGTTATCGTTGGTCGTTATGGGGCAGATTTTAGGTTTGATGGTTGGATACTTCGCTTTGGAACGAGAGAAGTACACGACGGTGTTTTATTTCGTGATACCGGTGGCAATTGCGTCTATAATAGCGACGTTGATGGGAGAGTTACCGGAAGAGAAAGTGAAATACAGTTGGAATTTATCGGCGTTGAAGGTGAAGGTGAAGTATAGGCAAATCGTGTTAGCTGGGATGTTGATGATGGTTGGTATTGGATTGGTGTACATGCAAACGATCGAGTTAGTCGACGACGGCATGTTGAAAGCGTCGGTGATGATGAATCTCATTTTGGGGGTGTGCATTGTCGTTTTATGTAAGAGTTTGTTGCCGAAATTCGCGGGGAACGTGATTGTGTACGCGTTTTTCGAGAGAGCGTTGAGCATTAAGTTTCAACACGCGGTGAATTATTGGTACACGTTACCGGGAGATTGCGTTCCCGGCGGACCAAATTTCGATTACGTGTACTTCAACATTGTCAACGGTTTCATAGCGTTGATATTTAGCGGGTTAGGCATTTGGATGTTTCAAGAGGCGTTTAGTACCGGGAGATTGCGAAGGATATTTTGGTGGTCCAGCGGCACCCGGTGCATTGGTTCGTTGTGCGATTTGTTCGTCGTCAGTCGGACGAATTTAAAAATAGGCATCCCGGACCAACTGGCGTACGCGTTGGGAAACTCAGTTTTAGAAGCCATGGTGTTTATGCTTTCGGTGATGCCGTTTGCAATTTTGATCAGTAAGTTAGTCATCAACGGCACCGAATCGACGTTGTTAGCCATCACGAGCGCGGCGAGCGCGTTGGGTGGGTTAATGGCATCTTCTCTCGGATCGTTAGCGATTGAATACGCCGGCATTCAAACCAACATCGAGGACCCGAACCAATCGTGCAATTGGAGCAACTTGGAAAATTTAATCATCATCTGCGGCATTTTATCGCCTTTACTGTGCGTCCCGTTGACGCTCGTGCTGATTCCAAACGTATTAAGCACGGCGACGTTTGAAATGGACGATTATTCCGGCGAAGTCGTCGCGATTACCAACGAAGACGGCGCCTACGACGACCGCGAGATGGAAAAACACGGACAGATTCTATAGAGAGACTTTACGAGGATGATTTTAACGATATATATACTACCATTGCCGCGCGCTCGCGCACACTAAACTTTTTATTACACTATCGCCCCGTACAGGCTGCTGCTACTCTCGTCGTCCTTCTTTCTCTTCTTCTTTTTCCTCCTCGCTCCGGTTCTGTTTCTGACAGTACTCCCGCGCTCGCATCCGTCGAGCGACGCCTCCTCCTCCTCCTCCTCTTCCCCATCCTTCGAGTGCTTCGTCTTCAAGTGCAACTGCACCACCGCGACGGCGCTCACGACCAACACGAACGACACGCACACACACACCACGACGAAACCGACGGTAAACGCATCGCCTTTCCCTGTTTTCGAGACGAAGGCGAGGAAATCCTCGGTAAGAGGAGACCTTCTTTCTGCGTTCGCATCCGGCGTGAACTCGACACCTCCTCCGCGGTGATGCCTCCCGTGATGTATATCTTTTCGTCCGTTCGGGTTCTTCCGCCAAAGACCCGCGCTGAAATCGCCGTTCAGTTCCTCGAAATACATATTAGTATTCGTGTAGTATCACTGAGAGAGAGAGATCGTGCGCGCTCTCTCTTCTCGCGTCTCTCGTGAGAGAACTTAACTCCTTTTAAGAAATAGGGGAAACGCTCGAAGGGTGTTGAAAAGCGATATCCCAAGAAAAAGAACTCGACGTTAAACCCAAAAAGACTCGAAAACTCAAACTCTCCTTTCAAAATTTCACTTTTTCGAGACCTTCCTCACGAGTGGTTTCACCTCTGCTTGAGCGCACGGTATTCTCTGCCTCGTAGAACACGCGACGCTCTCTCGCCCGTTGTTTTCCCCCACTCTTGGTTGGTGTTTCAAGGGGAAAAAGGATGAGACGAACGCTTTTACAAAAACTGCGTCTCTCACCGCGCAGCGCGAGCACGAGCAGCACTCGCATTTATGCGAGTTTTAGGAGCACGACGACTACGGGGAGTGCGCGCAGTAGCAGCGGGAGGAGGAGTGGGAGGAGTGACCACCCCGGCGCGGAGTCGTCGTCGTCGATGGCGACGATTGCGGCAAACGACATCAAAGAGAGAAGAAGATTAAGGTTTTTCCTTTCCCCGTCGTCGTCGTTTACGTCGTCGACGCGTGAAAGGGCGTTTGGAAACGACCGACGACAAGAACAACAACAACAACAACAGTTAAGGCGTAAGTTGTACGCGACGAATGCGCGAGCAGACGAGGACGACGAGGCGCAGAAGAAGAACCGAGGTGGTGATGAGGATGATGGGAAAAACAACGTAACGAGGAGGAGTGTCGCAAACGTAATCGTCCGACCAAAGTCCGCGGTGGATGTAGAGCAAGGGGAAATGAGAGACAAAACGGTCCCGATACACGCGAGTGCGCATATTATCGAGGAAAAAGAGAGTAGTTTTGATGAAAAAATAGTTCTTCCGGGACGTCACTTTGACGTTCCGATTCGGATTGACATCGCGCACAGATGCGTTCGATGGCAACTCGCTCGGAAAAGAGGCGTCTCGACGGCGAAGACAAAATCGAGAGGCGAGGTGAGCGGGACGACGAGGAAAGCGAGGCCACAGAAAGGTGGCGGGAGAGCGCGCGTTGGGAGTTTACGAGCGCCGCAAATGCGAGGGGGCGGTACCGCGCACGGGCCGATTCCGAGAGATTTCGAGCACAAGTTGCAAAAGAAAGTGAGAAGGCTCGGGTTAAGGGTGGCGCTGTCGGCCAAGGCGGCGGAAGGGAGATTAGTCGTCGTGGAGGATTTGAAATGGATGAGTCCAACTGGGAAAACGAAAGAGGCGAAGTTTGGGTTGAAGCAGCTGTTGAGGTATGATGATTCAAGCGAAGAAGAGGATGAATTAAATATGAAATTATCTCCGTCGCCTTTAGTCATCGGCGGTACCGGAGACTCGGGGAACAAAATAAACACGAAATTTAGCGCTTTAGTCGTCGGCGATCGATTGGAAACCACGGACGAGAGCGACGACGGGTGGTTGTTGCGCCGAGGCACGCGAAACATTGAGAATATTCACGTCATGCCTTCAGTAGGTTTGAACGTCTATTCGATTTTGAAACACAGGTGTTTGGTGATGACGAAGAAAGCGGTGGAGGAGTTAGTCGAGAGGTTAGACAAGCCGATTAATCGATGATGATGGTAATTATTATTATTATTATTATTATTATAAATTACCACGTCAAAACGTGTTCCTTCCCAATCTCCAACTTTTCAAACGCCGGATTCACCGCAAACTTCATCATCGGCGGCGGTCCGCACACTAAAATCTGAAACCGGTCCCCGCTCTTTGCCGGCGTCGGCAAATGCTTCTCGATCATTTCTTTCGTAATAAATCCGACGTCGTATTTCCACTCTTTCTTTTTCGATGCCGCATCCACGGTGTACCACACTTTCACTCTTCCCGGAAACTGCTTCTCAAAGTTGTCCAACGTATCTCTGCACAAAATATCCTCCTCGCTTTTATTCGCGTACAAAATGGAGATTTTCTTCGGCGATTGCCCACCCGCGCCAGTTTCTCTCAGCATCTCTCTCACGATTTGCAACATCGGCGTAATTCCTGACCCACCGGCAATCATCCCAACCTCGTCTCTCGCGTCTCTTCTCTCCACGCCGCCGCCTTGACTCTTCAATTTCTTCACGGTGAACTCGCCCTCGCCGACGTATCGCTTCCCGCCCAACGGCCCGAAGAATTCCACCGTATCCTCCCCGACTTTCACCGCGTCCAACATTTGCGAGACTTTCCCACCTTCTGGGAATTGCTTATTCGGAAAGTACACCTTCACGACGAAATCTACGTGCCCTTTATCCAACGCGTCCGAGGACACCGGCGTGTACGGACGCATGTGCTTCTCGCCAGTCTTCGCATCCGTCAGCTGCACCATCACGTGCGATCCAGTCGGTAACCCAAACGCGTGCTCTTTCGTCGGTAACGTAAACCTCAACAACTTGGTATCCTTCGAGAGTTGCACGATCCTTTCCAGCGGTAAACGTATCGCCGTTTTCCCATCAAGAGGTAACGCGATTGGATTCGATTTTTTCTTTGCAAAAATGCTCGTCAAAAACGTCAACGAAACGACGAATATAGAGAGTAAAGCCGCGAACTTTTTCTGCTCGTCGAGGGTGAGTGATTCCAGGAACGCGATTATCGGTTTAAGGAGTTGGAGGATGAAGGATTCCATGATGAATATGAGCGCGATAGTTTTGTGTCGGTTTTGTGTTGTTTGAAATGGATTTTTGATTTTTTAATTGACAAAAAAAAAACGGCCGCCCGTTTTTTTTTATAGTCAACGATGGGTGGAGGGAAGAAGTTATCTGGCGCGCAGAAGAGGAAGAAGAGGAGGGAGAAAGAAGAGGCTATGAAGGAGGCTGTGGCGGATATGGAGCGTTTAAAGCTTGGACCGACGAAGTTGTGGACGGGGTTGGTGTTGCATCATAAGGATGTGTTTGTCTCGCATGTGATTTCGAAATTGAATAGGGCAGATCGGTTTTTCTTTTCAGAGGTGAATAGAGAGAGTCGGGGTGTGCTTGAATACGCCGGGGTAAACGTATCAGATTGGGGTGTTCACGAATGTTCATCCATCTCGACGTTGGAATGGGCGTGGAATCACATGCCCTGGGGAGAGAAAGATTATAGAGGAAGAGTGATGGATCAAGCCTGGTTTTGTTGGCACGTTGCTGGAACGAACAAACTCGAGTTTCTCAAGTGGGCGAGAGAAGTGAAACATTGCGAGTGGGATGAATGGACGATTAATCGGGCCGCATTTGGAGGTAATCTCGAGATGCTGAAATACTGCTTCTCTGACGAGTGCCCGTGTGATGTACATGAAGAAATGTCGTGTAAAGTAGCTGCTGCTAAAGGACACCTCGACTGTCTTCGATTTCTTTTCGACAAAGTGAAACCTTCGCGAGGTACGGAAGTGGTAGTGGCATTGGGCGCGGCAAAATATGGTCACCTAGGCATCTTGAAATATCTTGTTGAAGAAAGAAAGATACCTGATAGGGCAAAGGTCGATTGTATGTGCAACGCTGGGTATGGCCATCTCGATTGCCTTCAATACTTAGTCGAAGAGGCGAAAGTGCCTCTTGACGACTGGCAATACATCGCTTCCGCTCGTTACGACGAGCACCCCGACTGCGTACACTACTTGCAAGAAAAAGGGTGCCCGGAACCAACGGATGAAGAATACGCGAGATATGTCGCGAAAAAGCTCGCAAAAGAGCAGCAGTAGACGAGTGAGAAAAAAGCGCGCTTCCAAAAGTATAAATCGAAAATACATACACATACAAACAATACTCATCAAACGCGGAATTACAAAAAAAAACAGTACTCAATCGCGGAATTGAACCGCGGACCTTTCGCGAATCCGTCCTTCGCATACGAAGGGAAAGGTGCGTGATGTGAAGCGAACGTAATAACCCCTATACCAATCGAGCACGTAAAACAGCTGAGAAGCTACTTTGTGAATTAGGGTTGTGGTGTAATACTATAAAAATTAAGATTAATGTGAAACCCTAACAATGTTTTCGTATGTAAAAAGAAACTATACCTCCGCAAAACAACGAACGCGCTTTGACGATAAAAACGATGGCGACACTCGCATCGTCGCATTTCCTCTCGCCAGCAGCGATTGCTTCTTCTTTCCATCGTCGCCATCTTTGTCAAAGATGTAGAAAAAGAAAAAGAGCACCAACAACGAATAAAAAATCATCGAATCGTCCAATTCCGATACCGTTATCTGCGCTTTCCATCGAAGAAGAAGAACAAGATGTCTCGCACTTTATAAACCTCAAAAACGGCATCGAAGCGTTACCAGTCCTTCGAGAACACTTCCCACACAAACACGTAAATTTCATGCGCATGCAATCCACCTTGTGCGAGAGAGGTGACATGGAAAAAATCATGCTCGAAGTGGATGCCAATTTGCTCCTCAAACTGGCCACGGACAGGCCGTGCGTGATTTACGACTACGGATCGAGATCGGAAGAAACCGGTTTACCTCGGTCGTTTTGGTACGGATTAGAAAGCATGATGTATTTTTTACGCCACGAGTGGGGATTTGACGGGTACGGCGAAGAAGACAACATCGGGTGTACAGATGGTCGAAGACGACGAGAAGTCGTTTTGAGAGGTAAGAAGTGTACGAAAGAAATCGAACGCAAACGGACCTTCTTCAGTAAAAGCTTGAAGAAAAAGATTCGGTATTACCGACAGTTTATTCCGGAAACGCATTCGCGAGAGTTGAAAGTGATTGGGGCGTATAAGCTCACCGCGCACGACGGCGATAGGGAGTATTACAAGGAGACGTTGAACGAGCATCTCAGAATACAGTCTTCGACGTCGAGGTCGAGGAGTCACGACGACGACCGAAACGATGATAACGGTGACGACGATAGTTTAGAAGCGACCATCGAGAAGCTCGAACAGTTAGGGTTTAAAATCTTCCGCGGCGGCGATCGCGAGCAAGAATGGTTGGATATGATTAAATCTAGTAGTAGTAGTAGTACAGGTACCTAGTAAATAAAATTCTAAATCTAAAATAGTATGTATTGCGCACGCAAAGAACTCGTTCATTTCTTCTTGAAGAAGGACGCTATCGAAGGTATAGTCGCCGCTTTGCTAAACCCAACATCTTTACCAGTTTCGACAAACTTTGTTTTCTTATTCTTTCGCAACTCTTGCTGAATATCCGGCGGTAAACTCCGAAAGGTCTCCTCGTCGATGCCGGATTCGAGTTGCGCGTTGTACAACGCCTCGCGCTTCCGCTTTTCTTCCAACGTTTCTCTCGGTCGAATACTTTTCTTCTCGCCTCCTTCGGGAGGAGGAGGAGGCGCGATTGGAACGACGACGACGTTATTCTTTTTCTTCTTCGTAAAAAGTGGTGCATCCTCACCACTCAGATCGTGCAATGACGAGGATGGCATCGTCGTCGTCGTCCTCGCTTTGTTCGCCGCTGGCGGCGACAACGTGGTAAAACGCGTTTGTTCTTCGTTTTCTTCTTCTTCTCCTTTCTTTCGCGGAGACGATTTCGCCGATTTCATTATTAATTTCTCTTCTCCTCCATCGAATAAATCGAAAACGTCCACGCCTCGCTTCAAGAACTTCCCCAAACCTTGACCGACGTCGCTCTTCTCCACTTCCAGCTTGAAGTTACTCGTCGTTAAGCTCAACACCGTGCATTGGAACCCTCGATTATTCATAATGCCCCACTCGGCGAGAAATTTTTTAAAAATTGTCCCGCCGAGCGTTTTCAGATTATCCGCCTGACAGTCGTTGCCGGATCCGGAAAGCGGGTGCGACCGGTGCGCGGAGTGCGCGGTTAAGTTGGAGCGAATACCTAACGTTAACGTTTTCGGGTGCCTTCTCCAATCTTGTCCATCTAATTCGGTTCTCTCGGAAAGTTCTTCCGCTAACTCCCCGATCCATTTCAAGACTTGGTCCGTCGTCTCTAAACACATCGCGCCTCGAAACGTCTTGCTCGTCGCGATTGATTTCGGCGCCGACCGCTCTTTGACCGGGTCGTCGTCCACGCCTCTCGCGGCTCTTTGGACCCACAACGTTTTTTTCTCGTCTCTCCCTAACGCCATCAACAAACTCTTTCGATCGGCTTTGGCTAAACCGCCGATGGTGGTGACGCCTAAAACTTCCGAAAGCTCTTCGCCCAAATTACCGCCGAGACCACGAATGCGATCGATGGGTAAGTGTTCCAACAGAGAAGGCGTGAACGATTCTTCCAAAATCGTGCAACAATTTGGTTTATTCATGCCGCTGGTTAGTTTCGCTAACATTTTGTTCGACGAGACGCCGCAGGATAAGGTGTATCCGAGATTGACGAAACAGTCCTCTCTGGCGACGTTGCACACGTACGCGCCGGCTATTTTTAACTTTTCCCTGTGGGACCATTCCGATAACGGACGATTGAGCCAAGATTTCGACGCTTCGTCTTGCGGAGGCGGGTCTCCCGCTTTCCTTTCTACGTGTTCTTCATTTTCTTTATCTTCTTTGTCCGTGTTGTTGTTGTTGATACTAGTTTTATTACTCGCATCAATCTCATCCACGGCGCCTCTTCGCAAATCTCTGTGCGACGCGTACGTCACCACAACCTCCTGTTGTCCACTACTCCCATCCGATAACGACGCTCTCATCCTCTTCTTCTCTTTCCTCCTTCGTTCTCTCGCTTCCCACTCTAACGCCCCAGCCACGTGACTTCGACTCACTCTCTCGCTCATCAACACGTCCCGATAGAAATCCATCTCGTTCCTCTCGCACTTCTCCAACACCGCGTTCGCTTCTTTCGTCACGTCTAAATACGCCTCATCGATGGACGCCCGCTCGATTGTCCCGTGCTTGGCCAACTCCGCGGCGACTTTCGCCCCGGCGTCGCGATAGATTTTCAAATCCGCCTTTGAATGTTTCGTCGGCACTTGCACGAAAATCATTTCCTGTTTGTTTGTTCGTGTATTACGCGTCGGGGTCAAAAATGTGAACACCAAGAAGCGGCAAACGCAAACGCATCCGTCCGATCGATGATGAAAGCAAAGAGAGTTAAAAAGAGATAAAAAAAACCGCGAACAACAACAACACCACCAGCGACTGCAAAACGCACCGGACAACACCTCCTCGCCTCTCCAATCTTCATGTTCCTTTTCACCCCTTTTTTCCTCGCTTCGTAGCTCACCGCTATGAGCGAGTTGTTCGCCCCTGGCCTCGTGAGATGCGTTTTCCTATCTCCCATCGCATCTCGCGTGGAAACGCCGTCGCGTTCGAACGGGTCGTACTGGCACACCCCCGTCGGCATTTCCTTTAAGGAATCGTCCAAACTTCGTTCCACTTGGCAGTAGAAACAATCCAAATCGAAGTGCGCGATGACTCGGTTCGGGAAAAGCGGAGCGAGAGGATCGTGATGTGTCCTCGATGTTTTTGTCGGGGTAAGAGGAGGGGTTTTCATATCGAAGACGACGACGTGAAGAGAGAGAGAGTTTATCGTCCACCTCTCGGAAGAGGCGCTCTCGTCAAAGTCGTTCGCGTCGACGAGGACGATGTGATGTGTTTTGACGAGAGGAGTGACGTTTCGAATTTTTATGAAGCAGACGAACGAGAGAAAAATGGTGCAAAAAATGTCATCGACGCGATGAAGGGAGTAGCGAGATATTCGAGCGCAAAACGAGGACGACAGTTATAGTAGTAGCATATAGTACGAGTCGTTTCTCTTTTTCCTCGTTTTGCGTTTTGTTCGTGTTCCTTTTGTGTGCGGTTGTTACATTCGTTATTGTTTTAAATCATCCAGTTGGTCCAAGAGAGGGGACATGACGAACGAGTCGACGAGGAGCGCGCCGGGCGAAAGGGCGCACTTGTTGGTATTATGGTTGTACAATGTGGGAGAAGGGGAGGATGTTTTTGTTGTCTTCGTCGTCAGGAGAGGGTTTGCGGCGATATCGAAGGTTCCACCGGTTATGCCCGCGGAGGCTAAGAGTAAAGGAGGCGGCATCTGGAAGTTTGGATGTAAGGGCGGCGTCGATGTCGTCGTCGCGCTCGTCGTCATCGCGCTCGTGATATTTGTCGCTACTACTGCCTCTGCTGTTGTTTGTTGCCGGTTCGCTGTTTTTTTCTGCCGCTGCTCTTTCGCTCTTTGCCGTTTCTCTTCATCTTCTTGCGCGACGACGTAGCGCCCGACTTTTGCCGCGTGTTCCATCAAAGCGGCGACGCACTCTTTGCAGTCGCAGAATTTTTGTCGCCCGTGCGGTTGGTGCGGCGACTGAGCATTCGTGGTAATATCCATCTTCTCGCCGCTGTCTCCCTCGTTTCTTCCTTCTTCTCCTTCGCACTGCTTCCAAAAGCTCGCAATATTTTTGAAAGATTCGCTTCGCGGAGAATGCGGGTTGTTTGCGTTGTTGTTGTCGTTTCCACTCCCGCCGGTGGCGCCGGTGACGTCGGTGGTACCGATTAATGCATTTTCGAGAAAGTCTTCAAAACCCAACGATGTACGCATTTGAGGCTGCTTTTCTTCGCATTCTCGTCGTTGATACTGTACCAAATCTGGTTGGCTCATCGAGCGCATATTTTCAGCCATCGACGCTTTAGCGGACTGTAGCAGCTGATTTTTGATGCTCTCTCGTCGCCTCTTCTTGAACGAATCGGACCTTATTGGTGGTCTGATTTCAGTACCTGTCGTCGTTGTTTTTTGTCCCGTTTCTGTCGCTTCGATCACTTGGAGCAGTGCTTCGTGTTTTTCGACGATTTCGACTTCCGGTCTTACTTGTTGCTTTCTTTTCGTAAACGACTGGCTCCTCCTGATTTCTCTCGGCATCGCTTTCAACATTATTTTTTTACCGCCTCGCTGCGGTCCCGGCTCAGTGTTTATTCCTTTATCCATTCGCACGAGCGTTTGTTGTTCTTGTCGCTCTCTTTGCTGTTTCATTGGCGTCGTGCCTGCTTCAACAAAACTTTTTGTTACGGGCGTCCCGCGAGCGCTTCCATCCGCGGACAAAACGTCTCGCCTTTGAGAAGATTCTCGAGGCGAATCGCGCACATCACCGTCGTCATTTTCCTTCTTTCCTCCCGTTCGTAAAAGCTCCTCCGCGGGATCGATTATTTGTAATTGAATCAAATCAAACGCTGAACGGAATCTGCTCGAGTTCCCGGCCTCCTCCGCCGTCTCCTTCGAGGGCGACGACGACATTTTTGGCGTCTCTGTCTTCTTCTCCTTCCTTTTCATCGTCTTTTTCTTCTTCTCTCCGCTCCCATCGGAATTCAAAGACGGCGTTCCAACTCCCAAAACCTCCTCCTTCTCTTCCTCCTTCGTCTTCTTCTTCTTCTTCTCTTTCCGTTCAAAGTCTTTCGGAACATCCTCCGCGCGGGGCGCGACGACGATACTCTTCTCGTCCTCCTCCTCCTCCTCCTCTTCCTCCTCCTCTTCCTCGTTCTTCTCGATTTTCTCCATGAACGCCTTCGTCTCTTCCTCTTCTAAGTATTTCAACACCGCGTGCGATAACCCTTTCGCGTAGGAAAGTTTCGGAGTGTTCGTCTTTTCCTCCTTCTTTTCTTTCCTCATGGTCTTCAGCTTGTTTCTGTGTGTAAAAAGAGAGCAAAATCTGCGTTAATACAACTCATACTAAGAACAAGAACAACAGCGCTCCGCGCATCACCGCGCGCGACAGAACGACGGCTGCTGCGTTTTCTTTGGCGATATTCTTCTTTTCATCTCTTCTTCTTTCGCGCGAAAAAGGCGACGTTTTCGCGTGTTCTTTTGCGCGATCATCACCACAACATGGGAAAGAGCAGCGCCATGCGACGGGTGATTAAAACGAGCACGACGCATATATATATATTATACACGCGCGCGCGCGCGATAAAACGATATTTAAAAAAAAATGAAAAAGGAGTTGTTGTTGTTCAGCGGCGCACCTCTACACTCTCTCTCTCTGAAAAGCTCTAAAGAGCTCTTCTCGCGTGCGTTTGATATCTCTCTGTGATGATGATGATGAGATGCGAGATTATGTGGAGACACGTATTAAATGCATTTTTTTCAAACACCCGCAGGAGGCCGGTTTGTAAAAGAGCAAACAAAGAGCACGAACCGAAAAGGAAAAAAAGCAAAAGAAGCGCAAAAACAGCCGGCAACACACACCAGAAGAGTTTTTTTGAGACACTTACTTTTTCGAGACACCGAAAAAGCGCCACTCGCCAAAATTCGCTCTCCCCTTTCGCGTGTGTTTCGAACATTCCCCCTCGTTCACAGAGAGAGAAAATGTCGGCATCACCGGCGTCGTATAACGTGACGCTGGCGACTCTGAGGACGACGAGCCCTCCTTCGCGAAATAAAACGCGCAAACAAGTTCGACAACAAACGGAGAAAGAGAAACGGAGGGCGAGACTTTTGAAAAAGCTCGAGATCGTCGCTTTGCGCGAGCGAGGATTCGCCGCACACAACGTGCGTTTTTTTTACATTATCCATTATTTCTTATTTAAAATTAACTCTTTTAAAACGCAGTTCTTGATGAGTCACAAGGTGCATCTCGTCGCGAGGTTGAACGTAATCGCGACAAATTTCGGATACTTTGGTCTGAGCTACGTCATGTTGATGCGACTGGTTGAAATCAGCAGCGGTGCGTCCTCGTCTGTAGGAGTAATCATTGCCTTTTTTCTTTCTTACCTATTCGAGGTGCTCAAATATTCCTTTTTGAAAGAAAAAAAAAAGGAAAAAAACGGCTCGAAATTCAAAAATACGAGTACAAAAAATACGCGTGGTGAAATACACGCAAAACGCGTTTGGATAAGAAGAAGTGATGGAACTTTGACGATATCGCTCGAGGGCGAGAGGACGTTTGATTATTGAGTGACTTTTACTGACACCTTTGCTCTGCGCAAAACCTTCTTCTTCATTCACAGGCGATCGAATGGCGTTTCCGGCTGCTCTGGAAGCCTTGAAATATTCTCACCGAGCGCACGGGTTTTTTCTTTTAGCGATCGCGATCATATCGACGCTCTTTCACTCGCTTCAGATGGACGTGATGCGAGACGCGAGAGAGGCGTATTGCTCGTGTTGTGCTGGGGTGAGAAAGAGGAGAATTAACAGAAATGAAGAAAAGCCAACGGACGATAAAGCGACACAAAAGACGATCCGGGCACCGCGGAGGAGTCGATCGGAACCAGACTTCGAGAATGTTGTGTCCATGGAACGAAATGGCGATGAACGTACGTTGAAGTCTTCTGCGTCCGTCAAAACCGCAGTGGCTGAGAGAATACAATGGGTTTCGTCGCAAAAACAAAGTTTTCATCCGATTAAGAGGACGGGTTCGCCCCACTCTTATCAGTTGAAGTCGTCGGCGTTTCATCAGAATACGCCGGGGATAGTTAAGAGTAAAACGCGAGAACGAGAATCGTCTCCGGTATCAGCGCTGTGTTTGTCGACAGAGACGTGCGATCCGTTGGTCACAGATCGCAAGTTCAGCGCTTTGTCGCCATCTTCGGCGTCCTCGTCGACGACGACAACTCCCTCTTCGACGGAATATTATACTACGGCGCCGAAAAGCTTTCGCGAAGAGGACGAAATGGAAGACGAAGAAAAGATCAGAAACGCAATTAAAAATTACCGATGGGGAGCTGTTTCAAACTTGATTTGTTGCGACGTTGTGACCGCGGTATCCTACTGTCTCTTTTTGATGCTTTCGCACGGTGAAAAGACAGTAGTCGTAAATGGACTCTTGCCGTTGTCGGTGTTATGGTTCGGCGCCTCGTCAAAAGCAAAAGGGCGCTACTGGAATTACGCTATTTGGCACGCCGTTTGGCACGTGCTCAGCGCAGCTTTGATGGCTAAAGTTCTCATCGCGTAAAAGCAGAATCATCTCGTCCTTCGACGCGCGCGTAATATCACGCGCGTCAAAATATTATTATTATTATTGTAATCAAACCCGTATATATTGGGAGTACTCGTATCAGTTTTTCTATTCATTAACAACAAGAAGACATGATTATTATCTTTATGAGTAGTAGTAATAGTAGTCAGTATTATTCAATGTCCACGACGCCGCCGTTTGAAATCATAAACTCCGCGTCTTGCTCTTTCAAATCCGGTCCTTGCATGACTTTCAACACGCGCGCTTCGGCTCTTCCTTTTCGGACGCAAAGGCGAATCGTCGAAGCGTGCGCTAAAACGTGGCCACCGATCGGTTTCTTTGGCTCGACGCCGGCGAACGCCATCGCTCCCGGGTCGCTTTGGACTTGGTTTGTGCACACGATCGCCAAGTTGAACTCGTCCGCGAGTTTGGAGAGTTTAGACATAAATTGTCCGAGACGTTGTTGTCGACCGGACAATTCGCCTCGGCCGGTAAAATCAACGCGGTAGTGCGCCATTACCGAATCGACGATGAGGAGTTTGAACGGTTCTTCGGCCATTTTTCCGGCGATGGCCAACAACGCGTCCTCCATTTGCTCGTGCGTAAACGTTCTCGCGATCATGATGTTTTCCAAAACCGCCTCGCCGTCCATGCCGTACCTTTCGGCGATTTCGAGAATGCGTTCGGAACGGAACGTGCCCTCGGTGTCAATGTACGCAACTTTAGCGTATCCACCCCCCATTTCGAACGGTAGCTGCGTGCTCACCGCTAACGTGTGGCACAACTGCGTCTTCCCACATCTCCATTCGCCGTGAATTTCCGTGATAGACCTCGTCTGAATCCCTCCGGCGAGCACTTCGTCGACGGCTTTCGATCCCGTCGTGATTCGAACGACGTCTTTCCGCATCTCTCGAAACGTCGCCGCGGTCACAAACCCGCCCAATTCGGATGGATTCGAAAGAGCTTTTTTGCACGCCTCCAAAAGCTTATCCACTTTCGCATCGGAAAACCCTCGCACGTCCAACAAGTTCGACTTAGAGTGCATGACCAAAGATCTCACCGTGTTGAAACCGGCTTCTTTCGCTTTCTTCAAATCCGTCGCGGAGACGCCGAAAGATTGCAACGAGTCGATGGACATGACGCCAGACGCGGTGGCCCCTTCTTCCGCCCCGTTGGTGGTTACTTCCAGCTCAGCCGCGTTTTCATCGTCCACGCTGTCGTTTTGCGTTTATTTATAACAGTCGGTGGTGGTGGTTAAAAACAAAGGTCAGTCTTCAGTTTCTTCTCTCTGACGACGAGACGACGGAAAGAAGAGAGAAAAAAAAAAGAGCTTTGCTTCGCGCGACGACGACGTAAACGACGACGTAAACGACGAAGACGAACTCGAAGACGCGTTAATTGCGCGCGGAGGATATTCGTCGTCTCGTCGCGAAATCAAGCGAAGGAAAAACCCGTTCGCAAGTTCTCGGTTTATCGCGAAAACGTTCTTCGCGTTTGCTCTTCGAACGCTTACGCGCAACGCGAAAAGAAGAAGAAAACGAAGAAGAAGAAGAAGAAAAACGAACGCACGCGATGGCTATTTCCTCGGCTTCGTTCTCGATCGCGGCTGCCGCGGTTCTTTTCAATCGTTGTCGAGCGGACATGATGACGTTAAATTCGGTCGAAGACGAATAGGACGAGTGATGTTTACGACGAGAGAGTTTTTATTTATCTGCGCTTTTGTTGTTTTTGCAAAGAGGCAGATTTGTGAGGAATTTGAAATGTGAACACATGCGAGATTATTAAACGCGTTACTAATCAATCAATCTCAATCTCTCTCTCTCCGGCGAAGAAGCGACGGCTTTTTGTCTTAAATCTCCTTTCCTCGCTTTTGCGTTGTTCTTTTCTTTTCCTTGGACGAAGACGACGCAGATTTTTATTTTAGCGGTTCAACTCGCTCGCGACGGCGTCGAGAAATTGGTCGTTCGTGGCCAATCGTAACATGGCGTTCCGGATGGCATCTCTCGTGATCATCGCGCCGCTGCTGCTTTCTCCCGCGCTACTTCCAACACCACCGCTCTTCTTTTTCCCGGCGGCGATATTAGTTTCTTTCTTTGGTTTCGGTTTCGCCGGCTTTTCGGCGCCTCCACCGAAGCCCGACATCGCCGATTGAAACAACGACGCGACGTCGTCGATGGAGCTGCCGCCGCTCTTAGTAGTACCGGTACCACCACCACCACCACCTTCTTCACCGTTATTCGCATATATTCCACTCCTTTCCATTTCTTGCGCTCTTTGAATGATTTCGTATATGTTCGTCTGTTCTTTCTCGTCGTAAAACCACACTCCGTTCACTTCGTCCGTGTCCGTCTTATAGAGCAAATACTTCTCGCTCATCTCAAACTCCGCATCTTTCGCGATCGATTCCACGAACCGTTCGTCCGATAATCGGTTTAAGACGATGAATTGAAATCTACTATTGCTACTATTACTGCTACTTTTTTTCCGTTCGACCACGAATAAGGATCCTTCCACGTTTTTCCGGTGCCACTTCGTCGTTTGCATGTCCAACTCGTACATCGCGATCGAGGATGCCGATCCGAGGATAGTTTGGATCGAAGGGTCGTCCCTCCGCAAGACTTTTAAGTTCATCGAGTCCGTTTGCGTGTGGTCCACTTTCGGTTGTTTTCCTCCTCCAGTCATATCGCGTCGTTTTACGCTCTGTTTTACTGATGTGTGAGTGTGTGTATATGCGTTACGTTTCGTCCACGCAATGGGGAAACGTTCGTGAAAATGCCGCAGTACGATGCGGCGTGGTGCAGCGAGAACGACACCTTTTCTTCGCAACAGCATCCTCAGCGAAAAAAGCGGATTTACGACGCGGGATTTCGCGCGAGCGATATCGTCCTCTTTTTGCTCGTCGTCTTCGGTGAGCGACGAAACCTTCGCGCCGTCGTCGCGCGCGTCGGGTTTCTCGGCGTCAGAGAAGGGAGATTTGGAGACGATTCGCCGCCGGAATTTTCCAATTCGCACCATACACGTCTTTGCAAAACAACAACAGAAACGAAAGAAAACGATGACGTCGAGCAAAGCAAAGGAAAAAAAGGAAGAGAAAAACAGCATTCCAGTCACGGTATTCGTGAACCAGAAACTGATGGACTCGAAACCGATCGAGAGATTACGAGGGATGAAATTCGATCGGTTGAAGATTGAATGCGTCTCAGACGAGAACGACGGAGGCGACGACGATGATGATTTTGCTGATAATGCTTTGGGAGAGAAAGAGGAGAGCGTTTTATCGAGTAAAATGGCATCGTCGGAATCGTCGGAATCGATGATGATGAAGACAAAGAAGATTTCTGCGGTGGGATGGTGGTTCGCCAACACCGACGCGCTCTCGAAACACATGGAACGAGAACAGATGACGATGATGATGAAGACGACAAAAAGCGGCGGGAAAGAGGAGAAAGAGGAGAAGTGTAAAAGCGGCGACGAAATAGTTTGGACGCACTCGGCGTCGGCCGGCGTCGATCACTTGTTAAAACACGAGGCGATACAGACGCACGGGTCGGTGATGACCAACGCGAAAGGCGCGTTTTCGGCGTCGTTAGGGGAGTGGGCGATATTCGCGAGCATGTATTTCGCGAAGGAAGTGTTTAACATGCAAAGAGCGCAAAGAGAGAAGGTTTGGAAACGGTTTCAGGTGGACATGTTGAAGGGTAAGGAGATGTTGGTGGTCGGGTACGGCGACATCGGACGTTCGATCGGGAAAAGAGCGAAAGCGATGGGGATGGTTGTGAACGGAGTGAGGAGCAAGAAAGTGATCGAAGAGAGAGATCGAGAGGTGGTATCGGAGATGTTTACGCTGCAAGAATTGGAAAAGGCGGTGGAAACGGCGGATTACGTGGCGTTGGCGTTGCCGCACACGAGAGAAACGGAAAACGTAGTCGGCGTAAAGGTGTTTGGAAAGATGAAATCATCCGCGGTTTTAATCAACGTCGGTAGAGGTGCGAGCGTGGACGAGAACGCGTTGTGCGATGCGTTGAATACGGGAAAGATAAGAGGCGCCGCGTTAGACGTGTTTCAAACCGAACCGTTACCGGAATCGAGTCCGTTATGGTCAATCGATGAAGCGAAACTTTTGATGTCCTTTCACTCGGCGGATTTAACCAGCGATTACCACGATTTAGCCATGGACGTGTTCGTAGAAAATCTGAGACGTTTCGATCAGAGTGGAGGGAAAACGGACGATTTGATCAATAAAGTAGACAAAACGGTCGGGTATTAACAGCAACGCGCGGAAGAAGAAGCAGAAGAAGAAGAAGAAGAGGAAGAAGTTTAAAAAGAGAGAACTTTATATACGACGCGATGAGTATAATACGTCGCGGTAGGTAGTATTACTTCTTCGATTTATCCACCACAACCACTAACTCCTCCTCCATCTTCCACTTTTGCACTAAAATCTCCTTAATCTGTTCTCCGTAGTCTCCTTGTAAATCAATCTCGTCTTGATTCGTCGCTCCTTTCGTCACCGAACATCCGCACGCGAATTTCTTCCCCAACGTCTTGGCGACTTCTTTCAAGTTTCCGTCTTGGAATGTGCTCGAGAAATGTTCAAACCCCGCGACGTTCGTGATCGTTTTCCGTTTGTTTCGACTGGTTAAAGTGATCGTGATGCACTTCTGCTTTTCTTTCTTCTTTTTCTTCTTCTCTTCGGTCTTTATCTTTGTCTTCTTCGCGTCGTCCTCCTCCTCTTCCTCGAGCGACATTTTGTCCATCTTCTCGGAAACATCTCCTTTAATATTAGTATTAATGGCTGACGAAGAAGCAGGAGTGCTGCTGTTACTGCAAGACGAATTATACGCGCAGTATTCGCGGGGGAGTTTGCACGCTTTGCACGTTTCAACCGCAGTCGCGGACGGGTGTTTGGTCCACGCAGATAAAACCATGATTTTAATGGAGATTTTGCCCCATTTTTCCCCGTTAAAATGACAGAGGGAGAAAGCACTAAAGAAGACAAAGATGAAGAACGCGACGACGATTTCCTCGCGAAGAAGGAGCTCACGAAGACGACTTTGTCAGAAACGACGAAAATTCATGCCACTGCATTCGACCAATCCTTCGAATCCATCTTACACGTGGAGCAAGAGTGCATCGAAATTGGCTTCCAAAGCGGCCAATCCGACGGGGAAGCGAAAGGCTTCAAAGAGGGCGAATCGATTGGGTTTTTGGAAGCCTTCGCGATTGGCTCGGAAGTTGGACACTATCTCGGAGCGCTGAGAGTTTGGGAGAGGGAATTTTCGTCGCCCTCGCCGGATGGGACGACGACGACGACGACGACAAACCTGGAGGAAAGAAAGAAAGAGCGGATTCGAATGGCTTTGGGACAGTTGGAAACCGCTTTAGGGGATATCGTCGCGAGCGGATGGATTGGAGACGATAAAGATGGAACAACGAAAGAAGGAACGGACACCAATCTGGACGAAGACTTTACGGAAAAGTTGGAACGCGCTCGCGCGTGTTTTCGGAAGTGCACGGCGAGTTTAGGCGTACACGGGAAGTATAAAGGATTCGCGGAGGAGGAAGAGGTTGCGAAAGAGGACGGAGACAACACTTTTGCGAGAGATGATGCGTTTTAGGATATTCATATAGGAGGAGAGTAGTAGATTTTTGTACAATGTTAGCATATTACGCCGCAGCCTAGACACTCGGAACCGCCGTAAAATACCGCGTATTGCCCTTTGGCTAAACCTTGATCCTTGCCGTCGATTTTGATTTTCAGCTTTTGATTTTCAGCGGTATTAGGTGTTGTTGGTTCTACGTGCAACACTCGGTAATACGATTCGCCGTGGCGCACTTTACACCGCTCGATGCGCGAAAGTTGGTCTGCATCCGAGTCTCTGCACCAAGATAAATCTTCGCACTCGAACGAGTCTCTTTCGCGTTCGTTTTCTTCGCTGTGGTACGCGCGAGAGATGAAGACTACGTTCTTTTCCACGTCCTTCGAGTGGACGTACCAAGGCCCCTCGTGCGCTCTTTTATCGAGCTTTAACCCTTGTCGTTGACCAACAGTGTGGAACCAAAATCCTTTGTGCGTTCCGAGCAATTCGCCGGATTCAATCTCGCGAATTTCCCCCGGCTTCGTTCCTAAATGTTCTTCGATGAACTCGGAAAATTTGACTTTCCCGAGGAAGCAAATACCTTGAGAATCTTTTCGATCGGCGTTAACGAGCGATAAGTTCTCCGCAATTTCGCGGATGCGAGGTTTTGATATACCACCTATAGGGAACATCGCTTTTTGAAGTTGCCAACTGCTTAAATGCGCGAGGAAGTAGGTTTGATCTTTTCTCGCGTCGCCGGAGGCGACGAGTTTCACGTCCGTCTCGTCGTCCTCCTTTCTCTCGAGCGCCGCGTAATGCCCGCTCGCTATTCGATCAAACGTACCAATCTCTTCCTCGTTTGTATCTAACCACTCTCGAAACGCTCCGAACTTTACCCTTGAATTACACAAAATATCCGGATTCGGCGTTTTCCCTCTCTGAATCTCCTCCACGGATTGTTTCACCACCAAATTCCAATAATCGTCCGTAAAATGCACCGTCCGTAACGGCACCCGCAATCGTTCGCACACTCTCTTCGCGACCATCACATCTTCCTCCCACGGGCACTGGTCCCAAAAATTCCGAAAGTCGTCCTGAAACCAAATCTGTAAGTAAAACGCCACGCACTCGTGCCCGGCGGCTCGGAGCAACGACAACGCCACCGAACTGTCCACGCCGCCGGAGAGGAGCACGGCTACGCGAAGTTTCTTCCCCCGCTTTATAATGCGAGCGCTATTATTATTATTATTACTACTACTACTACTCGCATTACTATCATCGCTACGTAAAACCGGTTCGCAAAACCGGAGTATATCTTCATCCGCGGAGGTGTTCGTTCCCACTGCCTCTCGATAAATTCGCTCAGGGAAAGCCAAACCATTCACATCCCCTTCGTCGTGTGCTCCTTCTTCGGGCGCGTACGTCAGAGAACTCCGCCCCGAGCTGCTTTTACTGATATCAACGACTTTGTCTCCTCTCGAGCTGTTCGTCGCATTCATGGAATCCACGAAAGAAGAAGACGTCCTTCCCCGCTGCTCTTGCTCAAAAGGGGTAAATTCTCGTTCAGCCGCCGCCAAAAACCTCCGACGATTCGACCTCTTTCCTCCTCCCAGTCGTCGCGAAAAGAGTGGTGTTGTTGTAATTGTTGTCTTTTGTCTTTCTCTGCTCCATTTTCCTTTCCGCGATGGCAAAGCCTGCCACGGACTTGGAAGAAGCATTTCGTGCGACATAATTGTGCAGACGAAAGGAAAGAAGTATTAGGGGAGTTGTGTGAAATACGCCATAACATCGAATGAATATCATCCGCGCGAACAACCTGAATAATACAATTTGCTAACACAACTACTACGTTCAATTGTTTTCTTTTCCCTTACACACTTAAAACCTGTCTTTTACAGCGCACACGCGACGGCGGAGGCGACGTTCTCGTGGCGCAGAAACTCTTTGAGGCTGGAAAGTTTGCTCGGATGACCCTCGATGGCTTCTATGAGCTCTTTTTCCGTGCACATTAAAGCGACGCCTTTCCAGTCTTTGGCACCAGAGGCAGTCCCATTCGTCGGGGCTCTCTTGTTGTTACCGTTCGCGGACGGCGCGGTGGCGGCGGCTGCGGAAGAGTACGAGGAACCGTGACCGCTGCTTCGTTTCACGATGCGAACGAGTTTCATGCGCAGGAGAGTTTCAAAGGAACGCGCGACGACGCCGTCCGTGGCATCTTTGGCGGCACCAAGCTGCTCGACGCTTCCCATTTCATGAAGTTCTTGGGTGAGGGCGGCGATGGTGAAGTGAAACCTCTCGCGGGTAAAGTGCAGACGGTACGCCGCGACGCACAAGAGAAGTTCCAGAAGCGAACAACTTTTCAAATTCTCCACGAAATCGTTCCTGGTGAAGTCTTTCAAGGCGCGAGCGAGATCGGATGGTAATAATACATTTCTGCTGATGTTGTCGTCGTTGCCGTTGTTATCGTTAAGCAAGGCGGCGGTAGAAAAGAGAGTCCTCGATTGATACGCCATCAACGCCGCGATGGCTAAATCTGAAGCCGTTCGCGGAACGTTATCGAGCGTCGCGATCGCTTGCAAACGCGTCTTAACCAGAGGTGTGTTGATGACTTCGTCGACAGCAGCATTCCACGATTTTATCGCCAGCTTACCACGTTCGGAGAACAATACGCCCGGGACTGCGCTGCTGCTTTCGGCTACACCGATGTCTCGTTTCTCCGTCAACGGAGGAACGATTTGGGCGCTCACTTTCAAACAATTACGCACTCGCTCTGCCAAAAACTCTTCAAACTGCGCCAGATTTCTGGATATGCTCTCGTCATCCACGATTTCTTTTCCGGTGGCGCGATCTTTCAACGGTTGTCCCGTGCGTTCATCGAGAACGAGCGGAGGGATGCATGTTTGAGACTCAACGACGCAATATCTCGCCGTGAATCGCGATTTCACTCTCTTCTCAAGCGCTTCTTCCACGTCGTGTCGCGAGGTAATCGCGATAATTGCTATTTGAGCGTGTTTTTGCTGTAGCAAATCGAGCATTGAGTATAAGAACGTTTGTTTCTTGCCTTTTCTGGCGAACAAATCGAAATCGTCCAAGACGAAGACAGCCGTTTTCTTCGCACCTTCCAACAGACGAAGCGTTTCCTCAACAAAGTTGTAATTTTCTCGCATGTTCGACGCGACTTTGTTTGTTGCGCTAGCGTTGTTTGCGGTGCCACCAGCTGTGTTGATGCTGAAAACGATATCGTCCACGAAATCGTTATCGAAAACTTCGTCGTCGTCCATTTCTTCGTCGTCCCACATTTGATAACTCGGACGAAGTTGTCTCGCCACCTCCCGCATCCCAATGTTGTCTTCGGCGTGCAAAAGTCCCGATAATCTAACGACTGGTATTTTCGCCTCCTTATGTTGTTGATTGCCTGGTTTTCTTCTATTGCTCATCGTTGTTGTCGTACTGTTGTTGAGCTTTTGAAGCTTTGCCAGCGCTGCTTCTACAATGGCAGTTTTACCGACGCCTCTCGCGCCAGAGAGACACACGGCGATGGAATCTTCATGACCGGTAACTGTAGGTTCAAGTTGCTTCACTAGATCATCTCTGGTTCGCCTCATCGAGGCAGTGAGAGCGTCGCTATCTACTATGTTGCGTGCTGTACTGAATTTTTCAGTCGCATCGTTGTCACTGCAGTCTTCATCATCTATCATAGCAGCGCGTGTTGTCGCTTTCAACAACTTTTCTCGAATGACTCGTACAATTGCTGCCGCAGGCGTCATGCCTCGATTCGTTTGCAGCGCTTCAAAGAGTCTTGCTTCAGCGAGCGTTTTTTTCACGGCCGCTGCGCGGTCTTTCGTTTCTCTTTCGCGTCGATTCATCTCTGACTTCTTTTGCTCTTCAACTTTGCGCGCTTCCTCTCTTTTTGCTTCCTTCGTCCTTTCTTCCTCTTCCTTCGCTCTTCTTTTCTCTTCGGCTTTTTCCGCGCGTCTTTGCAACTCTTCCGCTTTTCGGTCGGCTTCTTCTCTTGCCCTTCGCTCTAGTTCTTCTTTACCCGGACATGCCTGTTCGTGACGAATTCTTCCCTGCTGGTTTTTACACACTTTGCCGCACTTGCTGCATTCGTTACTATTCATCGTGCTCTTTTCCTCGATCTTTCCGCACGGCCCAGAGAGATGCAGTTTATGTTTGTATCTGGACAAAAAGTTCTGATTGCATTTCGAACACTGATACGCGTAATCGCTTTTTGCTTTACTACCCTCGAATACGTCTTGTTCCTGTTGTTGCAGCTGTTCATCATCTTCTTCTCTTTCTTCTTCTTCAATCATGTCATCATCATCGCCATTCACATAGTTGCCGCCGAAATCGTTGTCGTCGTTGTCGTCGTTGTGGTGGTGGTCGTCGTCGTCATAGGAGCCATAATCGACGGGCGCATCATTCACGATCATCCCATCATCGCCATCGTCATTATCCGAAATACCAAGAGCTTCCATCACCCGTTTTGGTGCCGCCTTGAGATGATCCTCATTCATCGATTGCCCCGATTCCCGTAATATTTTCTGATCCCGCAGCCAAGTCTGGACCGCGTGCTCTTCATCGTCGTCAACAATTTCACGTTCTTCTTCTACATTAACATCTACTACTAAATCTTTTTCTTTTTCCTCTCCTCGTTTTGCATTTCCTTCGCTTCTACCATCTACATTCTCCTCCCCGTCTGATATCGAAACCGAAGGCGACGATACCACCGGCGCTCCGCGATGATCATCATCTCCTTTCTTCTCGGCAACCGCATCGGTAGTAGTAGTAGTAGTAGTAGTAATAGTAGTAGCAGCAGCAGCAGCAGCGGTATCGTTTTCTCGTTTCTCCTCCTTGTGATCGCCGCGGTCGTTCTCTCCTCCTTCACCTTCTGCTCCGCCGAGCGATGGAAACTGTCTAATTTTACCCGCCAACGGCGAAAGCGACGTTTTCTTTTCCTTCCGCTCAAAAATTTTACCGCTCGCAACCGGTGACCCGCTCAAATAGTGCGCCGAAGGCGGCGCGTCCTCGCCGTCCTCGTCGTACTCTCTCCCTCCCGGATGCATCTCAAAAGCTACGCTATTCGGTGACTTGTGCGTCACGATAAAGTTTGCTCCACCGTTCGGAGAAATCAAACACGAAGGCGGTCCCAGCGACGGCGGAGACGACAAACCAAGCAGAGGACGTTTAAACCCCATCGAAAACGAGCTCTCTCCGTCGCTCTTCTTCTTCATCATCTTCTTCTTCGCGGAGGCGGTTAAAAAGTCTTTGCCGGAGACGTACTTTTTCTCTCCCGTCGTCATACTCATCAGCTTTGGTGGTACTGTCGTTTTCTCGTTCTCGTCGTTCTCGTCGTTCTCGATGTTATTCTTTTGTTCCTCTTCACTATTCTTCGTCTTCTTCGTCGATGATGATGGAAAAAACGCCCCCGCGCTACTCCTTCGCCTTCCTTTTGTCGTATTAAATACGCCACCGATGCGTCCGGCAAAATCGGTCTTTGTCTTCTTCGAACTCGAGAGTAGTTTCATCGGCGTTTTCTCTTCTTCTTCTCCCGCATTGTTTTCCTCGTCTTCCTTCTCTGCTTCGTCGTCTTCTTGGTAGTCTTCTCCCTGTTTCCGCTTCTTCTCGCTGCTGAAGATGTGCTTCTTCATCTTTTGCATCATCTCTTTTCTCTTCTGCGTCAAATGACAACAAAGCGATGAAGATGATGACGATGCTAATACTAATGATAAAGTTAAGAAGAAAAAAGGAAAAAGGAAGCGACAAAGCGTGGAGAACGACGAAAACTCTCTCTTTCTCTCTCTTTCTCTCTCCGTGGCTCTTTCGTGCGTTCGTGCTCGCGCGAACACTGCGCGCGTTCCGAGAAGTGTTGCGAGAAATTGATTTTTGAAAAATTCTTTGTTTGTTGTTTAGGGTTTGTTTGCAAATTAAAACTACTGGTATCATCCTATGACTATATATATACTATATATACTACGTACATATCATCGATCATCATCATCGCGAGAAGAAGAAGAAGAAGAAGAAGAAGAATCACCCATGATCTTCGCGACTGCGTTCAACTCTCGACTGATCAACTCGAAGCTGGTGAAGGTGATGGCAGCCGCCGGGGTGGTTCTCAGCAAGTTCGTCCCGACGCCTCGGTAAAACGCCTTGGCGCCGCCTTCTCGGTAAATGTCCGCGGCTAAGGTGAGAGCACCGGAGAAAGGGCCGTAGCCTTTGACGTGCATGTGCGATCGGAGGACTTCGTGCGGGTACGTGAGCGTGCTGGCGATGATTTTGGCGACGCCAGAGGAGAGCGCTAAATCCGCCGCGGTGAGCTCGTCCGCGGAGCGGAGGGTGCGGAATTGCGCCAACTCGTGTTTTAAACGCTCGTAGATTGGGAACTGGATGGCGACGTGGGAGATGCCCATGAGGGATGGGGCGAGGCCGGAGTAAAGGCCTGGGATCCCTTCGCATCTCGCGATTCTTCGTAACGCGTCGAGGGTACCTTTGTACGGCGCTCTCGCGTGGCCGACTAAAGAGGAGGAGAGCGTTTCGGAGTATTGCACTTGGAGTCTAGTTTTGGCGACCCAGAGCGGGTTGGTGGCGAGGATGGTGGCCGCGCCCGCGCCTCCAGCAGAGACTATGTGCGCGAGCGTGTCGTTCCCGTGCTGCTGCTGGTGGTGGTGGTGGTGACTACCGCTTGCGCTGCTCTCTCTATCGCTATTCTCGCTACTACTCGTCGCTTCGCTCCCGCTCTCCCGCCTATGTTGCCTATTTCTTAAATCCGCGTTCCTCTTCCTCCGCTCTCGAAACACGTGCTTCAAATACCCGTACGTGGTAAAATACACCCCCCAGTTCGGTAACAACGCCGCCACCGTCGGTCCTAGTCCTCGATACAAACCTCTCACCCCTTCGCTTCGTGCGATTTTCTTCAAACTCTCCATCGTGCTCATATACGTCGAGTCGCTCAAGGTCGACACTTGCAATCTCGTTTTCAAAACGTCCAAAGGGCAGACAATTACGGCCGCAATCGCTCCGGACGTTGCCCCGGACACGCAGTTCACCACACCGGTGTCCGATAAGGGGAGGTATAAGGATGAAGGGAGGATATCGGCGATATATTTTCTCCGGCGTTCTTGCGCTTCGTCCGATGAAATCATCATCCTCTCGTCCTCGTCTTCCATTTTTTTACGCGCGCGAAGAGTGCGATGAAAACACTCTCGTTCGAAACGCCTCCTCCCTGTCTCTCCCTTATACTCTCTCTCTCTCTCTCTGAACCGTATCCGCGCGAGAAAGGAGGAGGAGTTCTGTAAGAAGAGTTTTTTATTTAGGGGAGAAAAAAGTCAAGACAAGGGGAGGCCAAACGCACCAAAAAGCTCTTTCTTTCTTTCTCTCTTCTGTGTTGTTTGTTTGTTTTGTGTGTATTTTCGTTCTCTCGCAGAGTGTTCTCTCGCGGCGTATTCATTCACTTCATTTTTCAATTCATTCGTATCTTCGGATAGACACACGAGACATCACCAATTGGAAAACCACATTGGACACACAAGATAACAGAGAGAGAGATACAGAGAGAAAGAGAAAGAGAGAAAGATATGTCGTTTTGTTGCAGTTACTCTTTCGTTTCTTCTGCCGTGTCTTCCTCCGCGCGAATGAAGACGACGTCGAGAGGAGGAGGAGAACAACAACAACATCAAAAGAGGCTGATGATGATGAAGCTGATGAGCAAGAAAATGGGAAGGACACGTCGCTTAAATTGCGCGATGATGATGAGTGCATCGAAACGAGACAGAACGACGACGAATAAAAGGAGAGGAGACAGAGGAAGGCGCGCACTCCTCGCGCCAGTGTCGGCGATTTTAGACAACGAGAATAGCAGTACTAGTTTTAACAACGCGACGAGCAGCGGCAGCGGGGAGAACAACAACAAAGGCGGGACGACTGAAAAACGAAGGCGGAAAAGCAGACAAAAGATTACGAACAACCCTTCGATCAACGCGTTTCAACAATTTTTCGACGTGGATGCGAACATCATAACCACGGAAGAAGAGGACGACGAGGACGACGAGTTTGAAAAGACACAGTTGGAGATATGGGGACAACTGACGAAGAGTTTAGGGAAGGTTTTGATGTTTACGTTTGGCGTTCCGTATTTCGCGAGTTGTTCCTTGCAGGCGATGTTTGTGGATCCGTGGTTGGAGTTGAAGGTATCGAAGCATTCGAGCAGTGGTGCGAGTATGAGCGGGTCGTATTCTTCTTCGTCGCTGACGAAGACGCAGACGGAGTCGGTGTGTAACGACATCGCTCGGTTCGAGAAGCGTTTGTATTACGAAAATTTGGCGCAGTTTCCAGACGAACAAGACGCCGCAAAGTTTGAGAAGACGAAGAGGAAGTTAGTGGCGGAGGAGATGAAACGGTTGGAGATGAAAGAGAGAACGAGGTCGACGAAAGCGCTTGGTAATTGGATCGGGAGTATGATGTACGTGAGCATTTTGGCGTGCGTTTTAGTCTATCAGAAGGAGTTTGTGTCGAAAATGTTGACCGAGTTGAGCGCGCAGTTCAACGGATTGGATTCGGCGACTCAGGCGTTTGCGTTGATGCTCGGGGCGGATATGGTGGTCGGGTATCACTCGAGTGACGGGTGGCAAGCATTTTTGGCTTTTATGATTACTCGATACGGAGGGGATTATCATAAGTTTGAGACGTTTGCGAGAATGTTTGTGGCAACCGTACCGGTGTTTTTGGACGTGTGTTTCAAGTATTGGGTGTTTAACAAGTTGAGGAAAATCTCGCCGAGTACGCAAATCATTCTGAGCGAGATTGAAAGGCATTGAGAAACATACTACTACATACGTACAGTACAGAAAACTGATGTTGTGAACACTAATGCATTTACTTCTTTATATAATATGATTAAAAACCTCCTCTTGTGCCTACCGTGTTCGAGTATTAATTTCTACTTTTTTTAAGTTTGATTTTCGCAGAAGTGAACGACTGAAGCTAAAACGTCAAATTCGTGCCATCTCGCGACGTTCCGAAACACGCGCAAACCATCACGCAAGGCGCCCGGCTTAGAAGTGGTTTCGAACAAACCACCACACGGGCATCGGTTCTGGACGTGACCAACTTTAATTCTCGTGCATCTTTTGCACTTCAAATCTTGCGTCTGCGCTTTGCGAACGCGCGCGTTTACTTCGTCACAGAGTTTCATCTCAATCCACTGGAGATCGTATCGATTCTCGCACTCCGCGCAGCGCCACTCGCCATCGGCTAAATCTGGATCTCTGCACAAATCTAAATCTCGAACGTCGCCGCAACATTCGCACACGACGTCGCGTAACGCGAAAGAGATGCACGGTTCGCAAAACGTCGCTTCCGGACCAAACTCTGGAACGGAGAGTAACTTGAGTGCATTTTTGCGACATCTGGCAACCGCATCTGCGATCGTGTCATCGAGAGAAAGCACGGCAATTACTGTTTTGACGAACGCTAACGCCGCGTTGCCTCGAAGGTGATTTGGTAAATGCGCTCCGGGCAAATTTTCCGGGAACAAGTACCTCTTGTCGAGACGAGTAGCGCCGTGCGTGGATCTCGACGCGTGCTTTTCAAATCCGCGCGCGACTTGGAGAATTTTCGGCGTAAAGTGCGAATCTATTTGCGCGCAGAGCCATGTCGCTTTCTCTTCCTCAATTTTGAGTCTGTTTCTAGCCAAATTTTGGTTATTCGCGTCGTCCGCGTGGTATTTACTCTCCTTTTTCGTTTGCTCTGGAGTTGCGTTCTCCTTCCCATCGTCGGCGTCGGCCCTCCTCTCGGCGGCGGAGTCCGCGTTCTCTTCATTGGTATCGTCCTCATTGAGTTCCAAATCGCTCAAATCATCTGGTGCTTCCAGTTGTGCCTTTATTCTATCCGTCTGCGCAGCAGACACGTCTTTGTCCTCTTTCGCGACACCGAAGCGACCGTCGGGACCGAGTTCGCGTTCGCGTTTCCACGGAAGGACGATAAAGTCGCCAGCGATCGCTTTGAAGTGATCGCTCAACGCCTCTGGAAGAAAAGTGGCGATGTTCCAGTGCATTTCGAGCGATGCTTCGTCCCCTTCGACGGCATGTGGATCGAGTTGTGTATCCGTCGGGACGTTTTCCGTCTCCATCGGCGCCTCCCCAGCCCCGTTGTTCAAGAACAACTTCTGAAGGACGGTCTCGTCTGCAGCCAAACCCCCGAAATCGTGCGGTCCTCTAAATAAGAGCGTGTGCCAGACCTTCGTGGGTTCGAGTTCGAGCCAGTTGAATAACTCCCGCGTACCTAACGCGTTACGTAAACCCGTGATGAATGCCGACGCCGAGGCCAACGAATTCTTCTTCGTCGACACGATGACGCGTCGCGTATCCGCGAAAACGACATCCGCGCCTAATCGGTTGAGTTCTGATATGAGTAACGTGAACACTTTTCTCGAACACAACTCCACCAAATGCTGTAAACCCGGTTCTCGCATTCTCGAATTGGAAGAAAATATCCAGCGTCGAAGCTGCGCCAAAGTGGCGTCGGCGATTTCGTTGCCTCGTTCTGACGCGTCTCGGAGCATCTCTGCCACCATCTTCCTCAACGTCCGAAACGCGTTCGACGCGTCGTGTCCACCGCGGTCGGCGACGGTAGCATTGCCTCCATCGAAACCTAACAACGCGCCTTGTTCGAGATCGTTCAAGATGTGTGAATTCACGATGGCGCAAACCACCAAGTGATGGACGCGCAGCTCGCAACAGACGGATCTGTAAACGCCGGATTTCGAAAGTTCGCATCTTGGCGATTCCATCGATTCCAAAGTCAACGTCGAACTAAGCTGATCATCCATTGATCCACCACCGTAGTCTGGCTTGCCGTTTTTCCCAGACCAGAGAACTTGATGTTCATCGCGAAGTCGTCGCGCGAAGAATGTATCTAAAACGTGCGTGGACCAGTCCGAATCGAGATTACAGAGAGGAATGTGCGCGTAGCGGGAGATTTGGATAGACTTCTCCAAATGTTTCGAGGTGTGCGCGAGACGGATAGCAGCTAACTGCGCAGCGTCGCGTTGCCACGCGATGCCTTTTTCACTGAGATACTCGATGTCGCCAGAGTTGAACGGGACGACTAGAATGGGCGAATCTTTTAAGGCGGTGAGCACTTTCTCAAAACGTTTCGCCGCTTTCGCGTTCTTGTTCATGCCGGCGCAAGAGGAAGCGAAAGCGTCGTCGTCGTCATCGAATTCAGGAATACCGTAACCAACAGGCGGTGCTTCGAGCAAGACGACGCTTGGACCGTTCGAGGCGTTTGCAAACTCAGAGACTGCGTCGTTGAGGTTTTTCGCTGCCGCCGCAGACGTCCTGGCGTAAATGACGCGCCATTCGCACTTTTCAGAATCTCGATCTTCTTCCATTTCCTCGTTACCGTCGACGCGTCCTTTCTCGCCTTCAAACATTTCCGAAACGAATTCACTGTCAACTTCGCGAACCGATTTTCCTCCAGGTTGGAGCAATATGAGCAAACCTTTCGATGTCCCTTTACCGCCTCTCTTTGGAAAGTGTGCGGCAAAGACGCCTTTGCCGTCCAACGCCGCGTGATAAATCGAGCAGTGGCGCAACAAACCCGCGGATGAAAGCGCGCGATCGTCCGTAAAGTCCATCATAGACGGCAAGTAGTTCACTTCTGTCGTCGTTTTCATGTCCAAATTCGTCGCGGATACTTCCAACATAGGTTGCACTTTCTTCTTCAACCCTTCTTTGTGCGTCTTTTTCAAATCGTCTAATATTTCATTCGCGGCTTCTCTCTTCACTCGAGCGACGCACCCGATGGTTTGAATCGACCAATCTTCTAACGGTACGTCTCGTTCATACACGCCAACTACGTTTTTATCCGCGAGTAACGCTGCGACGTCTCTGCCGTATTGAACCGCGGACAATTTCGAAGCGTCAAACTCAACTTCGTAGACATTCAACGTGCTCGTGCCGTCTGCCGTCATGAAATTATTCGTGTTTTGTGCTCGCGGTAACGCAACGTTGACGCGCTTTTTCCCGTTCAAACCTCTATCACCTTCGGGATCGGGATGGTGCGTGGCAACGTACACTTTTCTCGGCGCGGAGAGCAAAACGGAACGCATGGCGCCATCGGCGACGACCCAGACGCGGAAAACGCCCGCCGGAGGTTCTTCGACTTCGGCGCCGCCATCTTCCAAGGATGAAGGCGCGTTGCCTCGCGAGTAATCATCGATGGAGACAATCTGCCACGGAGAGGTGGCCAAAGACTCGTCGACGTTCTCGAGAAACAAGTCCATTTGGCCGATGAAACTATCGTCGTTTGCGCTGTGACGGCGCTTCTGACGAGGAAGGCCCTCGCGTTCGCGACGTTGATCTTCGAGATCTTCTCGATGTTTTCGCTCGCGCTTTTCCTTGCGCTTTATGCGCCAGCCTTTCGTGGCGTGCTCGAGCCACGACGCGTAATCGCTGTTTGGATCCGGTGCAGGCAAATTCATGTTACCAATCGGAGGCGTTCTGGGCCCGCCGTGATGGTGTCCAGTGTCGCGGTGTCTCTGGAACACGCGCACGCGCGCGCCTCTCGCCGGTGTAATTCTAGCCGCGCCAAAGTCTTCCATGTCGTGTTCATCATCGTTGTCGTTGTCCTCGTTTCTCGTATCTTCTTCGTCCTCGTCTTCCGAAAAGTTCAATTGCTCGAGGTATTCATCCTTGGTCTGTCTGCTGAAGCCCGTCATGGAATCGAGTTTGATCTGCTTGCGCTTATCCTTGAGTTCGCGAATGCGCTTATTTAACCAATCCGGGTGCACCACGCCGGGACACGGATTCTTGACGTTTTGCAAAGCTGCCGGAAGGGAGATAATTTTCTGCACCGCGCCGCGCAAACGACCTTTGTAATACTCCCAATCGAGAATATCGCGCAAGTCTGGCATTTCGCCAGCTTCTCCCGGAGGAGCATCTTTCAACCACTCTCGCAAATATTTCCTCGCGACCGCAGGTGTGCTCGAAAAGACGGAAACCGGAATGGCTCTTTGCGAAGTAGGCGCGCCGTGAGGTTTCGCCGAGATGATGTATTTGCACACCAAACCTTTATCCTTGACGAGATCAGGGGCTTCGAGAAATTGTGCGAGTCTTCTCGCCGTCGTCACCGACGTGGACTTCCTATCGCCGTATTCTGCCAACGATTTACTCATAACGCTCGATTCCGAAATGTAATCGATGAGTTGTTCGTCGTCAATTTCTTCTCCTTTCGTGTCGAGCATGTCCAGAAGTCGATTGGCGATGTCGCCTACTCTCTTGTACACCTCTTCCAGCGTCTGCCCTCCTAAAAATGGAGAACTCCCGGAATCTTCAAAAAGTTCGGATTGAAACACCTTGATCAACTTCAACTCGCCTCTTCTTTTCAATTCGAAGCCTTTCAACTCCTCTAAAGACCCGTCGTGATTGAAAACCGCGTAACGCTTCTTAATCAGCACGCCTTCTTCTTTCGACGCCGGTAAAATCATCGCCCTGTACGGACCGTCGACTTCAAACTCGATGGACATCTCCGAAGACTGCTTGTAAATTTGCTTTTCTGGGTCGACGAGCGTTTGATATTGATCGTTTCTGGTTTGCAAATCGGTCATGCGGTTGAGAACGACGCACGGATAGCTAACCTTCAATTTTTTCTTCATGTTTCCGGACCCGTCGCTGTTCGGCTCGAACGTGTATTCCTCCGGGAACGTACCCGGAAGACAGCACCAGATACCGTCGGTATCCAACTCGAGCGGCATACCAATGTCATCGACGAGTTGCTTTGCCATTTGGATGATGCGCGCGCCAGTGAGCGTGACAACTCCAGCCATTTCCATAGAATACCATCTCGCGCCTTTTCTCATGACGTACCCGTAAAAAGAATTCAAAATACACTTGTGCGCGAGCTGTAAGGAATCGTACAACGTCACCATATCGGCCGCCTCTTTCGTCTCGATAGGGTTCCCTTCCTGTTTCGCCGCGGACAGTCTTCCTTTCCATTGTTTGTTCAACCCTTTATACTCGTATCTCCGATCGCGAAAAGTTCGCACGGTATCGATGTAAAAACTGTTCTCTTTCATGCAAATCGAACTCTTTTTCGTTTCGACGACGGGCTTCTCCATGACTTTTCTGTACACTTTTTGCGAGTACATCTTTAAGCGCGTCTTCTTTGCGATTTCTTGCTCTTGTCTGCTCAAATCCTTCCAAAACCGTTTCGGTTCGCCCGGAATTAGCGGCGGAAACCTTTCGATCTGCAACTGCGCTTTGATTTGCGCGTAATCCGAGCTCGTCGCGGAGTAGTGTTCGCCTCTCCACGTCCACTCCATTTCTCTCAAGCAAGTTTTACCTGGACGGTTAAAATCACACGACGCGCAAATATCTTCGTTCACGTTCGCCATCGGTTGCAACCGATTGGTCAAGATGATGTTCGGGTACATCGCCGCGACGTCTAAGTGATAAATCAGCGGATTCACCTCGCAGTTCGGGTTATCGCGCAATTCCTCCAGCTTCTTCACGATGCCTTCTCTAATCTCTTTGTAGTTTTCGACGTCATCTTCCGTCGCTCCTTTACCTTCGTGCTTCAGCGCGTACCTCAAATCGTCGTCAACGGCGTCGATGAGTTTTTGGTACCCTTTCGGTTCCAGCTTGAACTTGACCGGAATGTCCGAGCGAAACACGCCCGATTGCAAGCACTCCACGTGGCCTCCAATGTACGTCTCGCTTTCCAGCGGATGGCCGTTGAAATGCTGTTCGCCCGCACCTCTTTGCTTGTTCGGGCACACGATGTTTCCTCGATACGCTTCAACCATGAGCAAAGACTCGCACAACGTCCCAGACCCTTTTCGTAAAACTTCATCTGGCGTAAGCGGAATGATTGTCGCCAACGAAAAGATGAAAGGATGAACGTACTTCATGTACAAATAATACGTAGACACGGCATCGGATACCGAATATGCCGCCATAGTTTGCGGTTGCGAGCGCGCAAATGGAAGCATATCTTCCGGGTCGACCTCGATGGGGTTAAATTTCAACAACTTCTTCGTGACTGCTTTTAAACCGTGCGACCCAGCCGGTAAGTACGAATCTCTCTTCACCCAGTGAAAGGCGTCCAAATGCAAAGCAAACTTTGACCTCGTCTCCCCGGAATCCGACCCTCGAAAGCCAATTTCTCGGTACATGGACATCCCGTGTTTTTTCGCTCTCGTTTCAATGAAAGGGAAATCGAAATAGTCGCCGTTATACGTCACGTACACGTTCGGTTGCGCGTCGCGCATGTGATCGAACCATCTGCGCAATAGCGCCTTCTCGTCCGGCTCGTTCCACACGATAAACGGCCCAGGATATTCCGGTTTCGGATTGTATTCAAAATCGTCGCAATCTTCGCTGACAACTTCGCGATTGATAATCAAATAGCCTTGCCCGTCCAACATGTACGAAATCATAAACACTTGATCAAACTCGGCGTCGGGAAACTTCAAAGGCAATTTCGTCGTCTCGATATCAAACGCGCACACTCTCACTTCCGCTCTTCTCTTCAAATCTGGCCTGTGCGTAATGATTACATCTCCATCACCAATTTCAACTTTCACGTCGTACCAATGTCCACACCTCACCTCGGAATCAATCATATACCTCATGTGATACGGCACGTCGTACTCTCTGATATCCAACATCGCGTCTTCGTAATCCGTGAACGTCTTCTTTTTCGAATTTTCAAACACCCTCTTCCCTCTCGCGTCTGTTTGCATAGCATCGTTCCCACCGCCATTTTCGTGCGCATTTAACGCATCCTGCTCGTGCAAAGCCTGATACGCCACCGATGCGTTCGATTTCGCCTTGTTCTTCTCTACGATTGGCAACAACTCTCTCCGACACTCGTACATGCCGCTCTGCGTGTAAAACGAAATCTTCAAATACGTCTGCTTCAACCCGCTCAGATGATTTTTCAAATCCAAATCTTCCTTGTCCACTAACTCCACCTCTTTCACGTGCTCTTTATGTTTCCTTCTCACGTACGCCTCCACCTCGTGCTCGCTCCCGGGCGAAGTCGCGAGCATAAAATACGGCGCGTATTTCTTCTGCACTTTGAACACGGAACCGTCTTGGCAGGAAAAGTACAAGTTCACCGCCGCGTGCGGCTTTTGCGCTTGTTTGCACTCCACCGTCGTCTGTTGCGTCGTAATAACACGAACGCGTCATAAAATAAGAGAGAGAGAGAGAATGCGCGTGCACGCGTCAGCGCTAACTCGTCGTCGCGATTATTCGGGTCCGCGCGATATCGACAACCGAGAAGAAGAAAAACTAGAAAAAGAAGAGCGTAAACGACGAAGAAGAACACGAAAAGCGCGAAGAAGACTTTGAGACGATGAGAAGACCGGCAGACTCCTCCCGCTCACGTGTTGTCGTCCGAGAGTGGTGGTAAAAAATCAAACGCGAGAGACGAAAGCGCTCTCTCTAATCTGCCCTCTTTTGGTAAAGGTTTGAAAATTTTTGAATTTTCCCTCGGGCTGCGCTTTCGTATCTCGATCGCGCTCACGTACGAAGAAGCAGACAAAGAAGAAGAATAAGATACGAATAAAACGTACCGCGCTGGCGTTGACCAACCATCCCAACTGCACGTCCTCCGCGTCTGCACCTTCTAAACCGTTCAAACCGGGCACGCGGTACCCCAACTCCTCTTCCAAATTGTCCTCCTCTCTCGCGATCTCCAAAGGCGTCTTGGTAGAAGAGTTGCTCGCACCAACGACACGGGATTGATTCTGGCCTTTGCCTCGTCTGGCTTCGCCGTACGTGTTCGCCCCTTTATTGTTGTTTTTCTTGTAATACCCAGTCATATTTATAACGCTCTCTTTAGTATCTCTCTTTCTTTAACGCGTTCGCGTCGAAAGGAAACACAGCCGTATGAAACACTGTCGATGTGCGCACAAATTCTGTCGCCGTTTTTTGAATTTTTCCTCCAAAAATCGCGAGTGTTTTCGGGAACAAAAATGCTAAAAAGGACGACGGTTTTAGGAACGAGAGGCTTTGCGTCGTCGTCGTCTGCGTCTGCGTCGTTTTTTGTCGGTGGTGCACTCCTCTCTCCTCGAATTCATGGGAGTGGTTTTGAGAGTTGTTTGAGGAGGAGGAGGAGTGGGAGTAGTAGTGCGAGTGGTGATGATGTTTTGCCGCCAAAATCATCATCTTTGCACGAGAGTTTAGTAATAAACGAAGGCCCCGGGGAGAAGAGATGGTCGGTCAAGGAGCTCGTCGAGAGAAGTAGCGGTAATCGTAGTAGTAATAATAGTAGCGGATGCGTGATATCCGCGGAGGAGTTTAGGAAAACCGCGGAGAGCGTGAAACTTTCTTTCGACGACCAGGAGGAGGAACAGTTAGCGAGGAGAGAGGTGGAAGAGATCGTTCGGTTTAGCCAGATGGTTTTATCGTCATCGTCATCATCATCGGATGCTGGTGGTGGTGGTGGTGGTGAAAATAATAGTGCAGATGACGGCGTGGAGGAGAGGGCGGCAGAGAGGAACGGGCCCACGCCTCGACGCCGAGCGGACGAGTAAAAGTTCTTCTCCTATTCTACGCGGCGATGAACGCCCGACTCTTTTAAAATCTACTCACATTCTATGTACTCTATTATGTCGCGCTACTTACTACTTCTGTGCCGTTCTTGTTGGAGCATTTCCTTCTTCTTCATCTTCTCTCGACTTGTTTTACTCACGTGGAACGCCAACGCCGCGGAGACTAGGACGCTCGCGTTCATGGCCAAAGCGACTTCGCTTCCGAAAAAGTCTACCGCTAATCCGCTTAAAACGGGGCCGAGTAACAGTCCGACATCGCCTGAGTTGCGGTATATGCTCAAAGCGGCTCCGCTAGCTTTTCTTGGGGCTATTTCGGCGACAAATGTCATCGGAGCAGCACCCATGATGCTCGAAGCAGCGGCCCACGAGACGCACGCTGCGGCGAAACCAGCGTCGGTGGAGCTTCCCGCGATGGCCATGACGGCGAGCGAAGAGAGAACCGTCGTCGGCGCGATGACGTTTCGAGCACCAAACGTAGTGATGAGTTTCGAGGAAGGGACTAATCCAATCAAACTCGTCGTGGCCATAGCTGAGAAGAGCATGCCTAGATTTTGCGCGTCCATGCCGTGCGAAATGGCTAATATAGGCAAAACGGCGCCTCTTCCGCCGGCGCCGGCGAAAAATAAAGCAGAGTTCAAGAAACACACCGACCAGAAATCGGAACGTTTGACGAGCATACCCAACTGCCTACTATCTGCCGAAGCCGGCTGTGACTTTTGCTTCTCTATGGCGTCTTTGTTAAGCGTCAGAGACGCGTCCATCGTCATCGAACCGCCGGGTTGTAAGAGCTGTGTTTTTTTCTCGGATGTTGGCGTCGTCGGTGTTGTCGTTTCATCACCGCCTTCATGAGTGGAAGACGACGACAACGACGACGACGACGAAGACGAAGACGATAAATGTTTCGTCTCTGGCGCCGCGTACAACGCCACCGCGCTCAAACTTCCACTCAACGCCGTCGCGAATAAAAAAGGCGTTCGAATATCCTCGCCACCTAACGCGTACATCGCGGAAATCAACCCCGGGCCTATGGCCGCTCCAGCCAAAGCAGCGCCTTGATGCATGTTCATTGCGTTTCCTCCATTCATCATCCCTTTGTTTTCTGTTTTCGCGATATCACTCAAACTTACCGACGCTCCAGTCGTATACATTGAAGATCCAACTCCCGCTAAAAAGCGCGCTCCCAACAACTCGTAATAAGATCCGCTCGTAAAAGTGTTCATATTCGCCATCGTCGTAACCATCGGACCGAACCACAACAATTTCTTCCTTCCAAACTTATCCGCAAAATACCCAGCCGGCGTGTTCACGCACAATCTCGCCGCCGCGAACGCGCTGAGAATAGAACCAATCTGCGCACCCGACAGATGTAACTCAGTACTCGCAAACGACGGAATGGTAGGCGCTAAGATACCGTGTCCCATCGCGCACGCGAACGAAAGGCCGCAGATGGAGAGGATTTCCTTGTTCTCTTTGAGAAAGTCTGAAACAGGAAAAATGTGCCGAGTTCCTTCAATATGGTTCTCTGAAGGGACGATTTTCGATGACGATGATGTTGCCGTCGTCGGAGGAGGAGGTAGAGGTGACGGCGTTGGTATCTTCGGTGATTTCTTCTTCGTCTTTCGTCCTCCCGTCTTCCTCTCGTCATCATCTGCAGTCGAAGAAGAAAACAAAGCCTTTTCGACGACACCAGTCCAGAACAACAGCTCTTCTCGCTTCGTCTTCGTCTTCGCGGAGGACACCACCGCTCTGCGTAACATTTTGTTACTCGACGTAAACGACACCTCCAACACAAAACGTTTCGTTCTTCTTCATCTCGTCTCTCATCTCGTCTCTCTCTCGAAAACTCTTCTTCTGCCGCCAAAAACTCTCTCTCTCTTTCTCTCTGCGCGAAGAGTGTCTGTCTGTCTTCTCTGCGCGCAAATAGAGTGCGCGTGCTCAAAGAACCACGACAACACGCGAGAGAAAGAGAACGAGACTTTGTGACGACGTTTCGGCAGCTCTTTGGGAAAAAAAACGTCCAAAAAGCCAAAGAAAGAAAGCAACGACGAAAAAGTAACAACACCACCAAACCAGAGAGAGAGAGAGAGAAACGAGACACACACGAGAGTTCATAAACTCGTATTTGAGATTTTCGTGGTGTCCTTCAAAACGCCACACTTTGGTTGGACGCGCGACCCTTTAGGAAACGAACGGAGAGGAAAGGAAGGAACGCGTATTGTTGTTATATATATACACACATATACACACATAAACACACACACACAAGAGAGAGAGAGAGAGAGAGCGTAAAAGAAGAGCGTAAAAGAAGACGGACCACCCGCAGACAACGGAGAGCGCGTCGTTCGTTGTTGACACATCATCATCGAAATCATTTCTCATCACCAAAAATCAGAGATGGAAAATCTCCGCATCTCTTCTTCCCCGAAGAAGAAGCAGACGACGACGACGACGAAGAAGAAGAAGAGAGACCCCCTGAGCGTGGAGATTCCAGAGACGACGACGAAAACGAACGAGGAGGATTTGGCGGGAGAAAAAGAAGGAGGGACCGGTGAGACGATTCAGACGACGAACAAAACAAAGACGGTGTGGACGAAACCTCCTTCTCCCGCGCGGCAGATGGACAAGACGGACGCGTTGCTTTCGCCGACGAAAATTGAATGCGAGCAGATAGAAAAAGATAACGATGCGAAAACGATCGATGAATTACTGATGGAGAGCGATATAGCGGACGTGGATTTACCGTACGATAAGAACGATTCGGTGGCGTTTTTCGATTTAGACCACACGGTGGTGGATACGAACTCGTCGTGGTTGTGGGTGCAACACGAGGTGAACTCGGGGAGAGTCGGCGCGCACATGATATTGACGGCGATTTACTGGTTCGGGAGGTACGCTTTAGGGTACGGCGCAGGCGCGGAAAGAGCTGGGGCAGATGCCGCGGAAACGTATAAAGGCGTCCACGCGGATAAGTTGAGAGGAGACGTGGAGTCATTTTTTGACGAGGAGATGAAGCATAGAATACGACCTGGGTGCGTGCCGGTGTTGAAAGCGCATAAAAGCAGAAGTCAACGAGTGATTATGTGCACGTCAACGTGGCAGCATCCGGCGGAAACCGCGGCGAAGATGTTTGGTTTTGAAACAGAAGCGGACGACGTGATTTGTTCGCACATGCAAATGGACGAGGAAGGGGTTTTGAACGGGAAGTTGGCCAAGATTGCCTACGGCGACGAAAAATACGAACGAACGAAAGAGTGGGCGATAAAGAATAACGTGGATTTGAAAAAGTGTTATTTTTATACGGATTCGTATTCGGACGTGAAATTGATGGAGCACGTCGGGTATCCCGTGGCGGTAAATCCAGATCCGAGGTTGTTGAAACACGCGGAGAGTAGAGGGTGGGAAATAGTAGATTGGGGGGTAGCGCCGCAAAGGGCGAAGAAACCGAGGTATCACTACGGATGCTTGAACGGGGCCAGGCAGTCGTACGCGTGATGAGAGAGAGAGAGAAACTATATATTATTGTTCTACACTGTGTCGTTGTTGTTATTATTATTATTTACATATATACTAACCGTTGATTTTATTGAGTGAAGAAAGAAATTTTACCATAACTTGTGTGTCTCTAAGTTCCTCGATTTTTGGTACAGCCTCGCTTTCTCCAACCGCTTCTTCTCGCGAAGCGCGTTCTCCCGGTCGTCGTCTACACTATTATTGTTATTATTATCATTATTATTAATCACAACTCTCTCTGGAATTTCCTCAACCTCACCGAGCGGACTCTTCTTACTATTCACTTTCGGTATGAACGAACCGTATTCGTGCGTTGGCGGGAAATACCACGTTTTCCACGACGGTTGTTCCTCTTCGTCGTCGTCGTCGTCGTCGTTTTCCCCTCTATTCGATGTCGTAGTTCGCTTCGCTGCCGCCGCCGCCGCCGCCGCTTTACTCCTCAGTCGTTTCAATTCATCCACCATCTTTCTCACGTCTTCGTCTTCTTCGTCTTCTTCGTCTTCGTCTCTTTCTTCTTCTGTCTCGAGCTCCTCCTCCTCTTCCTCCTCCTCCTTCTCTTTCTGCATCTTCTTTTCCGACGACGACGAGCAACGACGAGGAGGAGGAGGAGGAAGCGGGTCTTTCAACACCTCCTCCAAACTCGACTGAAAATGTTTGTGTTTCGTCTTATTTCGCATCGCTTCCACTCGAGACTGCACGGTAACGTTGTTGTTGTTAATATTCTCACTTTTCCCACTCATCCTCCCCCTCCCCCTCTCTCTGGCGCGTTGATTTTCCTGCATCCAATACGCCTCTATCGCTCTGTTTTGGTAAAACGACGTCGTTTTCTCTTCGACGTCTTCGGAGTCGATGAATTCATTCCGCGCGTATACGAACCCCTTTTCCCCGACCAAGACGGAAGGATTGGACGGGCCTTTGTGGAGTTTCCATTTAGGTTGGTGTTGTTGCGACATTTCTCTCCCTCTGCGCTCTCTCTCTGCGCTCTCTGCTCACTCCCTCTCTCTCTTATCTGTCCGCGTTTGCGCGGGCAAAAGCGAACGACACACAAAACAAGCGGAGAATGGAATGAAGAATTTGGTGAAACTCTTGGTACTTGATTTTTAATTGAATAAACTAGTAAATATAATATCGGAGAGACGATCAAACACACAGACATCAAATCAAATCGACTTGGGCTGCTCTAACTGCTCCACCCCACTTTCCTTCAACATCTCCACCATCCTATCGCACATCGCCCTGGTCTTTTTCGCGATTTGCAAACTTTTCCTCGCGTCCAACTGCGACGCCGCCAGTTGTTTCTTCAAACGCGAGATTTCGTCGTCCTCGTCGCCGCCTGCGTCGTTATCATTCGTATCGTTGGCTGCCGCTAAACTCGCCTCCAACGGCGACAAGACACCTTTTTCTCCCGCTTTCTCTTTTTCTTCTTCTTTTTCCTCCTCGTCTTCGGTGTTTGGTAATTTCATCTCTCTCTTCAAAAACGTCTCCACGAGCTGTCGTTTCCTCGCCTGTTCGATTTCCAAACTCGCTTGGACGTTAAATCCAATCTGACGGGATTTCCGCAATCGCTCCTGTAACTCCTCGGCAGAGATCGCGTTGAAATCTGCTTGGTCTGATTTCGCGGCGGTTTTCAGACGGCCGATGATTGCGTTGAATTCATTGTGAGTATTCGCATTATTCGGCTCTTGTTCTTGTTGTTGTTGTTGTTGTTGTTCGGATGACATCTTCGTGTAAATGAGTCGTGTGTGTCAAGTTTAAAGACAGCACTTAAAACGATCGCTCGCGTATTAAACGCGTCGTGGTATACCAGAGCAGCGTTAAAGGAACCCGTGCTCCAATGTGGGAATTCCAACGTGTTATTAAGTATATCTCGAGTCGTGTGTATGCACTCAAGAATATGAATGGTTTTCCCTTTTATCCAACGAGGACTTTGGGAAAAAATACGCGCGAAAATTTTGTATCTAAAAACTCTTCACTTATCGTACATGTACAGTTGTTGTTCTTGTTCAAACGCGGGGCCTGTCTTTCTCTCGTTAAAGCGCGCGACGGTTTTGAAACTCGTCGTCATCTCTTTAGCCGCAGCCGCTTCTTCTTCTTCTTCTTCTTCTTTGGCTTCTTCTTCTTCTCCGTCAAAGGCGAATTTTTCGGACGCAACTTGTGGGGCTGCTCCGGTAGGGAACTTGGTCAATAAGAATACTAACAACAATACCAACAGCGGGACATCGAGAGTTTCGAGAAGCTCTGGAAGAATTATACCTCGCGGGATGGCTTGGCGATCGCACGGGACCGATAACGATTCTCTCGTGAACGCTTTGGTGCGTAACAGAGTGTTGAAAACGAGGAAAGTCATCGATGCCATGCGAAGGGTAGATCGAGGGAACTATTGCGTACCGTTTTCCGGACAGTCGGCGTACGAGGACCATCCGCTGCCGATTGGCTCGAACGCGACGATTAGCGCGCCGCATATGCACGCGGCGTGTTTGGAATTGGTACACGATCGAGTGACGGAAAACGCGAGAGTTTTGGACGTTGGAAGCGGATCCGGGTACCTCACTTCGTGTTTCGCGGCTATGCTCGATCAGCACGACTCGTACGCCGCGGGTTCTATTCGCGCGGAAGAGGTGGAGGATAGACGGCCGGGCTTATCAGATACGAAATACCCAATCGTCGTTGGCGTGGAACACATCAAAGATCTCGTGGATTTCTCCATCGAAAATACCAAAAAGGACGGTAAAGGCAAGTACTTGCAAGGCCCGGAACCTCTCGTCGTCTTAAAAGTCGCCGACGGTCGCGAAGGGTACCCCCCGTACGCGCCGTACGACGTCATCCACGTCGGCGCCGCTTCGCCGGAAAAACCGACAAAACTTCTCAAACAACTCGCAAACGGCGGAAGATTGGTGTGCCCGGTCGGAAGAGGTTGGCAATCTTTGCGCGTCTACGACAAAGACGATAAAGGTCGCGTCACCGAGTTTGACGCGATGGGCGTCACGTACGTTCCGCTCACTGGCGCGAAAGAACAAATGGGTCGCGCGTCCGCGTCGTCAGGGAGTTTTTGGTAAGCCTAAATAAAGTTTCTACAAAAACGAATGAGAGAGAGAGAGACATAGACACAGACGCGAGCGAGCGCATGTCGTTTTGTTGGTTCATTCCTTCAACAAGAGAGATCTTTTCAAATTTTTCTCACAAATCCATCCACGAAAGACACGCGCGTAAACACACTCATAAAGCATGTCCGCACTGACCGTTTCGCTGTTGAGCGGCCGCGGCGTCAGCACGAAACCACGCACCTCCAACGATTCGTCTTCCTCGGTTTCGATGAGGAAGCATTACCAGCGTCGTAACTCTCTTCATCATCCGACGACGACGAAAAATCATCATCCTCGCGCGACACCCGATCGAAATTGGATTAAGAACAACAACAAGAACAGCGCAAACAACGTACAAAAGTCCTCGAAGGTACGCTCAAACTCCCCCTCGTTTGGTGGTTCCTCCGTTTTGGAGGACTTTGACGGACAGAAACCGGAAATTGCGACGACGACGAGGAGGAGTAGCACCGTGAATAATCCTTTGCGAGAATCGAAATCGAGAGCAGAAAACGCGATGCGAGCGAGACAGTTTTTTAACAACAAACAGTCCTCCTCGTACGCGAACGGAGGGAGCGCGGCATTTGGGAGCATGGTTCCCGAGGACGAAGAAGCGAGCACGAGCGGGCAACAAGAATTACAACAACAACAACAACAACAACAACTAGAAAAACAAGAAAGAGAAGAGCAAATGTCCGACATCAAGAAGCGCATGATGGTGGCGTTGGAGTGCGAGCGTCAGGATCTGGCGGATGGATCTGTTTTATTCAGCTTCTCGGAGAAACCGTTAACGAGGCAACAGAAAGCCGCCTTGGCGGCGGAGGAAGAGAAATTGCAAATCACTTCCAGCGATTTTGAACGCCAGCCGAATTTTATCGAGCGGTGGTTCATGACTGTCCGCTTCCAAGCCGCCACCGTCTCCGTAGAAAAAGCGTTCTTCTTCGTCCTCTCGACGCCGTTTCGAATGGTATTCTGGACGTTCGCGTACGCGATGCGTTTGCTCTTCTGGATCGTCACCGGAAGATTCTCCAACTTGCTCTTCAGCTTGAACAAAGGTAAACGAAGAGCCTCGAAGCAGTTAGCGGCGAACTATTCGCAAATGGAAATCGAAAAGCAAAGGAAGGAAAAGATGGAACGAGAGAGAGCGTTTGTCGAGGGGAGCGCGAAAGTCGCCAGGGAGCGGTTGCAGCTGTGACCACGAAAGGCTGACAATTATTACGGGTTTGGTGAAAACTCTGCTTATTTTTAATCGAAAAAGAAGACGCGCGTTTGTAATCTCATCATCTTCGCTATACTAATACTGTATTTGCGTTGATCGCTTTCATCTCAAGCTCTTTCGCTCGCCTTCTTCTCCTCACAACGAGTTCGTTATTTTTCCTCAGAAGAACATTCTTCCATTCATTCATCAGCGCGATACTTTTAAAATACAAAGAAGAACCATTCGTATCGCGCGATAAAAAAGGAAGAGTTTACGATGAATTCGCAAACGAAGCCGGAAATTGGTCGCAAGAAGCCGCAAAAGCCGAAGAAAGCGACGTTTACGAAAGGATGCGCAGTTTCCTCAGGAGGAGGAGGAGGCACCATCGAAATCATGAATAAAGCGGTAAAGATGATGATGAATGAGGGTTTGAACGAGGACGAGATGAAGAAGACAAAGAATAAATCGAGTGAAACGAACAACGATGAAAACGACGAGACGATTGCGTTGCGCGGGTGGCGAGGAGATGAGAAAGAGGATGATGATTTCGAGACGGATGGATTAGGTATAATTCCATCTTCTTCTTCGAGGAGAACAACAACGCCTTCTTTGGCGAAGACGATAAACGACGCGGTGTCGGACGTGGCGACTTTAGACGCGGACGAGACGGTGCAAGAGAGAATGGCGAAGCAGGTGAGAGATATGCGAGAGAAAAAGAAGAAGAAAGCAAAGGAGACGACGACGACGAACGGTCGTGATGATCGAATGAAGGCGGAAGAGGACGAGCGGAACGCGGCGGACTTGTCCAAGGCGAGCGTACACGCCGTGCCGAGAGGTTTGATGAGTAGCAGTAGTAACAAGAGTGGCGATGTGAGCAGGGGTAGTTCGAGCGTGGACGCGGTTGAGTTGATTAAGAAACACGAGAAACACGCGAAGAAGGCCTTTCGGCAGGCGGAAAGAGAACGCGAGCAGGCGCAGAAACGCTTGAAGAAGGTGAGGGAGAAGAAAAATCGAGAGAGGCGAGTATTCGATCGAGCGGTGGAGAAGGGGTTTTCGGAGAAGTGGGTGCAGAAAGCGATGGAGGCGCATCCCGAAGAGCTGAGCGACGATGAACAGGAAGAGGAAGATGAAGAGGACGAGGAGGACGAGAAAGCGAAGAAAATGAGACAAGCTTTACGCGCGCAAAAAATTAAGGTGTCGCAAACGAAGCGGTTTGCGCACGTGTTGGATTTTTTGTGTCTCAGCGTACCTCGAGAGGAAATGCCAGCTGCGTTTGCCGCGTTACTCGATGCGAAATCCGAGAGACAACACAGCAAGATTATTCCGACGCCTTTACACGTGAACGCGAGAAATTTAAACAACGTCGTCGATCGATCAAACGAATACAACGGGGAAGTCATGGTGGATGATCCCACCGTGAAATTATTCCAAAGAGCCATGGCAAAACGGTGCGAAAACTCTGGATTTGGCACCGCGGAGTCCATGTTAGCCTTAGAAAAAAGCGGATGGATAGAGGAAGACGCGTTTTTAGATTTATTGAGGTCTTTACAGCCTCCGCACGAGAGCACAGCTGTAATCAAAGAAGAACTCGAAAGCGTGCAAGATTTACGAAGCGAAGAGAAAGCTGCGTTGGAATCCATCGAAGGCGAGGAGAACTTCAAAATTAGTAACGATAGACCGCACGACGTCCACGTGGAAACGTGGACAATAGCGATAGCGATAGAAAATGACGACGAGAAAAACAGCGAGGAACTTGTGGAAGAGAGCGAGAGGATCAAAATCCCAAACGCCGAGCTTGACGTTTACTTTCCGGAGAACAGTCGATACCCGTTCGAACCGGCTATTTGCGAGTGTCGCCATTCATATTTACCGAACGAGGCCAAGAGAGCGATCAATTCTGCTCTCGCGTCGATTGCGACGGCAAAAGTTATCGAAAACAGAGGTGAACCGGTGATTTACGACTTATGCTCGTGGTTGAGAGAACACCTATTTGCGATTTTGAAAGCAAAATGTCCCGGTAAGTTTAAACGAGCGAAACGAGGTTCAAGATTGATAGTCGCGTCCAAGAGTACTAATGGCAATAATGGAGAGAGTGAGGATGTTCCTTTTCGATTGACCGGTCGTGGTGCGCACATACAACGCACGTACGCTCGCTTAGAAAATACCGAGAGGGAAGAGGAGGAAAAAGAAAAGGAACGATTACAACGCATCGCCTATTGCGCGGAGCTCATGAAGAAGGAAAAAATGAAAGAGGAGGAGGAAGAAGAGAAAAAACTTTGTGTTCCTGCGATAGCTTCAACTGTTCCACAAACTATGGACGAGAGATTAGAACGGTGGGAGCGAGAACACGAGAAGAGAAAAATACTCGCTAAAGACGCGGTTCGAGTCGATTTGTCATCCGCGTCCGATTTGAACGCGGTATCGATGTTGAAGAAGAAGAAAAAGAAGAAAATCGTCCCGAACGCGGCAAAGAAAGCTGAAGAAGCGGCCGCTGCAGAAGAAGCGGCTTTAGCTGCCGCCGCGAAAGAAAGAGCGAAACGCGAAGAAATGTTGAGGAAACAAAAGGAACGAGAAGAGGAAGAAGAAGAAGAAGAACAGCAACAAAAGGCGACGAAACCAATAATAAAGAAAACGTCGTGGCTTGCCAAGAAAATTAAGCAAACGCAACACGACGCTCGCGAGGCCGCTTCAGACGACGTGATGGAAAACGAGGAAAATGAAGAAGATATGGACGAAATCGCTTCGGCTATTGTCGATAAAGTCTCCCTCGCCGCGAAGAAAGACTCGGCTCAAGAAAAAGCCGAAAGAGAGAAACGGGATAGGGAAATATCCAACGCGCTTCACGAAAAAGAGCTCGCGAAGAGATCGTCCGCGAAGTGGAAACAGATGCAAAAGATTCGCGAAAACCTACCGGCGAGAAAAGCTCGATCGGAAGTTATTTCAGCCGTGAAGCGGTCGCGCGCGTGCGTCATTTCGGGCGCAACCGGGTGTGGTAAAACTACGCAAGTGCCGCAGTTCATCTACGAAAACGCCATACTCGACGAAAGAAACGGTGCAAACACATCAATCATCATCACACAACCGCGGAGAATCAGCGCCATCGCCGTCGCGGAACGCGTCGCGGATGAACGTGACGAACAGATTGGTGATACCGTGGGCTATTCAATTCGTCTGGAGTCTCGACAGAGCGCCAAGACGCGAATGTTATTTTGCACGACGGGTGTTCTGTTGAGGCGTTTACAACAAGATCCAAACTTGACCGGCATCTCGCACGTCGTCGTCGATGAAGTCCACGAGAGAGATGCACTTTCGGATTTCCTTCTCGTTATTTTACGAGACGTGGCATCCCGACGAGACGATTTTCATCTAGTTGCGATGTCCGCGACTGTCGACGCGGATTTGTTTGGGAATTATTTCAGACAAGTCGTCCCTGGTGAAATTCCAAGCGTCGCGATGCAAGGCAAAACGTTCCCAGTGGAAGAGTATCGATTGGAAGATGCCATCGAAGCGTGCGGGTACGTATGCGAACCAAACTCTGAATTTTCAATTTCAGGACAACAAGCGAAGAAGAAAGGCGCTTCGGGAGGAGGTAATCGCAGGTCAAAGCAAATGGCGGCACTCGCCGACGCCGCGGGAAGTTTCGTCGATGAATCAATAATAACAGATGAAACGAGGAAATATTACTGCGAATACGACGAAAGCACGATGCGTCAGTTGCAGATTGTCGACGAGAATTGCGTGAACTTGGATTTAATCGAACAGCTCGTCACGCACATCGCCGAAGATTACGAGGAAGGCGCTATTCTAGTCTTTCTACCGGGGATGGGCGAGATTAAAGCGTTGCACGATCGCTTGCGCGCGTCGCTATATGAAAGCGAGCACCGCGCTCCAAGCTCGGTTCGAACCGAGGACGACGACGACGACGATAAAAAGAAGAAATCGCCACCAAGGTATTTACTCGTACCTTTGCATTCCACGCTGACCGCGGAGGAGCAAAAAAGAGCTTTTTCGAAACCGGCGCCGGGTGTTCGAAAAGTTGTCATGTCCACGAACATCGCCGAAACGTCAATTACAATCGACGATTGCGTGTACGTCATCGACGCCGGTAAAGTGCGAGAGACTCGATTCAACGCGAAGACGCGCACGTCGTCGTTGGAAACCGCGTGGGTTTCCAGAGCTTCGGCGAAGCAGAGAAGGGGTCGAGCCGGAAGAGTCAAACCGGGCTATTGTTTCCACTTGTATTCCTCGAAAACAGAAGCGGAAGTTTTGGAGGATTTCGCAATCCCGGAAATTTCCCGCGCGCCTTTGGACGCGTTGGTTTTGCAGATTTACTCCTTGGGATTTACAGACCCGAGAGCTTTCCTATCGAAATGCATAGAACCGCCGTCTAAAATGGCCATCAGCTCTGCGATGACAGCTCTGAAAGAAATCGACGTCATCGACGATCGCGAAAATGTCACGCCATTAGGAGTCCATCTCGGCGGGTTACCCGTGGACGCGAGACTCGGCAAAATGCTCGTCTATGCGTGCGCGTTCGGCGTTTTAGATCCCATTCTTACCATTGCCGCGTGCGTAGGATTCAAATCGCCGTTTATTTCACCGATGGATAAACGAGACGAAGCCGACGCGGCGAAGAAAAAAATGAGTCTCCCGGACGGTTCGAGCGATCACTTGACGTTGGTGAAAGCCTTCGCCGGTTGGCTCGAGGCGAAGAAAAAGTTTGGCGCTTCAGGGGAGAGAAAGTATTGCGGCACGCACTTCTTATCGGCGGTAAGTTTGCGGCAGATTGCGGACGTGCGGAAACAGTATTGCGAATTACTCGACGAAATGGGTTTCTTACACCAGGCGGCGCAAACGGACGTAACTACCACCAACCGTCGTCAACGCACCGAAGCCGCGCTCCGCGAAGCCTCGTGCAACGCCTCCAACGAAACGCTCGTTCGTGCGGTCGTCTGCGGCGGCTTATACCCTAACGTCGCCATCTCCGACGACTTACACGCGGCCAAATCCGTCCAACTTCCATATCAAACTGTCAAAGTCCGAACGAAACGAGACGCGTCCGACGACGTCTACATGCACCCGTCCTCCGTCTGCGCCGGCTACGCGTCTTCCTCAAAACCATACCTCCTTTACCACGAAATCATGAAAACCGGCAAAACTTACATCCGCGACGCCACCGCCATCGGTGCCTTCCCGTTGCTCCTCTTCGGAGGTAAAATCAAAGTCGAACACGAAAAGTTCCGCGCGAGCTGCGACAACTGGATTAAGTTCCGCGCGGCGCCGAGAGTCGCCGTTTTGTTCAAATCCTTGCGAGAAGAGTTGGAAGACGTCTTGCTGCGGAAGATTGCTGATCCAGGTTTGAACGTCGTTCGCGAATCCGAAGGCTTGGTCGATACCATCGTGGAAGTTTTAGAGAGCGAACATCCTACGAATACGAGTAATACTACTACCGCGAAAGACGAGGACGTCGACGAGAACGCCGAGAGAAAGCGAGAGTATTAATATAGTGCGCTCAATCGAAAAGTATGAGCAAAGCAACATCCGCACAACACAGAGCGTCATCATCCGTTAGAGATAAAATAGAATAGGTGAATTTAGAATCAGAACTCGAACGAGAACTCGAGCAGAACTCGAAAAGTACGCAAAGCAACATCCGCACAAAACAGAGCATCAGTTGTTATAGATAATACATAGGTGAATGTAGAGGAAAGAACAATGCTCTCTTCTCTCCTTCGTCGTAATACTACTAATCGAGCATCAGTTCTTTTGCACAGAGCGTTGCTGGTGTCGTCTTCTCCGATGATGATGATTTTTCCCCCGCTTTCTTTACCTAATGCATCAGCTTTGTCGTCGCCGTTTTCACGCGGTAGAAGGTCGATATCCACCACCAAAGACGAAGACAATAAAGAAAGACGAAGAAAAGCGGAAGAAATCGCGGAACGAGACGTTAAAAAATGGTCCTCGCCGCTCTTCGCACACGTGGAAGTGGACGTGGAAACACACAAAAATCGAACGTTTTCGAGAGCGGAAAATGGTATTTTCGTCCTTTGCGTCTTCTGTCTCTTCGCGTATTTCGGCAACTTTGCAATGCAAAGCGCGAAAAAGAAAGAGGAGAAGAAAAGAGTAGTAAAGGAAAAGAGAGAAAAGAGAGCGCTGGAAGCGTTCAGGCAAGAGAAGAATGGTTTTGGTGGTGCTTTGAGGAAAAATGGTGGCGGCGGCGACGCCCCCGGCGCTTCGTCCTCGCGGCTTCTTCGTCCTCCGAGCGAGGACGAAGACGACGACGACGACGATCCGTTCGAAGGTTTAACCCCGGATGAAATCGTCCAGTTGAAAGAATCAGTCGAAAGAGAATAGAGTTAGTTTTGAATAATAGCAATAGGAGTTAGAAGAGAGGATGATGTGATGTCGGATCACGACGCGTTTTAGAGTATCTTTAGTTGCACCAAAATCCACACAGATAACACACGCACGAATCAATATGTTTGCCAAAACGTCCTCCTTTGTCACTCCTATCACGAATATCGAGAGGCGACATGCGTCAAAAACAGCATCACCGCGGAGTCATCGTCATCGTCATCGAATACTCACCGAGAGTTTGGCGAGCATCGTCATCGAACCTCAAACCAAAATCCAATTTCCGGAGACCTCGAACGCTCTGAAACTCCTCGGCGTCGGTGTTCGAGAAAAGAAAATCGCGATATTGAATGTCAAAGTGTACGCGGTTGGAATGTACGCGGACGAGACGAAAATGAATAGCATTAAGAAGGACGCAATAAACGACGACGAGGGGTTGTTACTCTTGAACGGAAACTTCGAGAAGGAGATTGTAATCAAACTGAACATGAGCGTAAACGAGAAAGATTTCTTCAAGGCTTTGGAGGAGGCTTTGGTGCCGAGAATATCGCGGATCGCGACGGACATGGCGACGAGAGAAGACGACGAAGGAAACTTCATGACAACAACCGCGGAGTATTCAGAAGAGTGTGAGGAGCGAGCTTTGGAAGAAATGGAGATGATTCGCGATGGTTTGGGCAAAGGAGGCAAACTCGAGAAGGGCGCTCAAATTTCGTTTACGTTTCTCGAAACCGGCGGGGAGGTGGCGATGGTCATGAAGAGTTCTTTGTCCTCCGGGACAGAGATCGCGTTTAAGAGTTACGAGTTAGCCAAGGCTTTGTTGGACGTGTACGTGGGGGACGATCCAATTTCGGTGGAGGCGAAGAAAGCATTCGAGGCTGGCTGTTGAAGAAGCGTTCTATCTACGAGGAAATATATCATCTGTGCTAAAAGAGTTTTAAATTATGATAGTATACAATTCTAATAGGAGTAGCTACTTCATTAATATTCGTCTAACAGTTTTCTAAGCGTCGCGGAGACTTGTTTTGGGTCGGCTCTGCCTCGCGTGCGTTTCATGACTTCGCCGACGAAAGCGCCAAAGACTTTCGGATTTTTCTTTATCGCTTCGCGTTCTTCCGCGAGGTCTCGGACGACGCTTTGGCACGTCGCGTCTAAATTTTGCTCGCCTTCTTCGTCTGCGCTTCCGATGGATTTTTCTTTCGTTGGATTCTCTTTCCCGCTATCGTTGTTGTTCTGTATGAGCGATCCGCCGAGCTCTTGCTCGAGGATTTCATCGATCGAACGCGAATCGTTTCGAGCTAATAATTTAATCACGTCCTTCGCCATGCGACCCGAAATAGTTTTATGCACTCTCAGCGACTTCAACACGTCGCGCACGCGCTCGGGGTGTAAATTCGTTTTCGATTCAATGCCTAAAAACGGTGGTTTCCCTTTGGTACCCACCCCGGCGTCTCGCAACGCGCCGACAATTTCAACGCACACAAAATTTGCGACGCTCTTCGCGTCCTCTTTTGATAGAGAAGGAAAGACGGAGGCATCAATGACGCACAGAGATACGATATCGTCGAAATATTTCACCGAGGACGGATGCAAAGAGAGAAACTTCGCGTGCTCTTCGGAAACGCCGAGGTTTTTCAACCTCTCCAGCGCCGCTTTCGGCATTTCTCGAACCGAATTTCTCGCGAGCTCAATTTCCTCGTCCGTTAATACGATGGGCAAAACGTCTGGTTCTCTCATGAATCGATAATCCAACAGAGATTCTTTCGATCGCAAAACGATCGTTTTGTTCAACTTTTCGTCCCACGACCGCGTTTCTCGCTCAACTTTCTCCGCGCCGACGACGCCGTCTAAATACCTACCGTGTCTCTCCTTTTCGTACTTGATTGCGTTTCGAATCGACCGTAAACTGTTCAGATTTTTAATTTCCGTGCGTTCCGATGATACACTAGTACTTTTAGTAGTAGCATCATCATCGTTACTGTCGGGGTCGTTTCTTCTTCTTCTCACCGACACGTTCACGTCAACCCGAATCGATCCGTCTTCCATGTTTGCGTCTGAAATTTCTAAATATCTCGCCATCTGAATAACATCAGAAACCGTTTCTACCGCGTGCTCTTCGCTTCTGATATCCGGTTTGGTCACTATTTCCAACAACGTCGCTCCAGCTCTGGATAAATCGACGACATTCGAAGACTTTTCGGAAGAAGAAGAAGAAGACAAAGAAGACAAAGTCTTCCCAGTATCCATCTCCAGTTGCACCCGCTCCACCCTCACGTTTTCGTTAATCCTCCCACCGGTCAAAATCGGTTTCCGGTGTTGCGTGATCTGATACCCGTGCGGTAAATCTCCGTAAAAATAGTGTTTCCTATCAAACTCGGAGACTTTCTCGCACGTCGCGTGTAACGCCGTCGCGAGTTTCAACGCGCATTGCACCGCAGCTTCGTTCACCGGAGACGGTAACGTGCCAGGTTCCGCTCTGTCGAACGCGTGGACGACAGGAGAACCACTTGCAGAACCACCAGCTCCTACTCTTAAAACAGAACCAGGGGAGAATAGCTTTGTTTTCAACGAGGTCAGTTGGAGGTGTATTTCCAATCCAACCACCACGCCCTCCTCCTCGTGTGCTCCTCTTCTTCTCAGGGGATTTTTTACATCATCATCATCATCATCATCATCATCGCGAGCGTTTGATGTTGTTCTTAACGAACGACTCAAAAACCCTTTAAAGGGCGTCGTTTGCCGACGAAAGAATACGAACGATGATGATCCCAAACTTCCTCCTCCTACTGCTTTGTCTTCTTTACCACCACCGAGACTTTTGAGAAGACGAAGACGAGAAGCGCTCCTCATGCGTCGTAATAGTAATGCAAAGTAGACACAGAAAGAAAGGAAAACTTCATTTATTTTAAGGTTTTGTATTTGTGTATGTAAACTTGCTATTCTAATGATGTTGAGTACGCTTGTGCCTTGTCAAAGCACCAGATTCACGAAATGCTTTATCGCACACATCACACTCGTACGGTCTCTCGTTCGTGTGAATACGCTTGTGCCTTTTCAAAGTACCAGATTCACGAAAACGCTTCTCGCAAACGTCACATTCGTACGGTTTCTCGTTCGTGTGAATACGCATGTGGACTTTCAAATAACCAGATCGATGAAAACTCTTCTCGCACACATCACATTCATACGGTTTCTCGTTCGTGTGAATACGCATGTGGACTTTCAAATTACCAGATTGACTAAAACGCTTCTCGCACACATCACATTCGTACGGTTTCTCTTTCGTGTGCGTACGCATGTGTGTAGCCAAAAGTGATGGTGCTGTAAACACCTTCTCGCACACGCCACACTCGTGCCCTCTCTTTCTCTTCACTCCTTTAGCGTCTTTCCGCGTCTGATTTTGCTCCACGACATCGTCACGTGGCACGCACATAATCCTCCACAATCGCTCTACGTCGTCGTCTTCTCCCTCTTCTTCTTCTTCTTCTTCTTCTTCTTCTTCTTCTTTTCGTATCTGATGATGATTCACCTCGAGATCATCCTCCTCGTCAGGAATCCTCGAACACAACACCAAAGGTTCTTCTTTCTCTTCTTTCTCTCCCTTCAAAACCGTCCTCGCGTTCACCGCTCTTTTCGGATGTGGATTCTTTCTTCGCCTCATAATAATTACTTCTTCTTCTTCTTCTTCTTGTTGTTATTATTTTCACGAGAGGTACATTCAACCTCGCATGTGGTTTACCGAAGAAGAAGAAGAAGAAGAAGAAGAAGAAGAAGAAAAAAAAGGAGAAAAAAGGTATATTTAGGGTTTATGTGAAAAATTCAAATTTAGGTGTGACAGCTTTCTTTCTAACGGACTCATTTCTTCACAGTAGTGCTCTTTTCCCTGTTGCTCTCTGCACACGCGCGCACACGTCATGGCTTCGCTTCTCTTAAATTCTCTCCCCGCGACGACGACGACGACGAGAGGCGCCGCACGTTTTGCAGCAAAAAGTGGTGGGAGTCGAAGAGGACGAGTTGTATCTCGATCATCATCATCATCACAAAATTCGTCGTCAAAATCGTCAACGTTTTTTACCGAACACATTAACGACGACTTTGACGGTTCGTCAACCACGATAACGAGTCGCGATGATGAACGACGACAACAACAACAACAACAACAAAGAAGGCAATTCCTCCCACCGAAAGAAGTTTTGCAATCCATTTACGTCCCGGAATCTCTGGCGGAAATAAGAGCGTACGTGAGATGGGAAGAGTTCGGGAAACCGGAAGAAACGACGGCGGAATGGCAAGCGAGCGAATATAAAAACGCAGTTTTGGATTTGAAACTCGATTTACTCTCCGGGATGACTCTGAACGATATTCGACGCAGATACGGCGTCGAACCGGTGGACGGAGACGACGACGAGTTACCCATGTTTACCATGGACGAAGAGCTGGAGAAACGGATGAAGTTGGCAGAGGCGATGACGAGAGTCGAGAAGGTTGGGAAGATGAGTCTCGTGGAGGAGGATTCCGCGAGTCCGGTCAGGTACGGGGACGCGATGGTGGACTCGTCGTCGTCGTCTGTGGTGGATGAGTTCATCAAGCCGTTACCTACTTCTCCTTTATCATCATCAGTTATTGACCACGTAGTTTCTGCGGAAGAGATGACGGAAGAGGAGCGCGAGATGATGGAGGAGGAAGCGACGGTGGTCGACCGAGCGGCTCTGTCCATCGAATACGAAGCAGAGGACGAAGAAGAAGAGGAGAGAGCGGTGTTGACGGAAGCCGAGGAGGACTTTTTACAAGAGTTGCAAGCGTCGACGACGTTTGATGCGGACGATTTTCTTCCGATGACGGAGGAGAAGAAGAAGAAGAGCGAAGAAGAAGAGAAAAACTTGGGTGTTTTAGCAGAAGACGAAGAAGAAAAAGTAGAAGAAGAAAAGAAGCGCCAAAAAGCCATCGCGAGCGAGCTCGTGTTGAACTTGAAGGTGGAAGTGGACAAGTACAAGCAATCCGCGGAATCGCTCAAAACGCAAATGCTCGAAGCGACGGAGAAAGCGGAAAAGGCTTCTTCTGAGTTTGATTCCATGAAGGAGCAAAGAAACCGATTGGCGCGAGAATTATCCGAACTCGAACTCGAAACCGCCGCGAAAGACGACGAGATTAAAGAGCTGAACGAGTTTCTCGTGTCTTCAGAAAAAGACTTCGAGCAATCCAAAATGGAAGAACTTCAAAGTTTGCGCGAGTCTTTGGAGCAAATGAAGGAGGAGAAGAAAGCGGCGGAGGTTTTAGCGAGAGCGTATAAGCAAGATTTCGTCCAAGAAAGAGAACTGAACGCAAAGTTCCGCGAGGAGAAGAACCAGATGATGGAGGAAAAGACAAAGAGCGAACGAGAATTGCGAGCGGCTGCGAATGAATCCGAAATGAAGCTTTCCGCAGCGATGCGCGAGAACGCCGAGTTGAAGAAAATCTGGGATAGCGACCGCAAAGTTATTGAGATTTTGACCAAAAAATTGGACGAAATGTCCGAGAAGCCCGGGTTGGGCGCCGCCATCGTCAACACCTACTCCACCGTCAAAACGGTCATTCCAAAGTACTCCTCGGTCATTGCGAGCACGACCATGAACACGACCAAAGGTGTAGTTTCCAAAACGACGGATATTTCCGGTAAATTCTTCTCCGCCGTGAAGACAAAACTCGAGAAAATCAAAGAGGACGAGTTGGCGCTCATGGACGAAGAGGAAGACGACGACGAATTCGAAGACAGCGACGTTCGAACGGGCATTTTTTTGTGAATAGGTAGAGAGCTGCGCGCCACTACCAGTACTACTATTATCTCCCAAACGCGTATTCTTTTGAGAAGAAAATACGTTTATTTTATTACAAAGAAAAAGAACTTACGACGACGAGGTACCTCCCGGTACCTCTGTACGTAGAAGGTAAAACTTCTCCTTTTTTATTAAAATGTTACACTACTACTCGAGACTACATACTACTACTACTACTAAACTACGCACTACTACTACCTAAAACATAAGAAGCGCCTTTTCGCGATGAAATCAAATCTAAACTCGTATCGTCTGAAACGCCTCGACGACGGACCTCTCGTACTCCGTTTTCAGCGGATCGAATCCGCACGCTTTCAAACTCGCCTCCTTCTTCGCCTTCTTCCCTTCCTCCGTCGTCTCGTCGTACTCGGTGTATTCCGCGACAAACGAATGTCCACTCGCACCACCACCACCACCACCTTCCGGCTGATAGTCCATCATCATTCGCAACATCTCCTCGTCCTCCGCCTCTTTCGCATCACCAACGCCTCCTCCTCCACCCCCAAACACCACGTTAAATTTCTCCGGGCAGCTCACTCTGTCCTCCTCCATATTCCTCTCTTTCCTCTCTTTAATCTCTTTCGCATGTTCTCGTTTCTCTTTTTGTAAAATCTTCTCCGTTTCCGTCGCGCTCGCGATGCCTTCGATCGCGTTGAATACGATCTCTTCCACGTGTTCTAAATAGTCGTTGTACTTCGCCTCGTTCGGGAAATCGGATCGTCGTTTGTTAAAAACGGAGAGGACTTTTTGACGCAGTTTCACGTCCGAGGAGATGGTTTGCGGGATGAAGCATTTAATAACACCACCACTGTTCGTCGTCGTCATGTTCTTCTTCGCCGTTTTGTTTGATGATTGAGCCTCTCTCTGTCTCTCTCTTTAAAGCGCTCTTTTTCTGTGGTGAAATTGGAAGCGAAAATCGCCATTTTTAGCGAAGATAAAAGCGCGTTAAAGAGAACACATAAATTAAACGAAGAAGACGAATAATGTCAACGACGAACCGCTTAAACGTGGTCCCAACGGTCACGGTCCTCGCCGTGGTCAAAAACCGCCTCATCGGCGCCCAACGCGGGTATAAACTGCTCAAGAAAAAAGCCGACGCCTTGTCTCTCCGCTATCGACAAATCCTAAAGAAGATCGTCCAAACGAAACTCTCCATGGGCGAGAACATGAAATCCGCGTCGTTCGCGTGGACGGAAGCGAAATACGTCGGTGGAGACGGGATTAAACACACGGTTTTAGATTCCGTGGACGGGAAAGCGGAGATTCGAGTGCGAGCGTACGCGGATAACGTCGCTGGGGTGAAGATTCCGAAGTTTAACGCCTGCGGGAGTGGGAGCTTGATAGGAGCGAGCGGAGGAGGATCGGGCGAAACAGGAACGACGACGGCGACGACGGAGAGTAAGAGCGAATTGACCGGGTTAGGAAGAGGCGGGAAACAGATTCAAAAGTGTAAAAAAGCGTACAAAGAGGCGTTGCAAACGCTCGTGGAACTCGCGAGTTTACAGACGGCGTTTTTAACGCTCGATCAGGCGATTAAAACGACCAACAGACGCGTAAACGCGTTGGAGAACGTAGTCACGCCGAGGTTGGAGAATACGGTGAGTTACATTAAAGGGGAGTTGGACGAGTTGGAGAGAGAGGAATTTTTTCGGTTGAAGAAAGTGCAAGCGAAGAAGAAGAAAGACGCGAAGGAGAGAGAGGAGAAGGAGGATTCGCTGAGTAAAGGAGAAGGGGTGGTCAGAGGCGAAGGCGGGAGCGGCGCCGGTCCGGTTGGGAATTTGATCGATTTCGCCAACGAAAAGGACGAGGATTTGTTGTTTTAGTTCGAAAGACGACGAAAAGGGGGAGATTTGTTTTTAAGTAGATATATAATAATAGCGCACGTATAACTTTGTAAAACACGTTTAGAGATAAAAACAGACATCGTAAAAAACGTAAACGTGCGAATATCACGGCGCTGTATGCTAGTAAATACTATAATTTTATTCTATTCTAATCGTCGCTCAAATCTTCTAACCATTTCTTATAATCCGGTGGATTCGGTAATTCGGACTCGACCAACTCCTCCATTGGAAACCTTAATATAGCCGCCACTCCAGTCAATTGTTTCAACCTCTCCCCACTTTCGTGACCGGTTGAAAACACCCTCGCGCTGCCGAAACCGGAATTTTCCACGTCCTCGCGAACTTTCGTCCATAACTTTCTTTCGATTGGATCTTTCGTGCGAAATACATCGTCTGATAAGAGCAACATCTTAATCGCGCCTTCTTTGAACGCTTTCAGCACGTGCGACGGCCCATACAAAGCTTTATACTTCTCAATTTCCGCGTATAATTGTTCGAGCACGTCCGCGTCGAGCGTTTCCGCGGCGGCGCCAACCGCTTTGCGCGTGGACGGGTCTTTTAGCGCTTCCAAAAGCGCGCCCACGTGCGCGCTCGACGCTCGAACGTTCTTCACTAATACGCAATCGAACGATGACTTCAGCCAACTCTCGAAGGTTTTGCCAGAATACAATTTTTGCGAGCGTTCGTTGAGCTTTTGCAAAATATTCTCCTTCCCAAAGCCAGGGCCTGCGATGACGAAACAGTTTGGGCAATTTTCCAGGAAATGTTTCTTCTTCTTCTTCTCGTCGGTTGTCGCTGCTGCCGCTGACAACGACGACGACGCGTGACCACTTCCGCTGCCTAATACTGCGTCGCAAATATCCTCGTAAAACTTACCCAACTGTTTCTCGTGCCCAACTACCGCCCCTACCCCTTTCTTCTTCGGTATCGATCTTTCAATCTTCGCGACTACCGTCGTCCGAGCGCCGCCGCACAACACTATGCGACACTCACCTACATCCGATATCAACATCGCTACAATCGTCGCTTGCACGTTCGGTTCTAAAGCTTTTCGAAACCGTCTCACGTCTTCCCCGTCCCACTCGCTCTTCTCGATCGTCACCGCTTTATGCGTCGTCAACTCCAACGTATGCATCGCGCCTTGCTTTACGTATTCGCTCACCGTTTGGTTCCGTCCCGAAACCCTCACGAGACTCAAATCTGGATCCCAATCGATGCTCGTCACTTTCACGCCTAAATTCAGTTTAATAACTTTCGACGAGGTATCTCTCACGTTCGCCCCGGAAGATTCCATCTCGGACGCTTTCACTTTCCTCGTCGCCGTCGCGTGGACGATATCGTCCACCTTGAGCAAATTGTACACATCCCACATGTCGTCCTCGGTTTCCGGGGTACATTTCACCGAACCTTTGCCGTCTCGTTCGAACTTTTCGTGGATGAGTTTCATGAAATGAATGCGGTTGTTACTTCTTTCCCGAAACAACAAACAACACCCCTAAAACCACAAAGATCTTAAAGTAAAATGGTGTGTTGTTCTCACGCTCTATCACCTCTTTCGCGCGCACAATTCCAACAATGACAACACCCCTTTCGCGTCAAAACTCCGCTCGTTCGCTCTCTCTCTCTCTCTGTGTCAAGAGTAAATGAAGAATGTTTTGTTCACTCTCGGTTGCATTTTTTGTATCTAAAAAGTGCCAAAAATAGCTTCACTTTAAAATACGCGAAGTTTAAGAAGACAAAGACAATGGTACGTGTGCTTTTGCCCCCTCCTGTTTTGGCATCATTGCTCGCGATGAGTACGACGATGTGGTTAGTATTATTATTTTGCGCATTTGTCGAGAAGTTGAGCGCAAATGCGCTCGGGAATGGTGGGGTCAAAATCGGGGCCTTCCCGGTGGGCAGTCCGTGTTATGCAAACTACCAGTGCGTGAAAAACGAGGCGTTTTGCGAGAAGGATGAATCGGAGGAGGACGATGAAAGTGTGTACATGTATCGATCTGCGGAGTATAAATACCGAGTTGAAGCGGAATACGGTTTGCACGGGTACGATGATGCGAGTTTTATGGATGATTTAGCGATGAATGTGGCGAGATTTGCGAGCGCCGTGGCGAAGGTGATGGATGTGGACGCGCGGACGGTGGAAGCGCTCGAGGTGAGAGGAGCGGGCGAAAGTCAGTCGAGGAGCGCGAAGAGCGCGATGAAAGTTGTATTTATAAAGTTTGGAGTTTTGACAAAGACGTTAGTTGAAGCGGCGGAAAAAGGAAACAGATTGACGACGATACCGGCGGAGGACGTTGTCGACGCTTTACGCAAAGGCGGGTTGGATAATGTTATGTACGCGTCGGCGTCTTCTGGAGATGGATTTATTCAAGTGTATGGTGTTGGAGAGAGCGATAATAGTGCTACTGGCACTGGTAGTGAAGAGGATGGTGAGTTCACGCCACCGCCTTCACCAATACTGTCACCGCCGCCGATGCCGTCATTTGTACCGCCGCCGTTCTTACCTCCTTCGCCACCGATGCCGGAAATTTCAGAATCTCCTCCGTTACAGCCTCCTCCATTTTCTCCAACATTTGTATATCCTTCTCCACCACCGCCACCGCTAATACCGCCACCAAATTCTCCTCCTTTGCCACCATCACCATTGCTATCACCACCACCAAGTCATCCTCTTCTCTCACCTCCACCGAGTCCATCTCCTCCAGCACCTCCTTCGCCATCGATACCATCGGCGCCGGCCTCACCAAGCTCACCATCGGCACCATTGTCACCTCTCTCGCCGAGCTCACCGTCAACGCCAAGCTCACCATTTGCACCAAGCTCGCCATCAACGCCAAGTTCTCCACCTGTGCCAAGCTCGCCATCAACGCCAAACTCGCCGTCAACGCCAAGCTCACCGTCAACGCCAAACTCGCCGTCAACGCCAAGCTCGCCGTCAACGCCAAGCTCACCGTCAACGCCAAGCTCACCGTCAACGCCAAGCTCACCATTAACGCCGTCATCACCACTACCACCAAACTCACCATCGACACCTTCTACGCCACCGGTGCCGCTCCCACCGGCTTCACCATCAACACCGTCATCACCACTACCACCAAACTCACCATCGACACCTTCTACGCCACCGGTGCCGCTCCCACCGGCTACACCATCGACACCACTATCACCACTTTCGCCAGCTTCACCGTCCACTCCATCCAGTCCGAGCTCGCCAAGCTCTCCATCTGCACCACCAGCGCCACTGCGGCGAAGAGTCCTACTTTCTTCCCAGGTCAGTGAGAAGTATCAGTTTGAGATGGGCACTTGCAAAATGATACCGCCTATCAGAACTGCAATATCACCACCACCATCACCGCCACTGAAGAAAATTGCAAGCGCCAAGACTATAGGTATTTCTGCCGGTGCTTTTTTTATCGTTGTTGTACTTCTTCGCGCGTTGTTTATCTATCATCGACAGAGAAGCAAGCGATTCGAAAAAGATAACGGGCTTATTTCTGGCGGTCAACAACAACGAAAAAACAGAAAAAGAAGCGTGTGAGAAATTTTTTCCTTCACTTTCGACGACGCTTCGACGACGATGTTTTTTAGACGCAACCGCGACGAGACGATCAGAGATGATCCAATTCATACCAGCAACCTTGTACACTCTCGCGTGATTGACATGGCACCAAGTGCGACGGAAGAAGGTGAAGCAGAAATTATGAGCGACGCAAAGAAAAAGGAGAAAAAAGTTTGGTCAAAGCCACCGAAAATTGATACTTCCGCCATCACCGGTATTCGAGCAATTACGGCGATTCAAATCGCGTCTGGACACTGGTTACTATTTTATGGCTCCAAAAATCAAGTGCCAATCGATTTTCAAGGAGGTCTCGCAGTGAGTACCTTCTTCATGATTACTGGATTCGTTTTATACGTGGGATATCGGCATAAAGTCTGCGATACCGAGACGTTCTCTTATTGGACGTTTATCAAGCGACGATACGCTCGTGCCTTGCCTCTGCACTGGATATGTTTAGTTTTGTATGCACCATTTGTGTTCTTAAATTACGCGCAAATAAGAGACGATTATAACTTTTGGCAAAATAAAAGCGGAGAAGTCAATCTTATTATGGGTATTGCTTTAACGCCTTTCTTGATGCACTCGTGGATTTTTTCGCTCTGTTACTGGAACTCCGTGTGCTGGAGTTTATCTTGTCAGCTCGGCTTTTACTTTTGCTTTCCGTGGATGTGCAGAAAACTTGCGAGTTTGGAGGAGAAGATCGAAGAACAGGCTGCTTCATCGATCAACAAGCGCTCTCTCGTTGACCGAATCAAACAGAGACTATTTTTCCGTGGCGGTGGCGGAGGTGGCGAGGAGACTGTTGAAAACATCCACAACAGCATTGACAAAACTTTGCTCCTCTCGGCTGAATTGGCTGGTTATAAAAAGTATATCCTTCGATTCTACCACCTTTCGTCTTTCTTACCGCTCACCCTGATGGGTATCATGAATTCCACGTACTTTCGTAACATTTGGAAGGATAAAGATTTCAATGGTCGCGCCTCTACTCTGGTCACCGCATTGGATACAGATCTGGACGGAGTTCGGGCATACTTTTGCGCACGAGCTTGGTTTCCTGTTCGCCTGCCTCTATTTTTCATGGGAATGCTCTTGGGTGCTGCAAGAATGCGTGTCGATGACGCCCTCAAAGTGGAACAACAGGAAGAAGAGGCGGGAGAAGCGAACCAAGCTGACTCGTCAACCTCATCGTATCGGGGAAAATGGGCCTTCCGCACGGACGTTCTCAGCCTCTTTCTCACCATCTGGATCATCACCAGTATGGTTTTCAGCGGTATTCACACCGACTCAAAAAATATCCGCATATTCAACGAGTTCATTCTCACCCTCCCGGTCGCCGCGTGGCTGTTTGGTCTCACCGCCTGCACCGAATCCTACTCCTACCGATTATTAAATTTGAAAATCCCGCAACGCATCGGTCAGTGGTCCTTCGCGATATACTTGCTCCAGTTTCCGTTCTATTCGTACTGGACCGCGATGGAAATACACTCCATGAACCTTTTCCCTCCGTGCGATCGACAAGCCGAACATATTCGCACGTGGTCGGACTGTTTTCGAAATTACGAGGGCGGAGATGACCCCAGATACCCCGATGTAATCGTCATCGCGTTCGTAATAATGCTCGTCGGTTTATCTGCGATTGTTCACGAGTACGTGGAGAAACCTACGACGAAGTGGGTGCAAAATTTAGTCGGTTGAAACTTACTCCGTACATCGTATTTTTGACACCACTTTGACAGCACTTGTACCACACTTCTCTCCAAGGATAAATAATGTCTCTCATCGCACATCCATCTCTCGCTTCGCCGCATCATCAATCGTCTCGCGCTGATATTGCTGCTCGCAGCGTCACGAACGATAGATTTCGTTCCTCTCTCCTCGCATCGGTGTCGTCAACCAATCATCGACAAAGACTCCCTTCTAAAAGTTCTTCTTCGTATTCTTCCGCTTGCAAATCCCCTAACGACCACCAATCGCAGAACCAAAGCGGAGGAGGTGAACATAAACGACGTCATCGACGAGACGTGGTACTACTTCCAACATTTACTGCTTTAGTACTCGCAACATCATCATCAGAAAATGCCGCGCACGCGATGCTGGTGGACGAATCCAAATCGATCAGTGCTGCTTCAACGATTTTGGAATCTTTAGTGAGCGTTTTCAACGGCGAAACGGGACTTCTCGTCTCGTCCGGTTTCGTGTGGTCAATCGCCGCAAACGACAATAATTGGTACGTAGCCACGACGGCGACGAATTTGTCAAAGAATAGCAAGAGTTTACAAGTTGAGTTCGCGGATGGACGCGAGTATGCCGCGACGGTGGCGTTTAGCGACATCGATACGAATATCGCTTTCCTGAGAGTGAATAAAGTCGAGGGAAACAACGCCGGCGCTCCGCCGCCGAAAGCGGCTAAGATTGGCCGTTCGGGAAATTTGAAAGTCGGGCAGGATGCTTTGGCGGCATTTAAGGAGTCTTCCAGAAGAGGTGGTGGAGATATCGGGAATTCAGTAATTCGTTCTGGAATTGTATCCGGGTTGAATAGAACAGTGCCTTCCGCGACTGGTCGCCCGTTGCGGAATTGTATTCAAACGACGGCTTCTTTTCCAAACGAAGGTGGCGGCGGTGTGTTGGTCGATTCTGGTGGCGCCGTGATTGGTATATTGGCGCCAACGTATACGGGAAAGTCGGGAGTGAGTGCGGGAACGAATAACGGTATATTCTTCGCGGTTGGCGTTGATTCCTACGTATTAATTTCTCAAAAGCTTTCGGCAGCAAGATGATTATAGCAATTCATTTTATATTTTAGTAGTATTGCATGGCGTCGTTCGTTTTTGTTCTCTCTTATTTATTCAATGTAAGCGGAGTAAACGATTGTAGGTCACCGTATAGAGCACAGATGAACTTCCGAGTACAACGATACCCCGCGTCGCGTTTCTTATGATGATCCCTTTTACTTCTTCGGCCCCGAAATTAGGATTTTCTGAAAGAATACGGGCTGCTGCTCCAGCCGCGACGGCAGCTGCCATAGATGTGCCAGATTGATAGCCGTATAACGATTCGATATCATCGTCGTCATCGTTGTGAGATGATTTTGCTGTAATCGCGTCTACTTCATTCTTCTTTGTACACCTGTTTTGACCAGCGCACGCACCTACCAATCTCACCCCGGGGGCAAACACGTCCACGCATCTTCCTAAATTGTTCCACGCGTAATTCATATCTCTGCTATCCGTAGCTGCTACGGTCATGCATCTCGAGCTTCTCGCTGGCACCGAAGCACACGCATCCGCGTTTTGGTTGCCGCTCGCAGTCACCAACAAACTGTTCGTTTCTCGAGCGAACCTGTCCACAGCGTTTTCAAGCGCCCTGGAACGGACGCCAATGGGAGCTCCAAGGGCGAGTAAAACTACCGCACCTTTAAACATATCGCTATTTTCCGCTTGTTTCGAAAGGATTTGATCGCTGGTCCACTCGAGTCCAGCGACTACATCTGAAACGCTTCCCGCTCCATCCGAGTTTAACACGCGCACTGACACTATTTTTGCTCCAGGTGCAACGCCAGTAGTGCGACCTGCAATCAATGAGGCACAAAAAGTACCGTGACCATCCGGATCGAGATCCAGAAGATTGTCTTCATCTGGATCGAGCGCAGTCACGTGCGAATCGATTTTCCCGCGCAATTCTGCGTGTTTAGATTGCACTCCAGTATCGAGCACGTACACATAAACGCCTTCACCTCTTTGCGTACCATCCAGATCGCTAAACGACAAACGATTATCCAAGGGCAAGTAATTTTGATCGATTCGATCTAAATGCCACGGCGGCGACATCTTCGAAACGATCGCGTCCTCTTCGATATCCTCGATCTCGTCCAGATCCAACTTCATCCTCTCCAACTCCTGTTCCGTCGCGAAAACGGTAAACCCAGAACGGAAAGCCTTCTTGCAATTGAATTCTTTCCTCTCTTTGCACAGTTTAAAGCTCTCGTAGCGTGACTTTAGCGTGACGATGTACTTCTTTTTCTCATCAAAATTGCCTCCTCCGCGTATTTTTTGTAGCAACGACGAGTTCGTCGTCCGCCCTTTTTCTGTATCTTTGTCTTCCTGATGAAGACCACTACACGCGACCCCGCGAAAAGCCAAGAAAAGGACCACAATGAACACGAAAACATAGAATGAGAGATGACGACGACGTCGACGCGAAGGACTTCCTCGCACTTCTTCGCGCATGATGCTTTGAAAAGTGTGACGTCGTCGTCTCGTCTTCCGAGAGAATATTTTTTTGTTTTGTCCGAGGGGTTGGTTTTGGCTTTTATCAAGACCTTTTTGCGATGGATGATAAATAATACACATATTACAAAATGAACCGCTCGATGGCGACGGCGACGCCGTCGTCCGCGTTCGTTTCGTCCAGAACGACAGATGCCGCGTTCCTAGACGAGAAGCTCGCGTTGCCCATGGCAACGCCAAAGCCTTCGATTCCGTCCGTATTCATCGAAGCGGCGAATTCAATCATTCCGGCGTCGTTATCGCCGTCGCCGACGACGACGAGACGATAGTTTCTATCGCTACTCTCGTTTGCTAAGACTAGACTATCGAGCAAAGCGGAGAGTGCTCGAGATTTGTCGACATTTTTTGGGACAACTTCGAGCATCGTGGCTACCGCTCGAGTGACCAAAGCGCCGTCGCCGGCGTCGATAAATAATTTAGAAAATTTGGATGAATAATCGTCGACGGCATCTTTATTCGGACCAATGAGGAGCATTTTCTTCACTTGGCCTCGACTTTGGGCGATGATGTCGTCCACAGTCGCCAATATTTCGCATTTAGGTTCGTGGTAACGTTCGTGAAGTTCGTCCAGAAACGGAGACGATCGCAACGCTAAGCACCGATCGTCGCTCGTGAACGCGGTCAACGCAAACTCTTCGTCGTATTTTTGCTCGAAAGCTTTTCGCACGCACTCTACGGGTAACGCGTCGTCTATGAGCGGAACGCCGTTTTCACCGTAGGATGCACCACCGTTGAGAAAAATCCCGGGCGACGACTCGGAAACTATGCGCGAATCTTTCAAAAGCGGGTTTGTCGCCAGCGCCGCTTTCGCCGCTGGACGCGCTTTACCAGTGGCTATAACAATCAACGTCGAGTCGTCTTTGGATGCTTCGAGAAGAGCCTTTGCAACTCGATCTGAAACGCGCGAACTTTCGTTCAATAACGTGCCGTCCAAATCCACCACGAGAACTTTTTTGCTCGCCTCTGACGAAGAAGAAGAGGCGGAAGAAGAGGATGAAACTCGGTCGATTAAACCGCCATCTTTGATATAATCCCACCCTAAGGCCACCATGATTTCTCGTTCGAGCTCTTGCATGTCCTTCTCTTCTTCCTCCCCTAGCTCGTGATCAAACCCAAGCAAATGCGCGAACCCGTGCGCAAGCAACACTCTCAACTCGTCCTCCAAGGAATGTCCAACCTCTTCGGCTTGCGCTCGCGCAGTTTCCACGGAAATAATGATATCCCCGAGTACACAAATTGGACCGAACGCGGCAATTCCTTCCTCTTCTCCACCACTCGGGAAGCTCAAAACATCTGTAGGCGCATCTTTCGATCTCCACTCTTTATTCAGCGCTTGAATGTATGCGTCGTCGCACAACGCAACCGAGAGTTCCGCGTGTGAAAGTTGTTCCGGAAAATCGTCCCCTAAATTTTCTCTCAATCGGTCGTACACGTTAAAGTTACCACTACTATCACTTTCACCACCGCTCGCATCGACAAAGAGTTTCAAAATAGCCCTCGCATCTTTCTCGAATCTCTCCCTCATCTTTTCCAACTTCCCCTCGTCCATTCGCGCCTTCTCCGCCATCAATTTTACGTCGCCCGGGTTACCGTCCGCATCCGACACGAACGACACGTCCGCGATGCACTCGACGTCCCCAACGTAAAAGCTTTCGTCGTCCTCCTCCTCTTCCTCCTCGTACACTCCATCTCTCGTCAACGCGCGCGGCGGCGCGACATTTTTCGTTTCGCTTTGGTAATGGCGGTTCTTCGCGCCGATAAAAAAATGCCGAAACCTCCCCTTCATGGGGTGTTTCGAAGCCACCGACGAGGACGCGAATTTAGTTCTCATCGTACCATCAGAGCGGCGACGATAAGAACAGCCAAACAGAGAGTTCTCCCCCAGAGACGACGACGATGACGATGATAATAATGACGATGATGCGATGGTAAAAGCATTCCTCTTCTTCTTAAACTCGAAAGTTTGCGTCGTTGAACGACAAAGACGACGACGGGGAAAGAGCGCCGCATGAATGCCGTTAAAAGGATTCACAATCCGCGCGCGAAGATTGCCGACGACGGGAGGATGAGGAGGAGAAGAGAGGAGCATTTTACTGCTACTGCTCAAAGTGTTCGTATTAGTAGTGTGCGTTATCGATCGATGATGATGAAGATGATGATGACGAAGACGACGTAAGAAATGCATCAATACAGTGAGGATTTTAACAACACAAAGCAGTGCTTTGATGCGAGTTTAGTTTAGTATTCGATGATATATTATTATTATTATTGAAACAAAATCGGCGGCGTATCGCTGGGTATGATCCCCCCACCTGGAACAAAAATCCCTTCCATCCCTAATCTGATTTGAATGCCTAAGAATAAACAAAACGCGGCGACCGCGACGAACGGCAAGACGTCGTCGGCTTCGTACGTGAACTCCCTCGTCGGTATGCGCAGGTCTAAGTTGTCGTAGACGGATAAAAGCTCTTCGACGGAGCTTTTAGAGGGAACGATCTCGGAATCGTCCAAGTTTTTTACGTAGTTCGTATTCGTGGTGGTTGTGATGTTACTAAGCGCCGCGGCTGTGCTGGCTGGTAAAGCTTCTACGACGGCGTTGGCCAAATCGTCGATGAATACCTCGTCACAATCGAGCGCCGGGACGCGACCCCAGTATTCAATACCGCTCTCTTCCGCTAATTCTCTGTATTCCTGGTCGATTTCTTCTAGCGTTTCGATGTGTTCGGAAACAAACGATACCGGGACCGCGCACAACGCTTTGGTGCCTTTATTCCCCAACGCTCTGATCGTGTCGTCCGTGTACGGTTTCAACCACTCCACCGGGCCGACCCTCGATTGGTACGCCAAAACGTGCTTGTACCCTTCGCAGCCTATTTTTTTCAACTCGTTCGTGATAAGTTTCACGCACTCTTCCATTTCATCTTTGTACGGATCGCCGCCTTCGGAAACGTAGGAGGTTGGCACACCGTGCGCGGAGAAGAAAACGACCGGTTTGTCCGGCGCGTCTTTAAACGCCTCAGATTCCAACGTGTTTTTTATCAACTTTGCCATGCTCGAAACGTATCCCGGGCGACTGTACCACGACGGAATGACCGTGTGTTGTAAAACCCCGGTGCTTAAAATTGGATCTTCCCTGAAGATTTCCTCCAACAGCCTCAACGAACTCCCACTGGTACTAATAGAAAACTGCGGATACAACGGCAAAACCACCAAACGCGTGATGCGGTCTCTCTTAATATTCTCAATCGCCTCCTCCGTAAACGGTTTCCAATATCGCATGCCGACGTACGTTTTCACGTTCGTCAAACCTTTCGATATCAACGATTTCTTCAACGCTTCTGACTGTTCGTCTGTAATTCGTCTTAACGGCGACCCACCTCCGATGGACTCGTACGCCTCTTTGCTCTTCGGCGCTCTCGATTTGCTCACCAGCGTCGCGACGAACGTTTGCAAGAATTGTAAACCATCTGTTTTTCGAGTTGTTGTAAGAGGAGAAAAACGCGTCGTTTGTCAGTTAAATAATCACGAGTCATCAAGTTCCGATGATATCGCGCGCACAAACACATACACACGCACAAATAATTCGCGCGTAAACGAAACGAGAGAAGTACGCAACAACGAAGATCAAATCAAAAGAACACATCATCTTCATCACGAAGAAGAAGAACAACAACAACAAAAACTAAATTCTCTTTCTAAATAAAAGACGTACTCGGCAAGCGAATGATATCCGGATCGGCGAAGAGGTTGAACAAGAACGGTTCGACGTCGTCGAGCGTTTCCGGTCCCCCTAAGTTTAATAACAAAACGCCGACTCGTTCGTCTTTCGCTTTTCGTATTTGCGAGTTCCAATCGATGGAGACTGAGGTGGTGGCGTTTTCAAACGCGGTCGCCGCGGAGACTACTTTTTTATTAGAGGAGGACGATGATAACGACGAGAACGTTCGCACGTCGCGCGAATGTGAGCGCGTCTTTTGTCGTCGTCGTCCTCGTCGTCCATCACCGTCGTCACCACTTTCGCATCTTCGCGCGACGTTGTAAACGACGTCATTCGTGTCCAGAACCCCCGTCTTTTGTTGTCGCCTTTTCTGCTGCTTTTCCCGACGACGAAGCGAAAGAAGAAGACCTCGACGATGCGTCGTAGTATTTCTTCTTTGTCTTCTCTCAAAAGGAAACGATTGCGACGACGATGTCGAACAAGAGGTTGATGATGATGATGATGATGATGATGGCGTCGATGCCCTCATCGTCACTTTTTTACGTGTGTTTTATCTCTCAATAAAATTTGACGAAAACACAGGTGTGTAAAAGTAAAATCACAGCCTTTTTTTTGCCTTTTTTGCAATTTTTGCGATTAAAAATTCTTGTGAAAAAGCGTCAAAAGGGCAGACGAGTGTATTATTAAAGAACCGCTCAAAAACAGCATCAGAAGAAAGACACAAAACACACAAAACACACATTCAAAGGAGTAAAAGAACAACAAAAAACATCTGACGATGACGACGATTCAGACGATTCAGACGAGACTTTTTGTCGGAAGCAGCGGCAAAAGCAGCGGCCGAGTGAGGGGAAGAGAAACGGTGGCTTTGCGGAACAACAAGAGCGACGAGGGGAATACTGTTCGGGGGAATGCATTTTCATCGTCGCCGCCGTGGTCGCTTTTTTTATGCTCCAAAGAAGACAAAGAAGAAGGACGAAGAAGAAGACGGAGAATGAATCCGAGGAGACCAACGGCGGCGTTTGGCAAAGACGACAACAGAGACGGTTTCAAAGACGTCTCGAACATCATGAAGAAATACTCCAAAGAAGTCCCGAAAGACGTGACAAAAGTCGTCGGCACTGCCGTCAACGTTCTGGGAAACAACAACCAAAATAACAAACAAAACGAATACAACGGCGTCTTCGCTTTACTCTTCTTCAACTTTTTATTCTTCGCGTTGGACCATTGGTTGCAACTTCCAATGATGAAAATGTTTTATTTGAACCACGTGGATCCGACGTGGTGGCAATTCGTCACGTGCACCTTCTGCCACGCCAGTTGGGATCATCTCTCGTCGAATATTTTCTTCTTGTACATATTCGGCAAGTTGATCGAAGAAGAGGAAGGCGCGTTTGGTGTGTGGTGTTCGTACGTAGCGACCGGAACGGGCGCGTCGTTGGCGTCGTGGTTGATGTTGCCAAAGTCAGTGGGTGGGGTATTAGGAATGGGCGCGGCGGCGACGGTCTCGTTGGGCGCCTCGGGAGCGGTGTTTGGTCTGTTCGCCGTGAGCGTTTTAGTCAAGCTTAAGTTTGAATGGAAAAGGATTTTGGAAGTCGTCGTGCTCGGTCAGTTTGTGATGGAACGATTTTTGAACGAAGCGGCAATGATAGGAAAAGTTGGAGGCGTAGGAGCGGGCGGAGTGAATCACGTCGCGCATTTAGCCGGGGCGTTAGCAGGGGTTGTCTTGATTGCGCTGTTGTCGAAGATTTTACCGGAATAATTATATACCTGGTACGGTGTGGTTAGTAGTAATCTTAAGAATAACAACCGAGATGATAATAAATAATAGAAAATGACTCTCACAGATTTATAATAATATATGAATTAAAAGACGCCGATAGCGGTGAACAAAGCGAAAAGCAGAAACAACCACCCGCCGCAAAACGCGACGAAGCGTTCGGAAATTTTCTTCGAAATCAAACTTCCGCCGATGACCGCAATGAACGTCGCAAATAAGTGTCCAGCCGTTGCCCCTACGGCCACGCCGACTGGATTTTGCGCCGCGCCTAAAGCAATCGTCGCCAACATGGATCTATCCCCCCACTCGGCGACAAAAATTAAGCAAAACGTTTCGATGATGTTTTGAATGTTCGTCGTCCCTTTCCCGTCCGACTCTTTGATCTTCGATTCTGCTTTGCACACGTCCTCGGCCGCTTCCGCCAACGCGCCTTCAATGATCACTCCATCTTTATCCACTTTAATATTTCCGTTGTTGTTATCTCCGCCCGCGTTCGTCTTCTTTGGCATGTCGCTCGCGTCCTTCAACGACTTCAACCCAAAGAACAACAAACTCGCCACCGCGATGTACTCGCCGATGGGAATTGTATTCGAAAAGCTCGCCGGTACCGCCGAAAACACTCTTCCAATGACCACTGAAATCACTGACATCAACCCTAACGCCGAAGTCGCTCCAATAACCACCGGCATTCGTCCCATTCTCATCGCCAGTAACGCGGCGATGAAAAACGTCTTATCTCCCAATTCCGATATAAAAATCAACGCAAACGCGGCGGTAAACCCAGTTTTCGCGACCGCTTGTACGACCAACTGAAGCGCGACTTGAATGTTATTCGTGGCGTTTAACGACCCTAACCCACTGGAGATGTATCCAACCACCGCTAACACGGTTAAAAAGACTAACGCCAAAGCAGTCGCGTTGGACTCGGCTAACGGGTCGTCCATTTTCTCTTTGATTTCTTGGATGAATTTCAAGGAACAACTACTACTTTTATCATTGTTCTCGTCATCATTTCCGCCCGCCGTCGCGCTACCACTGCTATTACTAATCACGAGTCTTTCATCCGTCATTCTTCGCCCTCCTCGTCCTCGTCGCCGCTTCTGGTTGTTCATAAAAAACGTAGACGAAGAATTGACCATCATCATCACGTGAGAGATGCGATTGCCTCCATCCCCCACACCTTTGCTCGATGATTTTAAAATCAATCTTTTTGTTCTCGATACAGACGATTCAGACGTAAACGACGACGTCTGTCTCCGACGCATCGATGACGACGACACGACGAACGGAGAAAAGGAGAGTAAAGGTGTCATTCGTACGTTCGTCCGTTAAAAGAGAGAAAGAGAGAAAGAGAGAGTGAGTGAGAGCTTTTCGTGTGGTTTTTGTGACTCAGCAAAGGAAGGGAAGATTTAAAAAAATGTAGATTTGGTTTACACCGAGGAAAGTGTGAAATCAAATAGGACGAGCGCGTCGAAAGCGAAGACAGTGAGTCTCTGTATTTCTTCAATTTTATATGCCGCATGAGAAGCAGATGTTGTCTGAGATGTTCAAAAGTAGGAAAGTCTCCAGAACGTATTCACGTTCCAACATATATCCGTTTCTAATCAGTTCGAATCTCGTAAAGGAACAAAATACTATTACATCTGACCGCCGACGGGGGCGTGACCTCGTTTACTGGGATTCGTCGCCAACTTTCGGAGCAGGCGTTTCTTCCTCGTTTGACTCTCTTTTTCTCTCTTTTTACGCTCGGTGGTGACTTTATCGAGCTTTTTGGCGTTGGAAAACGCGGCGGAGCCTTTTTTACCGACCAAGATTGGCGCTTCGCGGAGAGCGAACGCGCCGGCGACGTGGCCGAGGTGTAAGCGTTTGACGTGGAAGATGTGTTTGAGCGCAGACGGGTAGGCGGCGACGGCTCGGACGTGGGAGCGGAAGGCGTCTTCGGCGCGAGATTTGAGACTTGGGTCGGATTGCATCTTTCTTTCCGCGGCGGAAAGCAACGCTTTGACCGCGATGTGCTCCGTTGGGTTGTTTCGCGAGGAAGGATTCTTGTTGTTGCCGCAATATTTGCGCATGGTTGTTTGCGCGAGAACGTCCAAAACAGCCCCTAACTTTGCCTTTGAAAACGTGAGATCTTCGATATCTTCTTTTAACGTGTCTTCGAATTCCAATTCTTTTGGACCGAGGAAAAGAACGGCTTCGCCGTCGTTGCCTAGACGCGCGGCTCGGCCGACTCTGTGCGCGTACGTTTTCGAGTCCGCCGGAGGGTCAACTTGCACAGTCGCGCCGACGTTGTCGAAATCTAAACCGCGAGCGCCGACATCGGTGCACAAAAGGACGCCTCTTTTTTGGGACTGGAATCTAGAGACTGTCTTTTGACGCTCGGATTGTTTTTGTGCGCCGTGTAAACGAAAGACTTCGTAGAGGCCGCTTCCTCTCTTTTTATTGCTCTTTTTCTTCTTCTTCTTCTCCTTCTTCTTCTTTGCGTCGGTGTCGTCGTCCGAATCGTCCGAATCGTCCGAATCGTCGTCTGAATCGCTTTCACCGCTCGCGCTGCCACTGCTACTACTACTGCTGCTGCTGCTGCTGCTGTCGTTTTCTTCATCGTTTTCTCCGTCGTTCTTCTGCCCAGCTAACCAGGACAAGATTTCGTAGTGATACTCAACGGACTCTCTGCTCGCGAGGAACACGATGACTTTGTTCAAATCAGACATCGCCCATCCGGCGAGTAAACCGGCGATAACTGCCATTCGACATTTCGGTGGCGTTTCAAATATAGTATGCGTGAGCTGTGAAGGCACGCGAATCTTTCTATTCTTCCCATCGTCGCCATCAACTGCTCTCCCGGAAGCTCTCGCCATTGCTTTCATCAACCCTTCTTCGTCCTCGTCGTTCTCGTTGTCGTCCTCTCCTTGAACAAACTCAATCTCGCGATCAGCTTCTGGATTAACGTCCACTGTCACCGCATTTTGCATTTTCATTCGCAAACGGTCTGTGCCTGGCGTCAAAGTAGCCGATAGCAACGTCATTTGTGAAAATGGAGGCGACGCCGACGCCGCCCGCGCTTCCTTTTTCGTTCGCTCGATGATATCTAAAATAGCGTCGATATCCTTCTCGAATCCTAAATCTAAAACGCGATCGGCTTCGTCAAAAACGACAAAACTGACATTCACGAATACAAAAGCGGCAGTATTTTGCAAGTGATCTAACAGTCTCCCCGGGGTGGCGGATAACACGACGCACCCTTTTCTCAACTTTGCCTTCTCCTTCGCTCTGTTTTCGCCGCCGTGAACCGATCCGGTGGCAATCCAATGGTACGGTTTCGATAATTTCTCGATAAATGAAGAAACTTGCGTGGACAATTCTCTCGTTGGCACGATAATCAACGCTCTCGTTCCATCTTTCCTCTCGATTCTAGGCTTCGCTACTCCTAAACTAATAACTATCGGTAAAACGTACGCCAACGTCTTACCGCTCCCGGTTTCCGCTCGAACGTAGCAGTCCTTCCCGGCTAAAATCGACGGCACTGCCAACTGTTGTACCAAAGTTGGCGTCGTAAACTGTAAATCCACAGACTCAGACATGACTTTAATCAGCGTCTCCGGAACGCCGAGCTCGGCGAACGATTTCGCAGTCGTCGCGTTGCTATCAAACACCCGATCCCGATGCGGCGCCGCGTCTCTCTTCTCGTTCTTATTCTCTCCGTTCCTCTTTTCCTCTTTCGACTCACCGTTATCGTCATCTTCGTCTTTCCTCGTCGCTTTCTTCATCAAATTCGCCCAATCTGCGGGATTAAACGCCTCTTCTTCCTCGTCGCCGCTCTCGTTTTCCATTTTCTCAACTTCCACCAAGTCGCTCATCTTCTCTTTCGATGATTTTCCCGCGTTGTTCAGCAACAACTTCTCCTTGTGTTCTCGAGAGTTTTTCAAGAACCTCTCCTTGGCCGTCATTTCTTCTTCTTCTCTTTCGTCCTCTCCGTTCTTACTTTTCGTCGTCGTCTGAATCGTCTTTGGTTTCTTCACCCAAGTGGAAACGCCGCCGCCACCTTTCCCCTTTTCCTCCTTTTCCTCCTCTGCTCGGGTGTCGAGAACGAGTCGTTTCCGCCCTGTTCTGTTTATCGCCGTCGTCGTCTCTTTGACGCCTCCTTTTCCTCCTCTCTTTTCGTTCATGTCGTCGTCGTTTCTTCTTCTTCGCTCCCCGTTTCCTCCTCCGACTGCATCACCGTTTCCCCGCCGCTTCTCTTTCCCGCCTTGCCATTTTTTCTTCCCTCGAGCGACGGTTCGCTTGCGCGGATTACCTTTAGGACCACCACCAAGACTTCTATCGTCCTCGCCAACGTCGGAAGAAGAAGAGGCGCCGGCGATGTTCAGAGTTAACAACTCATCGTCGTTGTCGTCGTCCGGCATTTGAGTGTTTTTTTCTGAGGAAAGAAACAAGAAATAAATCTGCTACAACAGTTGCCGCGCGTTGATGATTATTACACTATTACTATTTCACTAGTATTACGAGTACGTGTCGTCGTTCCCGTGAAAGGTGTGCAACCAGCCGTGTTTGCACACCAAGCACTCGTGTCCAAAGAGACTCGCTTTTTTACGCACGCAAACGTTCCGGTCTCTCGCTACGTGCGCTTGATACGTTTCGACTAAAGAAGGCGCGCAAAGGTAGACTTTGTTGTAGGCGATGGCAAATGGGACGATTCTACTGGATGAGTCGAGATATTTTGCGAGTCCTGAGATGCACCCGGGCCAATCTGGGTTGAAACAATCGTCCAGTATGACGACGCCTTGTTCGTGCAAACACTCGTCGGCGGCGAACGATAAATCGCGCAACGTCGTCTCTACCGTGTGCGATCCGTCGATGGAGAAGATTCGCACCGGACCGTCGTCGTCTTCGTTAAAATCTGCTTCCTTGGTCAATTTCGTGGAGTCTTTCGAGATGACTTTGATGAAATTCGGCATCTTTGTGTCCGAGTCGACGACTCCGTCCCATACGAATTTCGAGTCTTCCTTCATCGCCTCGCAAAACTTCATCGCGTGCTTCCGAAACTTCTCGTAATCACCCACTCCACTCTCGTCTCTGTTAATCTCGGCTTGGTTCTCGAAACAATCGATCGATACGCATCTCTCGTTTTGTTTTCGCAAGGAAACTAACGCTAAAAATGACTTTCCGTGATACACTCCAATCTCCGCCAAACTCGTCTTAAAATCGGACATCTTGAACACCTTCTTCTGACACGCATCTATGGATCGGTATATATCCACGTTTCCAATTTCATAAAAGCCGCTCACTTTTGAGAGCGCATTTTTCACAGCATCGTCTTCTTCTTCTTCTTTCCTCTCGTCTTCTCTTTGCCTCCGTTCCGCTGCTTTGCGATGTTTACTTTCGTTCGGAGGAGTACTTCTCTTAGGGGAATTCACGTGAGACGACGAGAACGCTTTCACGTTGTTGTTGTTGTTGTTGTTGTTGTTGTTGTTGTTCGTCTTTACCGCTCTGCGCTTCGAATTCAATCGAGACGAGGAAACGTAATAACAGCAGTGGTTCCTCGTCGACGAGGACAAAAAAGCCCCAGAAGCAGAAGGAGAAGACAAAGAAGACAACCAAGCGCGCATCACGCGTGCATATTTCTCGCGCTTTCCGAGAGAGAATTTTAGGGGAAAAGTCTTTCGTATCTTCAAAAATACGCGCACGAATAAGAACAACAACGAGCGGTTGTTTGCGCGACAAAGATGGGCAACGCGCAATCATCATCGAGCGCGCGAGAAACAGCAGAGGAAGAGGAAAGGGAGAACTCGACGACGACGCGCGGACGACGAGAAGGAGAAGAAGTAATAGTGGAAATGTCTTCTGCTTCTTCGCCTCGTTCTCAAAGCGCTGAAGGAGAAGAAGAAAAAAACGAGGAGGCGAAAAGGAAAGAGGACGAGGAGGAAGAGGATGGTGAGGAGGAGACAGAGGAGGAAAACAGAATCGTGGCGTCGTGCAGAGTGTGCTTAGAACCGATACGAAAATCCGACGTGATGATTGAAAACAACAGCGCGTGTTTGTTGGGATGCAAATGTTCCCAAGTTGGCATCCACTTAAACCGAGAGTGCGGGATAAAATATCTGAAAAATCTGCAACGACCGAACCAAACGCTGACCTTGTGCGAGGTGTGCCAAAGCCCAATGTCTGAATTCGCGACTAAAATTCAACCGGTTTTAAACGCGACGACGACTTCGAGAAGGTCTTCTCCGTTTGCGCTTCACGATTCGGACGGTTTTTTGCACACTTTTTCGCGCCCGCGACGACGACCGGCTGAGTTGTGCGAATTCTTTTGCTTCTTAGTCCCGTGTTTACCGTGCGTGGCGCTCGCCTACACCAACTGCTTCCACTCCACGTGCGTCTCTTTAATGCGCTTTCGAGCGTATATTTTCCTCGGGCTCATCCTTGCTCTGTTGATCATCTTTCTCTCCGACGTTTATCTCACCATGGAAGATAAATACGAGAGTCGCGTGAGAGAGCAAAGAAAGGATATCGACAACAACAGGCCTTCTAGATATCCGTCGAACGACGACGACTTTAACAACAACAACAACTTCAACGGCGGTATGAATTATAACCCGAACGCGTACGATTACTACTCGAGAGGGAGAGGATAGAATAGCTTCTATTACCACGCGTAGGGTTTAGGGAGAGAGAGAAAAGAGTTTAATAAAAGCGTAATGTACTACCATATCGCGAACACACCACGTTTTGTGTCCGCTTCGAGGATTTCAAACCGCTTTGGAAAAGACTTAAAAATTCAAAATTTCGCTTCATAAAAATGACGGCAGAGGAAGACACAACCACCGTTGCAATGACCACGAAGGCGTCTGAATCGTCGTCGTTGTTTGCAGTCGATGATGCGCTTCATTCGCGTCCGAATTCGCACGACGAATTGCTGGATTTATTAGCGTCCTCATCTTTCACACCCTCCCGTCGTGGGAAAAAAGGGGAATTTGAATCCGCGCAAAAGTTGATGATGAATACGAACAATGCGGACACGACTCCTGGGACCACTACTACAGAGGAGAACGATGCCAGAACTGCTGCTTCATTTTCCACCTCTCCTTCGTTATCGTTTCAAACGCCGCAGAATTTATCGCAGTTAAGGACGAGAGCTCGAATGTCCCCTCCTTTACTGCAAATGCCTGGAGGTATTGGAAATACGAGCGTATCGCCGAGATCGTCATCAAACGGGAGCAAAGGAGGGTCGCCATTTTTTTCAAACCTGTCGTCGTCTCCAGAACGCGAAGTGTGCGCGATATGCATGTGCAGACTGGACGATGTGGAGTCTCCGAGAGTCAGTCGGGAAGATTTGGCGAGTCTCGTTGTGAGTACCGCTACGACGACGACCGACGACGGCGAGGACGGGAAAGAGAACGAAACGAAACAACATCAGCAAAGAAAGAAGAAAGAGATTTATACTTTACCGTGCACGCACAGATTTCACAGGAGCTGTCTGGGGGAGTGTCGCGCGAACGATTTTTCGCAGTGTCCGATGTGTAGGGAGAGTTTACCGGGAGGTTTAACACCGGATCACGTGAGGCAGATGAAGGCGAAGATGGAACAGGAGGATCCGGACGCCGCGAGGAGGGCGTACGCGGTCCAACGAAATCGAGCGGCGAGGGAGGCGGTCAGAGCAGCGGCGTTGAGGAGGCAGATGGCCGCCGGGGTATTTAGCTCGAGTCCGACGAATTCGATGAGTTTATCGACGCCAAGTCAACAACCGAGAACGCCGTTGGCGTGTCCGCCGGGCGTGGGAGGTACGTCGCCGGCGAGCGCGAGCGGAAGCGGAGAAAAAGTGGGTGGAGGGACGTCTGTGGGCGGAAGCTTACGAAGAACGAGCTCTGGAGTAGCGAGTGGCGATGCGAGCACGGATAAAAAACCTCCGCTCCCACCTCGAGGTGTTCCTTTGAACGGAGGCGGAGACGAAGCGTACAATCGACATCGACGACAAAGGTCGAATCTCACGGAACAATTAGCCAAAGCAGAGAATTTGGACGAGGACGAGGACGATTTCGATATGGACGATTTGGACATGGATCTCTCCCAATCGCAAAAATCAGACTACCATTGAAATAGGAATAGTATTTTAGAATGCAAGCATACATACACAGGTATTAATAATCGCGCAGCAGATGCGTGTTTCTTTAATTATATATTACACACACGTACTATATAGAAATATCATTTCAATCAAAAAAGATATCTCCGGGGTTGATAACCATTGGAACACCGAACGCGTTTTCAACCACCCGGCGTCCGTCTGGTAACGTTTTCCCTATGTACTTCATCAACTCCTCCTCCGGTATGTCTTCGTATTTCGGGCGCACGCCGTTCGCGCTACTTCTACTTTCCGTCGAAGTCTTCTTTTGCGGCGAAAGCACGCGTCTCGGTTGCGTTCTTGACACCCCAGGCCTGGAGTATTTACTATTGCTCCTATTACTACTGTTGCTACTCGTACTGCTACTACCACTCACAAACGGATGCGTGGTGAAAATCTCCCACCTCGTCGTCCCGTCCACGACGTGCTCGGCGAATCGCATCCCCCATTCTCTGTGCATCGTCACGTCTATATTCCGCATCAACTGATCGAAATCCCCGACAGAGCTCAACCCGTTCCTGATTTCCAACTCAATCGTCGACTCGTTCGCGCCAATATTCCCCGATACGAGTAAAATATCGCGCGTCGGGTCCAATCCAGCCGCTCGCCCTACCGTGTCCGCCCACTCGTGCAACATCTGAACGCACTCGGCTTTGTGGCCGTATTTCGCCACGAGAATCCACCGGGCGATCACAGTCGAGGAAGTCGAAGAAAGAGAAGCTTTACGCGTCGTTTCGCCATCGCCGTTTTCGATGATTTCGAGCCGATTGGAGGACGACATCAAAATCGATGAAAGCGAAGAAACCGGCGGTTCTTTAATTTCTTCCTCTTCTTCTAAAAGTTCCAACAGCGAATTCTTCGGAGCAGGGGACGAGGACAAGTCAGACGATTCAGACGATTCAGACGACGCGTTTTCAAACGTTTCCGCGAACAAAAGCGCAAACTTTGCGTCTCTGTCTTCGTCTTCCGGTTCTCGCGTCGAGAACCCGCCGCTGTTCCCGCCATCAACGCCTCGGCAAAGAGAAGAAGCGTTGGAAGAATTAGAAAACGTTTGAGAAGGAATTCTCCTCAACGAGAGAACGACTCTTCTTCCTCCGCGATGGCTGCTGCTCTTCCGCGAAGAAGAAGAAGAAGACGAAGAAGAAGACCAAACTCTCGTCGTCGTCGTTTGAATCATCGTCGTCGTCGTCGTTCAAAGTCAAAAATACTCTCTCTTCTCGCTCCCTTTTGTGAGTGATGCGATGAATAAAATAATGGGGAAAAAGCCGCCGCTTTCCTCACAAAAGTTTTCCATCCATCTGTGTGCTGACAAGGATGCCGTCGGGGTCCTCTTTGTCCTCGTCTTTATCCCCTTTCGCGGGGGGTGCACTCGGTGGTGCGCGCGATGATACTCACACTACCACTAAAAAAGGAGGAGGAGGCGAAAAGAGAGGGAGGAAACAAAAGGAGGAGACAGAACGGACGACGATGAGTTTGGATTCGATCTCCGCATCGAGGACGGGGACGACTTTTCCTTCGATGGATGGAGCGACGACAAAAACTGGTCAAGGAGGAGGAGTTTTAGAAGCAAGAACGAGCCGAATATCCTTCGACGACGTGGAAAAGAATAAAGGCGGGGACGAATACGTACGAAGAAAAGTCTTCGCCGCGGGGGAAGTGATGCGACTGCAAACGACTTTGGAGGAAGATGGAATCGAATCCTCTGCTGACGAGGAGGAGGAGGAGGAGGAAGACGAAGACGAAGAATTCTGCGTGGTTCGAAAAAGGGACATCGTGTCGTGCGAGTTAGTCGTTGGCAGCAAAATAAAGAAGAAGAATAAGACGGAGACGAAAACAACACGTCAACATCGAATCGTAATCACCTCGTTTCCGAGAAAGAAGAGGTTGATTGACTACGCGGTGTTGCCTCGATTTTTGTCCTCCTCCGCGAGCGCTTTTACTTCGAGAAACGCGGGAGATGATTTTAGCGCCGCCGCGGCGAAAGGGAACAGTGGGAAACGGTTTGGACACAAGAAGAACGTTCACGTGGTCAAATACAAGTCTTTGGACGAAGCGTTAGAGGACGTGAAACGAATAGAGGAGGAGTGCGGGTTGGAACATCAGCGAATGAACAAGAGAGGGCGATTTTTGGTGTTTATAAATCCAGCCGCGGGAAGAGGGAAGGCGGAAGAAGTGTTCAAAAAACACGTGGAGCCGGTGTTAAAGTGCGCGAGAAACTGCGTGGTGGAGGCAATCGTGACGACGAGGAGTGGAGAGACGGAAGAGAGAACGTACGAGAGAAGTAAAGAGTCCTTGTTGTTAACGAGAGGTCGAGGATACGAGAGTAATACTACTACTCACAACGAAGATGCCCGAGTTCTCGGTATTATCGCCATCGGAGGTGATGGTACCATTGCCGAAGCGTACGCGGGCGTGGAGAGAGCGCAAAAAGAGCTCGGGACGCACGAAAGTATTCCAATCGGTGCCATTCCCGCCGGTTCCGGGAACGCCATTTGCGTTTCTCTAGCGGAACAGAGCGAAGAAGTGAACGATGCGACAACGATGGCGTTGCTCATCGCTAAAGGCCAAACGATTCGATTGGATGGAGCGAGACTGGCAATTTATCGCAACGACGAGAACGGCAGTAACGATACGACGAACGATACGACAAAAAGCACCAGCAGCAAGAGGAGGTTAAGTTTGGACAGGAGAAACGGCAGTAAGAAGAACGGCAGCAACACGAACAACAACACTATTAGTAACAACAGAATAGCGGTGTATCAAAACACGGCTTTACTGAGCGTATCGTGGGGGTTTTTCGCGGATGTTGATTTGGAATCCGAACGCTTTCGTTGTTTGGGAGGAACGCGCTTCATCGTCCAAGCGATTGCCAGACTCATCAACCTGAGAACGTACAAGATGGATTTAACGTACAGAGTTTCACAAGAGACCAAGTCTGTCTGCGAACGACTGGGAAAATCACTCCTCGGTCGTAAAGAAGGCGAATTCAGAACGATTAAAGACGAAAATATCCTAGGCATATGGGCTATGAACCTCCCTTGGGGCAGCGGCGACACGAAATCCGCGCCGCTCGCTTCGCCTTCCGATGGATTCTTCGACATCATCATCGTCCACCCGACGAGCAAACTAAACTTGCTCAAATTACTCCTCGACTTTGACACGAAAGGATCGCACGCAAAGAACGACGCCGTCACGTACTTAAAAACGAGCGAATTCGAGCTCACGTTACTCGGTCGATCCGATTTAACCGAAGGTGTGAGCGGTTCTACCAACGCCTCCCGATCAAACGCCGCCAACCCGCTCGGATGCGTCGACGGAGGAGAAGATCCGGATGCGCCATCTGCACCTCCCGACTTATACGAAGGTGGCCGCGTTATGATTGACGGCGAAGTCGTTCCAGACGTCTGCTCTCGCGAAGAAACGTTCACGGTAAAAGGCAGCGTCGAGAGAGGTTTAGCGAACGTCTTCTCCTTCGCGCCTTCTTCGTCTTCTCCTCAAACGTATTCTTCTTCTTCTTTCCACGTCGTCGCCGCCGCAGCGGCTGGCGGAAGCATAGCTTGACGTAACATAATAATACTTTAAGAAGAAGATGATAACAATACTAATAATAAGAATAATAAGAATAATAATACCGATAGAGAGAGTTGTTCTGTAATATATAATAATACTTACTCGCATTGCGCTGGAAGTCATACAATATCCCTTCAAGCACTTTAAGAGGAAACTTTTCGCTTCCGTTTTTTAGGTTCCGACAGATGGGTCTTTTTCCACATTATTATTACGAAACGAAAGCGTTGTAATTCGTATTAATACTACTATTAACAGCATCGCGTTAAACAGTTGTTGTTCACACCAATACTAAGGGCAGAACGAAGCATAGTATTCCTCCTTCTTACGTAATACGTCTGTTTTAGACGTTGCACTACTACTCATAATACTACTACGACATCATCTCATCAAGATGGCGGACAACATCCCAAAAGTGGATGAAAACGGCCAACCTTTATCCAAGTCAGCGTTGAAGAAGCTCGCCGCGAAAGCGGAAAAAGAAGCGAAGAAAGCAGCTCGAGCGGCAGAATTAGCCGCGGAGTTAGAGCAACAACAGCTGAACGAGCCGGATAACTGCACGGAAAACTACGGAGACATGGAGATGGTTCAATCGCAAAAGATTACCGAGACGATGTGGACAAACATCGAAGAGTTGGACGAGCGTTGTATCGGGAAGACGGCGACGTTGCGAGGTCGCGTGCACTCCGTGAGAGCGAAAGGGAAAGGGGCGTTTCTCATTTTACGCCAAGGGTCGGAAACCTTGCAAGTGGCGTTCTTCGTGGACGACGTGAGAGTGAGCAAACCAATGGTCAAGTACATTGGCAACCTGAACAAAGAATCCGTCGTGGACATAACCGGGGAGTTGGTGAAACCGGAACAACCCATCGAGAGTTGCTCGAACACGATCGTGGAAATGACGTGCCCGAAAATCTTTTGCGTGTCGCGATCGATACAGATTCCCTTGGAAATTTCGGATTTGTCCCGGTCGGAGGCGGACATCGACAACGCGCCGGAGGACAAGCAGTACTCGAGAGTGAACCAAGATACGAGGTTGGATAACCGGATTTTAGATTTGAGAACGCCGGCGAATAACTCGATTTTTCGAGTGCAAAGTGAAGTGTCCGCGTTGTTTCGCGAGACGTTGAGGAAGAGGGATATGATAGAGATTCATTCGCCAAAGTTGATTTCGGGCGCCTCGGAAGGCGGCGCGAGCGTGTTCAAGTTGGATTACATGGGGCAGCCGGCGTGTTTGGCACAGTCGCCGCAGTTGTATAAACAGATGGCTATTATGGCGGATTTTGGTGGGGTCTTTGAGATTGGACCTGTATTTCGCGCGGAAAATAGCAACACGCACCGTCACTTGTGCGAGTTTACCGGGTTGGATTTCGAGATGACGATTAAAGAACACTACAGCGAAGTTTTGGACGTCATCGACGAGTTGTTCGTAAACATGTTCGACGGGTTGAGCGAACGGTGCGCGAAGCAATTGGAGGTAATTAATGCGCAGTACCCGTTCGCGCCTTTGAAGTATTTGAGAAAATCCTTGCGATTGGAGTTCCCGGACGGGATTAAAATGTTGCACGAAGCTGGAATCACGGAGGCGGATCCGCACGGAGATTTGAGCACGGAACACGAACGAATTTTAGGGAAATTGGTCAAGGAGAAGTACGACACGGACTTTTACATTTTGACCCGATACCCGATCGAAGCAAGACCGTTTTACACGATGCCGGAACCCGGAGCTAACCCGGAGTACACGAACTCGTTTGACGTTTTCATCCGAGGCGAAGAGATTATTTCCGGCGCGCAAAGAATTCACGACCCGGAGTTGTTGACGGAGAGAGCGAAACACTTCGGCATTCCAGTTGAAGAATTGGAGAGCTACATTCGATCGTTCAGGTACGGCGCGTTGCCGCACGGAGGGTGCGGCGTCGGTTTAGAGAGAGTCGTCATGTTGTACTTGGGCTTGAACAACATTCGTAAATCGAGCATGTTTCCGAGAGATCCGAAGCGTCTTACGCCGTAGATATCTATAATAACAAACATAAAGTATTTCTATCCATCCATACATGCATACGCACACTTTTAATTTGTCATTACGTCACTTTCAAATCAATAGCCCATTCTCCTCGTAACTTACCAACCACTCGTCCGCGAGACGTACAATCGGCTTCGAAAGGTAATCTCTTACCGTCCGTGGGAACGCTTATAATTGCAGTTCCTACTCTCGCGTTTGTATTTTCGTTTACGACGGTAAATATCACGTAATACGGCGCATTTTGAAGCTCTGCTCTTTTTTTTGGTAACTTCACCACTGGTAAAACGTCTGGATTGAGCGCGTCGTTTCCAATTCGTCTCAGCGTCCGTGAATTCCATACGCACGAGGAGCGCGATCGAACTCTAATATTTTCCTCTTCGTCTTCACCTTCGTCTTTTGCGAACGATCTCGATGGTAGTAACACCACGTTTGAAATACTTTTGGCGTTAGACCAACGACTTCCTTCCGCGGTTTCAAAGTCATCCACTTCGAGAGCGTTCGTGCGAAGTTTTCCGAGATGTACTTTCAAGAGCGACGCGCTTTGTTCCTCTTCGGTGGCAAAAATCAATCTATCGTCGTGCGTTTCTAGTTGAAGTTTTTCAACAGTCAGAATGGCAAAGTATTCGTCGTCGTCCTTTTGTCGTGCCGAGAGCACCTCGTCGTTGGCGTCTTCGTGCTCGGACGTGCCGAGCAGAAGATTCACAGAAAATGTCGCACACACGGGCGCATGATCGCTCGACGTCACGCCGTGGCATGCTTCGTATTTATGCGCTTTCCTGGTCGCCTCGAATCCAGGAAGAGATTTGATGAGCACGCGATCGGTATAACTTGGGATACGCTTTTTGCTATAATACTCTTCAGTAGCATCGATTGGATTCGAATCATTTCGACCTTTTTCTCGTTTGAACGAAGGTGGGAACTGCAGAGGTAACTCTTGAAATCCAAAAAGGCACTTGCCTTGCCGTTGCGCGTGCAAAAGTTGGTCGCCGATCCATAATCTTCCCCAACTCTTCTGTTTGATTGCTTCCGCTATAAATTTCCATCCGACGTGGAATGGAGACGACTGCGACGTTCCTCCCGTTGAAACATTCTCCCGCTGCTTCCTCGTGTTCACTTGACTGTCTGATTCAGAATCCTCGTCCCCGCTTTCAATTTCTCCCGGAAGCTTTGCGCGTCTGTTTACGGACGTCTCCTTGACGATATCTGCCTTTGACCAGCACGAATTCCAAACGCTATTTTCGTCATCGTCATCGGCTCCAACCATTTCACTCGCGCTGTTGATTTGTACCGTCTCGTGCGCTTGAGTTGGACCAGGATCGATTCTAAAGTTCAAGTCTCCCATAAAAAACGTATGCGTCGCCGATTCTAATAACTCTAAATCTGGAGGCAATCTCCTTCGCTTCTTCTGTTCTTCTTCGTCTACTTCGCGTCGCGCATTGTCGATGTTGCTGCTAATATTACTACTCTTATTGTTGCTATTCTTATCTCCACTCATTAAACCAGAAGCCTCAGCGACTGCTTTAATCGAATGTTCCCAACTCTGGCCGTTGCCTTCGCATCCAAACGCCTTCTCGATTCTATCTCTCCATGCGCATCCTAAAATCGACCGAATCGTCTCTATTCGTCTCGTGTAGAACTTCTTTTCCTCGTGAGCGGCTAAGTGACAACCTATAAATGCGATTGATTCGCCCCCGTAAAATTGAATCTCCACCATAATTCCTCCTTTATTCCCGACTACGTTCCCCATGCCGGTCGCTTTCACGCCCACTCGGACGCTTTTCACGTTTTTCTCTAGATACTTTTTACAGTGCACCGACAATCGCATTTGCATCAACACTTCGCTTTGCACGAGCACGTATTCGCTCTCGTCGTCATTCTCTCCGTCCTCGTTCTTCTTATATTCGCTCGACTTGTTACTACTCCTAGTATTCTTCGATTTCAAACACGCCTCTACGCTCGCGAACCAGTGCTGCTTACATTTACTCTCCTCCGCGATCTTCTTCCCTCCGTAATACCCTCCAACCATTCCAACCACGAACCCAACCGGTGCTAACGGTCCAGTCGCGACCCCACCGGTTATCCCTCCCGATAACGTCGCCACCATCTTCGTCGCTTTCGAGGACCCCCAGAACGTTTTTTTCTCTTTTTTGTTCACAATCGAATCGTTTTCGACTTTTTTCTCCGCCAAGCGCGCAAAGTCTGCCGGTTGCGTGATTTTCCTCGAGTACCCGTACGACGCTTCTTGCGCGGCGACGACAACTACATCGCAATCTTCGCTTTTCTTCAGAAATTCCGTGTAAAACGTTTCGTTTATCGGTTGATTGCCGACGTTGAATGTCGCGCAATAAATCGTAACAGTTTGCCGTTCCAAACGAGTTTCCCGTGAGCGAAGATTGTTCACGCGAGAAAGACCATGAAGGGAGGCGTCGAGCGCGGTGTCGAGCTTTTTCACGTTAAACTTTTCGTCGTCGTCGTCCTCGTCCACATCTTTTGTCGTCGTCTGCATGCTGTTTAAGCGTGCAATTCGTGTCTCTCGTTGCGAAAGACGAGAAAAAGAAATGCAGTGAAAACGAGTCAGAGGCAACAGCTTTTTTTGAGTGCCTGAGGAGTCACAAGGAATAAAATTGCTACTTTTTATACAACGCGATGCGCTATCTAAATACCATCTATTATGCACGCTATTAGTATCTACTCTACGCGTACGTGTACTCGTACGCAGACGACGATGACCTTTCTTTCTTACTATTCGTATGCGCGCGGAAATGGAGCGCGTGGACGAGCGACTCCAAGGCGTCGCGAGGCGTCGGTCCTTTTTCGTCTCCTTCTTCTTCATCGACGGGTGGAGGAGACCAGGAACCTTTAAAGTTCTCATCCGGAGGTCCAAATGCCGGTTGTTTAGGCACGTCGTACGAGAAGAAGTGCCAGACGTTTTTGAGACCGTTTTGAAGGTTTTGAAGCTCTTCCGGTGTAACCGTTTCGAGGACGCTTTGGAGACGGTTTTCGACGTCTCCTTCGCGAACGCGGATGGAAAACTTCGAGTAGTCGAGGAACGTGCCTTCCCAAGGCATGTCGACGCCATCTTGTACGATGACTGGTATGCAGCCATTTCGAATATAAACGGAAAGACCTCCACTCCACCCATCTCCTGGAAGTGCGAGGCAAAATTTGGACGAGCGTATTCTTCCCAAGTAGTCGTCCGTGTGTGAGAGAATATCGAAACCGTAGACGTTTTGCCATCTTCTCGCAACTTTTTGACGTAAACCGCGCGAGTAGTCTTCACCCCATGGTTTTTCCAAACCAAGATTTCCGCTGAAGAAACAAAACGTCGTTCTTTGAGTCGCTGGTGTCCAACTATTCACGTCTGCGGGTTCGCGGACTTCGTTAGTCTTTGGCTGCGACCAAGGAGGGGCGACGATATCTTTATTCCGATTGTACGCGCGCCATGCACCAGTAACAACCCCTTGCTTGACGAGTTCATCCCATTTATCCGGTGAGTAAGCCGTGTGCGAACTGTTGCGTGGATATCCTGTATTTCCCCAATGCGTGATGAAAATTGCATTGGCAATACTGTCAGGAAAGTGCACAGCGCCTTCATCGTACGCGGCGATTACCGCGTGATCTCGACCTTCATTCCTATCGAAATACGACTGTATCTCACCTTTCTCGTTGTTGATGACATTGAATGGAATATTTCGAACGTACTCTGTTACTCGTTCTAGAAAGAGATTTGCCGCATGCGAGCGATCGCCGGGCTTTGTCTTGATCAGCGACAGCGAAACTTGCGGCGAAGGCGTTTGGTATGCTAAACGATAGCACGTTCCGTATTGCGGGATAAAAAATACGTCCGCGTTCTCGGGATTGATTGTACGATGTGCCGACCTGAGTAAGAATTCGTGAAGTGTATTTTCCAAGGAATAAAACCACTTCGACGGTCTTTCTGGGAATGGCGGCGGAGAAGCGTCGTCGTCGTTGTCGTTGTCGATGTCGTTTGGTTTCTCGTAAAATCGATCGCCGCACACAAATTCGCCTCTGTTGACGTATTTCGTCCAATGTGAGGTGAACTTTGATGGCATTTCGTACACGTATATGAAGGGACGTTTACTTTCAAGTTTCGAGTATACGGATCTCACGGAATCGATCATTCGCGATGAAGATAAACTCACGCTGTTTGGCACCGTAAGCGAACAGTCTGCGCCCCAAAACTCCTTCTTACATTTACAGAAACCATCATCGCACTCGCCATTTCCACTGCATTGATTTGGACACCAAGTCGGTATTATTTTTTCGCACGCTTTGCCGTACCTGCTTCCTGGACATTTACTGATGCAATCTCGAAAGCTTCTCACGGCTTGAGGATGCACGTTGAGATTCTCGTCTTTCTCTCGAATTGGATCAAACGTTCGAATAGAGTCTGCGTCGCACCACGACGGGAGTTCCTTTGCGATCTCTCTCCCTTTCGTTATCTTTCCTTGCTCTGTTTCGTCGCTATCATCGTAAATACCCTCTCGCGCGCGCTCGAGAAACGGCGCTTCTACTTTCAAACTCGTCGCGCTCGGATTTTCTCTGCCGAACACCATCGCAAACGTCGGCAATCCTCCCCACTCTTTTCTACCCAATTTTAACTCGTCCAACTTTTTACTGTTCCTATTTACAATGTACTCGTCCCCTACATCTCCATTTCCTTTCCACCAGTCTTCTTTTCCATACTTTGACATATCTGGACTACAAAATGGCCACTGATGCAAAACTCTCTGGGGATGTCTCGCGCCTTCTCCACACACGCACAAACCTCTCGTCGCGTCGCACGCGTGAGAGCACCGCAACTCTAATCCGTCGCTGCACGGGAACGTCTGCTCTTCATCTTCACAACTCGAGCCTTTGAACCCAACTGGACAATCGCACTTGCCGCTAAAGTAATCGCACTTGCCGCCATTGAAACACTTTTCGTGACAGTCTCCGCGCAAATCAAAAATTGACGAACTCGTTGCGCGTTTCCTCCTTTGACTCCTTGGCTTTTCGTTGCCTCGCTCGCGCACCATCCACTCGGCGTACGAACGCGCGTACACGCCGCCGTTACTCTTTACGCCATTCATTTTGTCCTCGTCGTTTCTGTCGATGTCATCATCGTCGTCCTCGTTATTCTCTTCTTCTTCTTCTTTTTCTTCTTCTGCTGATGTTTTCTCGGTGAGTAGTACTATCTCCTCCTCCTCCTTTTCACTCGTCGTTGGTTGCAAACGCTCAACACCCGAAGGCGGAGGAATTCGCTCCTCCTCTTCGTTCTCTTCCCGAAAAGTTCGTTTTACATGCGCGGACGAAGAAAAGGAATTTCTCGAAAAACGACGAATTTTCATCGCCACCACCGATATCTCCTCGAACAAAATCACAAAAACCACCGTCAACGAGACGACGAAAGCGTTCAACATCGCTCGTTTTCGATTCCCGACGTTTTTGTCCTCTTTGATGCGCGATGATGATTGTTCCAAACGCTGTTGTTGTTGTTGCTGCTGCTGAAGAAACCCCACTCCCCCGCGTGGAAATTGCATTTCCTCCGTCCTCTCTTTCGTCGTTTACCGAGAAGTCTTATTCGTCGTCGTCGTCGTCATCATCTTCACGAGAGACAACGAGAAAAGTTCTGAAGTTTTCTTCGTGCGTCGGAAACGAGAGCGTTTGTGTGGCAACCGCCCAATTAAGTGCGATGGAAAAAGTGGATAAAACTTCTGAATTTCTGCAAAAACTCACACAACATTTAGTGCGCTTGATTTACGCGCGCAGACACACACACAGAAAGAGAGAGAGAGAGAAACAATGCAGGCCTCGACGTCCTCTTCGTGCGCGTCGTCGTCTTTGTCGAGCAGTAGCAGCGGCGGCGTTTTTGTTGCTGCGCTTTTAACGCAGAAAAAACAGAATCATCGTCGTCATCAAAATCATCATCTTCAGAACCGATATAGAAGCAGAAGAAAAACGAGGACGATGGCACGACAGAACGAGGACAACAACGACGGTAACAACAGCAATCGCGAAGAAAAAGAAGGACAGTTTTCCAAAGCCGGTCGCTCGGGAACCAATCGAAAATTTACGGAGTATTCCGAGGAAGAGTTGCGAGCGCAAAAAGCGTTCGTACAAGGTGATTTCGGCAAAGTGTCCACGGCGAAAGAGACGTGGGAACCGTTCGTCCGAGCCTCGCGAGCTGGTTTGTTAGACGAGATGCAAAAGTGCGAGAATAGCACAGAGATGCTCGATTGCGACGCTGTTTTAGCGTCTTTGTTCATCGCGGTGGAAGATGACGCGTTTAAATCGAGGACGTCGGTGTGTCTTCCGCAGGAGGCGTACGTGAAAAGGTTGAGAAAGTTGATGGACGAGTTTGAGATGCGGGATATCGCGTATTTCAACGGTCAGTACGACGATAGGATGGTTTTAAAAGCGTTGGAAAGGTATTTGTACGAAGAACATCAGTACAGGCCTCCAGTCGGGTGGATGGAGGCGTTTAGTCCGTACAGAACGTATTTTCACAACGTCATTGCGCAAAAAGTAGGCATCCCGGCGAGTTTAGCGGCGTTGTATATGGGGTGCGTACAGATTTTACGAGCGAGAGAGATTTTGAAAGACGAAGCGTACGTTTTGATATCCAGCTCGAGAGGTTTAGATCCGGATGTTCTACCGCGCACGCCGTGGGGTATCACCAAGGACGATTACCACAATCTCGGCATACCCGCCGACGCGAGGTGGTGTACGCCTAAAATGAGTATCCAAATGCAATTAAGAGCGCTGAAAAGGGCGTTTTGGCCGTGGACTTGGGACGATCGCAGAGATACGGGCATTGAATTGGCTTTGAAAGCGGCCGTGTTCGGGAACGAAGATAGAATGCAAACCGCGGTGAAAGGTGTTGGGATCATTCAACCGACGGGAAGACCCTTCGGCGACTTGGAAATGGCCATCCGAGCGACTGAACGTTTAGCGCTCGTGGCCGAACCGGAGAACATCAGAGATTACGGTATCTTATTGTATCACTCGCAACGATACAAAGAAGCGTACGAACAGCTCCAAAAATACCAAACCTGGCGGGACGAGGAATTCGAACGATTACAAAAAGGCGGGAAACCATCCGCGGTGGCAATCGAAGTCGACGGAACTCCGAATACAGCTCCAGACATGTCAAAATGGCTCTTCGGTGACCCTTCGGAATACGCCGAGCAAGTCGCGCGAGAGGAGCAGTGGTTGAAGCAGTTGATGCTTATTTTAGAGAGAGAGCTGTTAGAGCAAACGTTGAACATGTAAATTTTAAAACATTGTGTATTACAAGCTGTTATCACTCGTCGCGTGTCTCCGAAGTCTTTCATCGAGGTTCTGGTTCACTTTTCGCGATAAACGCTCGAAGGTAAAACCTTGGGACTCACTGGGAGGATTTCGTAATATTTCAGCGATATTCGGTTTACGCGCCCATTGAAGTATGCGTTCTCGGAAATTTTCCGTGGCTTCAGGTAACAGAGTTTGAGCTCCCGAGACTGTTTGCCTCGTCAAGTCGCTTGCTCGCCGTAACAGTTCGCCGTCGGGATCGAGTCTGGAGAGCAGACGTTCCGCGTGCTTGATTTTAGGACGTTCTTCGTCCGACTGTGCGGATGCTAACAGCGCCGCGAAGAACGGCACAAATAGTGCGATTAGGACGCGCAGAATACGATGGGAAGACATAGACTGTCTTGTTGTAATGAATATGAAAAGGAAGAAAATATTTTTATTGCAAAGCTTTTCCTCATCGTAACTACGAACTATGACCTATCTAAACCACCCACAACTATCAATAATAATAATTTGAAATCCAACGTTCAACGCATTAGATGTCGATGATGTTGATTCCCGGCGGTAAGGATTGTTTTAATCGCGTCGCTTTGTCTTGGTCTTGCACTCTCAACGTGTACAAGTATTTGGAGCAGCGAACTTTGAACTTTGTGACGGAACCGGTTTTCTTGATTTTCACCGACTTGGCGTCCTTGCGTCGCGCTTTCAAAAGAAAATCTTTGATATCAGCAATTTGTTTCGGCTGAAATTGTGATGATAAACAGAGAGAGAGAAAGAGAGAGGAGGTGGAGTAGGTCAGCGAAATGAATACTTCTATAAGCGAGTTCGAGAAAAGAGTCTCGGTCCAGGAGGAGAAAATCGACTTCGTCGTCGTCGTCCCCCAACAGGGCTTCGCGCAAAAAATCCTAAACTCGAAATCGATCCTCGCGAAGGACACGCGACGCGATTCACGCTTCGTTCGTATCGAGAAAGTCTTCTTCTTTGAAGCATGCGAGCCGTTATAAAAGCTCAATACTAATCGGCGCGATCCTTCCTGCGCGGCGGCTCTCGCTGTCCGCCGCGAGACACCCGATTTCGCGCCCTTCTTCGGAAAAAAGGCGCTTAATAGTAAATCGCGCCTATTCCCTCTCGCGCGCGCGATATTCTTGGAAGCTAAACGCGGCATGAATTGCACCACACTCCGCATTCTGCGCGCGATGTGACCTCCATAACACGACGACGACGACGAGAAAACAACACGAGGGAATAAAACTTACCATGATGTTTATGAAATTACTTGTGGTGAGCGTTAAAAAACTGAGGAGGGAAGGGAGATGAAGAAAATATGGCAGGAGCAGGAAAGAACAGTGAAAAAAAAATATGAATGTATACACGCGCGCCTCATTTATTAGATCGAAAGGAAGCCTGTTCTCTCTCATCGTTGGAACACCATTGTCGTCGTCCGTCGTCATCGTCGTCGAAGTAATATTATTAATATCGTTGTTGTTGTTGTTGTTATTCTTCGCATGTTGTTATCTTTTACTTCTTCTTACCGTTTTTGTTTGCCGGCGCGCTCTTCTTTTCGAAGAGCTTTTCGTTCAACGTTTTCTTCTTATACTTTGGATCTTTTTTCGCTTTTTCTTCCTCTTGGTTGTTGTGGATGAACGCCAAAAGGCCGTAGGAGATCAATCCACCCAAGAGGAGTTTCGCTTTTCCACCAAGACCTCCTCCGGATTGTCCGTTCTTCGCTTTGTTTTTCTTTCTAAACGAAGTTTGAATCTTCTTCGCCGCCGCTTCCTCTTCCTTGGAATACTCCTTGTCGTTGTAATCCGGAATCGCGCCTTTTCCATCTCTACCAGTTCTCTCTGGGGTCTTTTTATCCGGATAATACGTCAGAATTAACCTCACTTGCCCACCAACCGCGTTTCCGTCTCGATTGAACAAGTTGAAACTCTTGTCGATTTCTCCGTTTAACATCTCGCAGTTCAACACGATTTGCTTCACGTGAAACGCCGCGTTCGCCACCGCTTTCTTCCCGCCAATAAACGAACTCGTCTTTTGTTTAAACAATAAAATTCTCAATTCCTCGTTTTTCTCCTCGTCGATGGAAAACTCAAACGCGTCCGCGAAGTCGATGCGGTGGTCGAACACTTCCTTCATCTCCGTTTTTCGTTTTTGACGAGGCGCATCTTTATTTACCGGGTCTCGTATTTCCACTTTCACCGCGCAAAATTTCGTGTTCTGCGTGTCCGAAGCCGGAGTTTCCAGCTCCAACACTGATGTTTTTAATGTTGATTATGGTTTGAGTAGTAGTATTTGAGAAGAACGAGAGAAGAAGTGTGAATACGATGAAATTTCAAAACAGGAACGACGAGAGAGATATTCTTTCGACGATCGAATGAATTCTTCTTCTTCTCTTCTGAGAGAGAGAGAGAGAGAACGAGAACGAGAACGAGCGCGCCGCGATCTTTCGGATCGGGAGAAAGAGAAAGTTTCAGCGACGAAACGCGATCAAATCTTTACCTTTGACTCTTAAAACGCCCATTAATTATTATGGTAACTGCAACAAAGCGTCGAGGGGTTTTTTATATCTCGCAAACGAGTGTGTTTGCACAAACTAGGAAAATTGGGGGAAAAGAAAGAGAAAGAGAAAGAGAAAGAGAAAGAGAAAGAGAAACTTTTGTATCTGTATCTAAAAAACGCATTTTTTTTTCATTTCCTCTTCACTTTCTCGCGCGCGCATTTGCGCGCATTTGCGCGCGCATATAATATCACTTTTTTTTTTGCGTGCGCGCGCGCACGCGCGCGAGAAAGTCACACGTATTGCTATCATCGATAGACCTCTATCGATGATAGATCTATCGATGATAGTGGGTGGAAGGGTGGGAGCTCTTTTCTTCATCGTTTGCTTTCTTTTTTATTTATAGATACAAATCGAGCGTTTTTGTATCTCTCCTCCCGCTGGCAAAAGATGAATGAATGAAAAGAGCTGGGAAAGAACGGACAAAGGGGGTTCGAGTACGGAGAGTTTTGACTTGCGCGGGCGAGTTTCTCTCCTTTTTTGTGTTCTTTTCTTTGTCGTCGTGTTATTGCATATCTTCTCTCTTCTTCATCGAAGAAGAAGTCAACGACGACTTTACATGGAGGAAAGAGCATTTTTTGGGAAAGAATTCCAAGCCTTTCATTTTTGAAAAAGGAGTTTCAGTACCGTTTGGGGAGTTTGTATCGATTAAAATCGAGAGTTCTCTCCTTTTTTTTTGGGATTGATTTTGGATGGAAAACATGTTTTTGGATTGCAGAAACATGTGACAACACAACGTCTCTCGAGCATCCATTTGCGATGCTCAGCCTATCATGACACTCGGCTCTCATGAGATCGATCGAAGAAACTTTGATAGGTGAAGTACGTTGATTTTTGATTGAAATATATCATTGAAAATACCATATGTTTAAGTCCATATGCGTATTTTAGTCGGCGGCACTACTAAAACCCGTTTCAAAGTCTCAGTCCTGCTGAGGCGAAGTCTTATGTTTCCATGAGACGGCGTGGTGGACCGTCGCGACTCCGTTCCGCGGGGCTCGAAACCGCTTTTTGAAACCAACATATCACCCGCCACATTCTGTGTGGCAGTTTTAGAAAGTTTTAATTCCTAGTTGATGCACAAAACAACAACAAAAAAACTCGTGTGCCTTCTTCAAAAAGAAAGCGCAGACCTTCAGAGCGAGAGGACAACACCAAGCAGAAGAAAGAGGAGGAAAAAAATGCAAAAACCGAAGAACCTGCGTCGGTTCGTTTTCCAGATTTCCAGATTTTTGCGACACTTTTTTCTCCTCTTCTCTCCCTTCGTCCGTCGCGTTTGTTGGTCGTTTTCTCTCTCTTCTCGAACACACCGCATCTCCCATCTCCCATCCGATCGTCTTCCTCGCGCGCGCTGTGCTCTTCTTGGGTTTCAAACGCGAGAGAGAGAGAAAGAGAGAAGGAATAAAAGTAGTGTTGCGATCATCAACACTAATAATAATAATAATAATAAAGTATGATCAAACACGACATCAAAGACGGATTCAAGTGGCGGAAATACGGTCAGAAGAACATCAAATCGGCCTCGTTCCCGAGAAGTTACTACCGATGCACGAAACCGGATTGTCCAGCCAGGAAGCAAGTGGAAAACGGACTCGCGAAGTACGAAAACCAGCACAATCACGAGAAACCGAGCTTGTTATTGCTCAGTCAGCAGAAAAACAAGTCACAGCAGCAGAAAGATATCATCGGCACACCCAACAAGGTGGAAAAGAAGAAGAGTAAAGGTAAGAATCAACCCATTCTCGCCCGCATGGCAGTTGTTCGTCTTTGATTTTTTGTCTTCGTTTCGTATAAAAATATTTGACTGCTTTCTCATTTCTGTCCTGACGGTTGAAAACTAAATTTTTCTCTTCTTCGAACAGGACGTCCGCCGGGATCGATATCATCTTTAGGAGGTGTGGGTGGTTGCTACAAGAAGATTAAAGCACCGAAAGCGGCGAGGAAGTTTTACCACGACGATGATGATGATGATGGAGGAAATGATGGAGGAAATGATCGACCGCCGCCGCACCCGCTGGTGGCGGCGTTGAGAGCGCTCTCGCCGAAACTCGCGAGAAGAGAAGAAGAAAATAACGAGAAGAGAGAAGACGGGAATACTAATGAGAATAACAATAATAGAGATGATAGTAGTAAGAAGAGAAGCGACGGAGAGATGGCGGCGGCAATCTTCTCCATGGAGGAAGCGCCGTTATCGCCGGGGTATTGGGATAAAGCGGAAGGCTCGTATTTCGACGATACCGGAAATCCGCACGGCGGCGGGGGTGAGAACATCAAGACTCAGGCACGGTTCGGGACGACGGCAGTTACCGGCAGCGCGACGAAGAAACAACAGCGCCCAAAGAATATCGAGGTGAGTACCAATCACGGATACTTTGGAGGAGGAGGAGGAGGAGGAGGAGGTGGAAGTGGTGGGATTACCGGATTCTTGACCTCGCCGCGATTGACCGGAATAGTGAGCAACGTGTTCACCGGCGCGAAAGATTTTTGCAAGTTTCGACAAATGCTTTCACCGGACGAATGCAACGAAGGGAAGAAGAAGAAGAAGAAGAAGAAGAAGAAGCAAGTCGGTGGTACAAACGCGCCGCAGCCGTTTGAAAGTGACAACGAACGAAACGACGACGAAGGAGAAGAAGGTGAAGACGAAGAAGAGAACGAAACGAAGAAAGTCGAAGATCCAGGTCCGCTCGTTTATCAACAGTCCCCAAAGTGCGCAAGAAAGAAAGAACGATTCTCATCGGCGGCGATGGAGGAGGAAGACGACGTCGACGTTGTGAACATTGACGCGACGCCTGAAAAGTTTGGCAAGAAAGATTTCAAGGCGATTGCAAAGTCCAGGCGAGGACTGCTACCGTTCATTGAAGAACAAGGCATGTTACTGGACAAGGATGAATCCGGAAGCGCGCTTAGCCGCGAAGAGACCGTTTTGCACGCTTTTTCCAAGAGAGAAGTGCACAACAATCCGTTGCAGTCTCCCAAGGGCGCCAAGACATCCTTCAAAGATGCCAAGAAAGCGAACAAAATTTTGTCTTGTTCAACCGCATCTGGTGGTAAAATTTCCAAGAAGAAAAGTAAGAAGAGTAAACTCACGTCTTCGGAGGCTTTAGCCGCCGAGACGTATTGCGAAGCCATCTTGAAAGGTATGCGACACGAAGAAGCTTCCGCGATTGCCGCGCAGAAAGTTCGCGAAATGAACGAAAAGACCCAGCGATTGAAAGAACTCGCGCGCGAAAGGAAGAAGGCGCGAAGCCTCGTTCCACCGTCAATGCCGCCGCAGCAAGGGAGCGGCGCGCTTGGAAAAAACAACGCTTTCTCGAGACTGTACGAAGCAGACGTGTACGACAACAGTAAGACGAACTCGTATCAAGTGTCTCCCGCGGTGAGCGATCACGGAGAAGGGCAGCAACCTGCTGCCAATTTTGCTGGCGCTCCAGCGCTAAACAATAGCAACGTTGACACCTACACTGCTCATGATACTAATAATAATAATGCTAATGGTGATAATAAAACTACGAACGGTGGCGGCGGCGGTGGTGGTGGTTTGTGGTCGCCAATTTGGCAGATGGAAAAAGCCGTCTCGCAGTTTTGCTCGAGCTATTTCCCGACTCTGGGCGAAGAGGATTTGAACCTCCCAGATCCACTCGGTGACTTTGAAGCTTTATCGCCGCCGCGACAAAAAGAAAATGGAGGAGGACACGTACCCGGCGGGTCTCGCATGATTTGGTGGACCCGATGAGAAAATATTTTTTATGATAAAACGCTCGCATGTATACATGTATACTTATTCTGGAACTGTTTTAATTTTGTATCTACGCAACTAATAATAATAAAACTTTACGTTATTCTTCTACGCGGTGCTATCCTTTTTTCTCTCTACTTCTAATCGCCTTTCCCTTTCGGCGGCGGCCCGCGAATATCGTTCAAACTCTCCCGAAAATTTGGCGAATCCGCTCTTTTCTCCTCCCTCAAATCCGCCGTCAAGTGAAGCGCTTTCGATTTCAACTTTGAAAACAACGTCTTCGACTTATATTTCATCGCGGCTCGTATTCCCGTACCTTCCATGGTAATCGCTTCCGCCGCCGCCGCAGGTTTCTCCTTGTGCGGCGTAAACAGAGGTTTATCTCTCGCAAACATACTACTCGGACCATACCCATTCGCTACGGTCGCGTGCTGACTTTTTTGAGACGCATCGTTACTATTACTATTCACATCGTTCTCTTTCTCTCTCTCTTTCTTTCTCGTTTTCGTCTCGCTTTTCCCATACTCTCCTTTCTTCTCCGCCGGTTTGTATTCGTATCGTATCGTATCAATCACTTCAATTTCTTTTTTATGAGCTTCTTTCTCGTCGTCGTCGTCCTTGGCTGTGTTCGTGTTCGTTTTCGTCGTCGTCCCTTTTTCCGGCGTTCCGGGAAGCGAATAATGTCTCCTCAACTTATCGATAGCTTTTTCCGACGAGGACGAAGTAGATGGTTTCGTTTCGGAATCATTATTTATTTTCTTCCCGTCTCGATCGAAATACGGAATCATCACCCACCCTTTCGCGTGCGCGGTGTTTTCGTTCACCAACGTTCCGTTGTTCGCTCGATGGATGTCCGCCATGGCGATGTTGTATTTAATGCACAACCCGGCTAAGGTTTCCGTAGGTTCGATGTTCCGACGGAACGCTGTTCTTCCAACATTAGTATTTTTACTCGAAGAAGAAGAAGAAGAAGAAGAAGAAGACATAATAATGCCGTGCGTTTTTTGAGACGTATACTTCGTGCGCGTGCGTGTGTATCGTTTTGTCTTCTCTTCTTTTCTTCTTCTCGCGATGAGCAGCGCGAGCAGCTTTTACAAAGCGAAAGCGTGTCGTTTTATGCGCGCATGTGTTGTGTAGTGAGTGTTGGAGTCCCTCTTTTTCCACAACTTTACGTACTAAAAAAGTGGGGGACAGACACAAAACTGCAAAAATCAACTCTCGAGAAAATTAGTGAATCGAAAGAAGACGAAGATAACAACGGAAATGGCCCCGGCAGCTTCTGACGCTGGCGAGATAGCCAAGGAGGAAGTGGACGCGGTGTTTGCGGCCGCGTTAGCCGCCGCTCCTCCTCTTCGAGAGGTACCTCCTCCTCCTTCATTTATTCGTCAAACTGATGAGACGAAAGAAGAAGAAGTGAAAGAAGAAATAGGAGTAAACGTCGTCAACGTTCCGCCTCCTCCGAACGCGACGATGGGTAATAATACGATTCAGCGTGAGCAGCACGAGCAAAGAGCGATATCGACGTTTATCGTCAAAGCTGACGACGACGAGAAAATCATCACCCAAACGGAGAAAGAGGAGGAGAAGTTAGCACTGACGGCGAGAGAGGCGTTTTTAGCCACGTTCGCGAATTACGACAAAAAGAAGACACTTGGGTTGAGGAACGGAGACGAGAAGGAAGACGAAGAGCGAGGGAAAATGCTACCGTCGTCGTCGGAAGCTATAAAATTGAAAAATCCACCACCGAATCCGATTCGATTGCAATCGCCGTACGGATTGATCGACCCGTTGAAGTGTACCGCCACGGGAACGTTGGTGAGCGGATGTAAGAAGAACGAAACGGCGAAAGTATACGTGCAAATGCGAGACGAGATGGGAAACGCGCTGACAAAACCGACAAAAGAGGAAGTGGAGATGATGAAGAAATGCGGAAAGATGACGGTGGAAGGACGCGTTTTGTTAGCTTCGACGACGAAAGAGAACGCCGCGAAGGAAGAGTTTGATACTTTCGAGTTGAAGGTTATGGATGGGAAGTCCTTGGTGTATTACGGAGAGTATCGACCGTTGGAGAGAGGAACGTACAACGTATATGTGGACGTGGTGTTCAACGAGCAAAGAAATCCGAAGAATAACGGACGGTTTAAGATTGAAGGGTCGCCGTTTCCGGTCTATTCTGAAGATACGGGAGGAGCGCATCTTCATAACGGAATCGGTGAAAATGAAAGGGAACGCAGCAACATAGGTGACTTTAAGACGAATGTGAATGCGAATACTTCGAATGCTGCTCAAAACGATGCGCACGCTCCTTCGACTGGTATCGATGGCCCGACGTCATTTGATATCGGCGGAGGTATCTCCGTGGAAAATGATAAAGACGACAAGAGAACTGTCCACGTGGCAAATTTATCGATAGCGATGAATCAAGATGCGTTAGTTCAGCTCATGTCGCACGTAGGAACTGTAGTTGCAACCAAAATGGGAGGTGAAGGTAAGACGTACGCGTTCGTTGAGTTCTTGTCGCACGAACAGGCAAGGACGGCGAAAGGATTAAACGGCATGGAAATAGGCGGCAGAAGTTTAAAAGTTGAATTTTCGAAGCAATCGAGGTTAATCGGGACGACCACGAATGTTGTCATTCATTACGGACCTCAGCAACAGTTGGCTTTGGAACAAGAGCAGAAAAAGAAGGAAAAAGAAAGAGAGGAGAAAGAACGCGCGAGAAATCAAATGAGAGAGGAAAGAGACAGAGTGCGAGAGGAAAGAGAGAGAGTGCGAGAGGAAAGAGAAAGAGCGCGAGCGCAAGAGATATTAGCGGCAGAAAAGAGTAAACCGATATATTCCAATCCGAACGTTCGACATCAAATCGAAATGCAGAAAGTCTTGGAGGGAAAAACTGAAGAGGAGATATTATTAGAGCGCGCTCGAGCGCAAAAAAGGATGAAACCAGACCAACCTGGAAAACTTATGACGGCGGCAGAACGCGCCGCAAAACGCGCGCAAGAAATCAGCGCCCGATTGAACGCGAAGAGATAGACGCAAATAGATTTTAGATTACATTAGATACTTTCAATAATAGCATATATATTCGCGCTTTTTTTCTTTCGCTCAATCTCACAATCACCTACTCTATTTTGTATATGTCTAATATCCACACGCACACGATGTTGTAGATGGCGTATAACACATACAACCCGATGTATACCCATCCAATCTTAGGCGATAGCGTGAACCCACCCGCCGCCACTGATCCGAAATAAATAAACAAAACCCCGGCTAAAATAAGCGTGCTTGGGATCAACTCGTTCGTCGTTACGATCAAATAATTTGGCGTTTGCCACGATAAATAGCAAAGCCACGGCAATCCCAATCCGAGCCAAATATCAAACACGTTCGATCCGACGGCGTTTGCAACCGCCATGTTCGCCAAGCCATCTTTCGCGACCGCAATTGAACTCAAAGCATCTGGAATTGAAGTTCCCGCAGCTAAAACAGTCGTTCCCATGACGACTGGAGGAATCTTCAAAATGCAACCGATTCTAGTGCACCAATCAACCATAAAGTGCGTGATGAATCCGATAAAAACGATGGACATGAGAAACGACATCGGATACCATGTTTTCCACTTTTCTTTCTGGCAGTTTGGAATGCAAAATGCAAAGACGCAATACCAAGGCATGGATAACAAATACATCGGAATTTGTTTCTTGTTCTCCGGGAGCGCGAAGGACAGTTCCTCTTCTTCTCTGGCGTCTTCAATGGAGAGTACCGACGCGACGTTTGTCGAACGGTCGCCGGTGGAGGACAACCCGTTCTTTTCGCGCATCTTCAGAACATGTTCAACCAAAAGCGCGTCTGATCGCATCTTACGAATCGCACTCTTCGAAATATAGCTCGAGCTGATACTAACACCGACGCGATCGTCTGGATCTTTTCCAGTCTCTTCGCGAATTTTGTCGCGATACGTTTTCGTCTTTTTTCTCCAGACGTTTGCCGCCGCTTTCGCCGCGAGAATCGCCGATATGTTCGGCGTTGCTCCCTCTTCGCTCGGTCGCCCTTCGCCTCCGTCGCTCGGTGCTTCTCCGGTTTCCGCTTGGCTCGCTTCTATTTCTGCTTGTAGACTTTTGTTCAACTCCATGAGCGTCTTTGCTCGCTCCGGCCACAACAAATCCATTTTGCGCATGAAAAATTCGTTATACGTCATGAACAAAATGTAAAGGCCGTACAAACCGACGTAGATCCCACCTTCCCACCAATCAACCCGGCCTCCTGAAAACGTCGTCGCAATCCCAACCACCGCGGCACCGTAAAACGTACAATCTCTTACCAAAGGTTTCCAATCTAAAATCAAGGTGTCGCCGACAGAAATCGTCGTTATCCCGATGATTATCAAAATGTTAAATATCGCGCTCCCGACAATCGTACCGACGCCAATAGACGACGACGCGTTCGCATTCACCAACGACATCAACGAACTCGCAAGTTCCGGTGCAGACGACCCCGCTGCCATGAATGTCGCCCCGGCGACGTCGTCGGACAAGCCCAACGCTTCCGATATCGCCTCCAACGACGCGACAAAATAGTCGTCGCAGACTATCGCTATCCCCAAGAATAAATACAAAACGCCGACAAAATACCCGATTAATCCTCCAACTTTCTCCCAATCTTTCGTTGGTTTGCATTCGCCGCCACCTGCGGACAACAGTCGTCGTCCTCCTCCACCCATATCGGTTGTCGTCGTCGCCGATTTTGACACCAAGTCAAATGAAGACGATGAGGAGGAGGAGGACGACGACGAGAAGACCGCCGAGAGCGTCGCTAAAAGCGCGAACAAAGCGAAACCGCACAGGAAAGCGCGCATTCTGTTGTTATCAGAGAAAGAGAGAGAGAGTGCGTGTGTTCATGAGTACGCGACACGAATACTATTTACCCCGACCCCTTCCTTGAAAGAAAAAAGGAGAAAAAGACCGTTTGACGAACGGGTGATGACGATTGAAAAAATTCGAATCCATGTGCTCATACTAAACGTACCTCAACCGCTCCTTCGTGCTCTGCGACAGTCTCGAACGCGCTCTTCTCGCGTTCGGTATTCTCATCGTCGTCGTCGTCGCTCTTCTTCCTGCTGCCATTTTTTAGAACAACAACAACCACAACAGAAAGGATTTAAATGTGATGCTATTTTTAGGAAGGAATATTATTTTTTCTCTCTCCTCTGCCTTTTCTTGGTGAATTCCTCTTCGTCTACAAAAAAGAAAGAGAAATCGACCAGCTGCAACAGCGATGGTACTACTTTCTCTCTCTTTCTTTCTCTCTTTTATTCAAACGACGCTCTTATATAATAAAACGGACTTTACGGTTATTGAAAACTACCCGTATACAGAGAGAGAGAGAGAGAGAGGAAAGAAAGCGTGGTTAGAAGTCTCTTGTGTGTGTGTGTGATTGAAATGTGGGATGACAGAGACAAAAAGAGATACAAAAAAAGTATGTGAAGAGGGGGACAAAAACGCTCCTCTCTTTTTTGGTGTTTTGAAACTCGAAACCTTTACAAAAAATTATTAAACGGACACAAAAAGAAAAAGAAGAGATCCGAATTAGTAAGTATGAATCCACCTAATCCTTCGTCTCATCAGTATCACCAACCGGGACCACCGATGCACAACGGAGGGTATCAGCAACAACAACAACACAACGCTCCGGCTCCTGCGCCTCCACCGGGATCATCCGCAACAGCCGGGTATCCCTCTTCTGCGCCTCCGACGGGGATGAATTTGCAAAATAATAATTCTCCTTTACACGCGCATCCGCAGGCACCTCCGAGAGTCCATTTCGGTGGGACGCCTCCTCCACCAACATCGTCGTCGACTTCGACGAATACCGGGTTTCGAGGAGGAGCGCAGCAGCAGCAACAACCGCCGGCTTCGTCTTTCTCGTCGTATCCTCAGCAGCCGCCCGGGCAGGCGCAATATCCTTCGTCGGGGATGGGTGGTCAACCACCTTTACAACAACAACAACAACAACAACAGAATTTTCAATCCGCTCCTCCAGCGGCGATGGGAGGAGGTATATCGCAAGGAAGCAGCAGATACCCAAACCCAACGCCGCAAACAACGACGCAACAAGGGTATCAACAAACACCGCAACAGCAAGAGAATGTTGGTGGTGTTGGTGCGAGGACGTATCCGCAGTATCCCGGGACAACGAGCAGCGCTCCGCAACAACAACAACCGCAGTACGGAGGAGGACAACCGCAACAACAGCAGCAACATTATCAGCAAGGGATGCCGAGTAGCGGGTATAATCCTCCACAAGCACCGCACAGCTTAAATCAAGGGTTTCAGCGGTACGGTCCGCAGCCAACACCACAGTCTGCGGCTTCTAAAATCGATCCTTCGCAGATTCCGAGACCGCGGCACGACTCGCACGCGGATCGAACTATTTTTGATACTAGAAACCCACAAACGGGTGCTCCGATGCACCCACCAGGAGCGACTTCGAATTTTATGGCGAGAGATGTTGGGAACGCGAATCCAAGGTTCATTCGATCGACCACGAGCACGATTCCGAATCAATCTGATTTGTTACAAACGTCCGGGATGCCGTTGGCGGTGTTTGTCAATCCTTTGGCGACTTTAAAAAACGACGAGGTGCAAGTTCCGATCGTAGATAACGGAGGAATGGGTCCGGTGAGATGTTTGCGATGTAAAGCGTACGTGAACCCAGGAATGCGATGGGTGGATCATTTCCGATTTGCGTGCAATTTTTGCGCTCACGTGAGTGAGTGTCCTCGCGAATACGCGTGCGCTTTAGGATCTGACGGGAAAAGGCAAGATTGGATGCAACGTCCAGAGTTATGCCGTGGAAGCGTAGAATATATGGCTCCAGAAGAGTACATGGTTCGAGCGCCAATGCGACCAAGCTACTTCTTTGTTATCGATGCGAGTCCGTCGGCGGTCCAAAGCGGCGTGACGGTATCGGCGTGTGAAGTCATCTCTAGAACTTTGGATAACATTCAAGGCGGCGACACCGCGAGCGTGGGGATTGCGACGTTCGATGGTACCGTGCACTTTTACGCCATTCGCGGAGACGATGAGAACAACAACGCAAGCAACGAAAATCAGGAGAATGAAAAGCCGACGACGTCAAACGGCGCGACAAAAACGCCGAAAATGCTCATCGTTCCAGACGTGGACGATCCCTATGCGCCTCTGCCGAAAGATCTACTCGTGAATTTGAACAAGAACAAAGAAACACTTAAGACTTTATTGAAACAAATTCCAGAGATGTTTGCGAATTCGCGTCCATCGGCGGTAGCGAGCGGCGCGGCTATCAAATCTGCCATCGACGCTTTGAAGTATAAGGGAGGGAAAGTTATGCTCTTTCTCGGATCGATGTGTTCGGGTGGATGGGGAAAACTGGAAGTGCGTACGCACTCTGGAAATGTAGAAAAAGAACCTCTGAAAATTATGAAACCGGCGGAGAAATGCTATCAAGATTGCGCAACGGAAGCTGCAGAATATCAAATCGGCATCGACATTTTCGTGTGCGGTTCGCAACCTGTAGATTTGGCAACTTTAGGCGTTTTGACGAGAACAACTGGTGGCACATTGTATAGATACCCGAACTTTAACGTGCAGTTAGATTTTGCGCAGTTGCTGAACGATGTGCGATGGAACTTTTTGCGACCACAAGGCATGGAAGCGGTGATGCGGGTGAGAGCTTCTCAAGGTTTAGGCGTCGCCGAATACGGCGGATATTTCTGCAAACGCACGCCGACGGATGTTGATTTGCCAGTTTTGGATGGGGAGAAATCAATCATGGTCAACTTAAGATACGAAGACAAGTTAGTAGACGGAGCGGAAGCGTACGTACAGTGCGCCTTGTTGTATACGACGATGACTGGAGAGCGCAGAATTCGTGTCCATACGCTCGCGTTACCGGTGACATCTGTTCTCGGCACGTTATTTAGAAACGCAGACTTAGATGCGCAAACTTGCTTCATGGTTCGGAAAGCTGCGAATACACTTTTGGGTGGGAAACACACGATTGCAGCCGCAAAAGATGCCGCTTTGGCGCAATGCGTGTCTTCCCTTTACGCTTATCGTAAATACTGCGCCTCCAACAACGCCTCCGGGCAACTCATTTTACCTGAAGCGTTGAAGACTTTACCACTGTACACAATTGGCATGTACAAATCGAACGGCTTGCGATCAGAAGCTTCGGCGGACGATCGCGCGAACTGGCTTTTTAGGATGCTAAAGAGCGATCCGTCTGAAACGACGCCTTCGGTATATCCGCGACTGTTTCCGTTGCACTTCATCTTAGAGGACGATGGATTCCAAGCGAACCAAAAGCAGAGGCACGACGATGGTGACCAGGCGGCGAGCATTACCGATTCCTTTCCGCCATTTCCACCGTGTCAATGGCTCTCCGCTGAAAAACTCGACGGCGATGGCTTATACCTTCTCGAAGACGGCGGCGAGATGCTCGTTTGGGTCGGACGAAACTACCCGCAAGACCGGTTAAAAGAAGTCTTTGGTGTAGACACCGTAGACCAACTCGACGCTCGACGATCCATGCTTCCGCCAAACTTACCAAACGAAAGAAATAAACGCATGAACGCCTTCATCAACTCCATGCGTAAAGCTCGATCTGGATATTTGCGCATGCGCATCTTGAAGCGAAACGACGCCATGGAGACGTTGTTTTATAACCGCTTAATCGAAGATAGAAGCGTTGCGGGAATGTCTTACGTAGAGTTTCTCTGTCACGTTCACAGATTGATTCAAAACAAGTTCACTTAGAAAGAGAGAGAGAGAGAGAGAAATTGTAACTACTTATTATTAGAAGAAGAAGAATGAATGAATATACACCCCCGTCTCTTTTCGTTTTCACTTTTTCACATGCATAAAGAAGTTCGTTACATTTATAGAGAGATCACTTACTTGTTTAAATCAAATCGAAGAAACAGCGTTCACTCTCAAATTGTTGTGCGAGATATAACGCGGAGCAAACATGAAGATTGCGGTCGAGGGGTGTTGCCACGGCGAACTGGAAACCATTTACGCAGCCATGGAGAAAATTGAGAAGAAAGAAGGCATCAAAATCGACTTGTTGATATGTTGCGGTGATTTTCAAGCCATACGGAACAAGCGCGACTTGGAGTGCATGTCGGTGCCGATTAAATATCGCGAGATGGGGACTTTTTACAAGTATTACAGCGGAGAGTTGAAAGCGCCGTACCCGACTCTGTTCATCGGAGGCAATCACGAGGCGTCTAATTACTTGTGGGAACTCTATTACGGCGGTTTCGGAGCGCCAAATATTTACTATTTAGGACACTCTGGATGCATTAAGTTTGGCGATTTACGCATAGCTGGTTTGTCTGGAATATATAAACAGTACGATTACAGGAAAGGACACTTCGAACGACCGCCTTATACGCAGGATAAGCAAGTAAAAACGGCGTATCACGTGCGAGAGTTTGACGCGTTCAAGTTGAAACAGATTCGGGAACCGGTGGATGTGTTTTTGTCTCACGATTGGCCGAGAGGGATTGAAAAGTTTGGTGACATTCAAGATTTGTTAAGGAAGAAGAAGTTTTTGAAGGAAGATATACAGAAGAATCAGTTAGGATCGGTTCCTGCGATGGAGATTTTGAAACAGTTGAAACCGACGTATTCGTTTTCGGCGCATTTGCACGTAAAATTTGAAGCGATGATAAGTCACGAGAACGGAGCATCGACGCACTTTTTAGCCTTGGATAAATGCATACCACACGCACCGAATAGACAATTCTTACAGGTGATCGATTTACCGGAGAAGAGTTCGGATGGAGGGTTTCAATTAGATATGGAATGGTTGGCGATTACAAAAGCGAACCATGCTTTTCAATCCTTCACAAAGGCGCCGGCGAAACTTCCCGATTATGGAGTGCCGGAATCGGTTGATTTAACCAATTCAATTGAGTTTGTGAGGAACAAAATGGAAGGAATCAGGATGCCTGAATTTGTGGAGACGGTTTCACCGCACGATGCGAGCGTGAAGGCGAGACAACCACCTCCGGAAAAAGTCGAAAGGAACCCGCAAACGGTTCAGATGTTGGAGATGTTAGAGCTAGATTTTAAGTTAGACACGGGAGGAGATCATTTTGGAAACAAACCGTATTCTTCTTCTTCGGCGACGAGATATCGAGTTCCAGGCGCGGGGCCGTTTACTTTGCCGGGAACGCAAGGAATGCCTCCAATGGGCACTCAATACCCTCCACCGCCTCCTCCGCCTCCCCCTCCAGTCGTCAAAGATCCAGACGTTATAGACTTAGATGATATTTAGATTGTTGTAGGAATACAGATACGCGTAGTATTAGTAGCAAAGATAAATAACTCTGGAGGCTAAGAAGCTATGTTTTATTTGTTCTTTCGATGACTATCGTCGTTTTCGTCATCAAAAAAGTCGCCGAAATCATCCTCGCTCGGGTAGTTGTTGCTTTGATGTTGTTGCTCCTCGACGTAAGGATTTACTGCTCCTTGCCTTGGAGGATACGCGTCGTCTTCGCGCGCGAGGTCTCTATCGATAGTTCTTTTGTCTTCATTAGACAAAACCACAAAGTCCTCATCACTTTTCGCGGCGCTGCTGCTGCTACTTTTCGTCGACGGAGGCGATGATTCTTCTTCGCCACCCATGGCACGCTTTGCTAGCTCATATCCAGCAAAATTCATCGCACCTAACGGCGCAATCCACGCAATTCTAAATAGCGCGCCCTTAAACAAAGCTTTTGGACCTTCAGTTGCGAGAATGTTTCTGATGGTGACTAACATCGCCTCGCCTACGGGACTTCGCCCAGTCATCGCTCGAGTTTTCAACACGTCAAATGGCGTCGTGCACAAGGAACCAACTGCCCCGGCAGCGCCGCCAATGGCGATAAACTCGTGCGAAGAGAGCTCCTTTCCTTTGATCGAGCGAGCGAGAACTTTGAACTGCTCGTATGCGGTCATACCAATCATATAAAACGGAATTTCTCTCGTGAGCGTTGCCGCGGTACCGGCAAATAGTGGTCTCGGCCCATTCGTCGTCACGCCTTTCACCGCAGCTAAAACGTTCGTGTATTGTTGGGTTTGAAGCTTTTGTTTCAACACTTCGCACGGGATTCTCACGCACGTGCCTACTAATGTTCCCACACCTGCAGACATGCCTTGTACAGTAATCTCAGAAACGAACGGTAATAGCGTCAATGGGCCTAAAACTAATCTCGCCATCTCGTACGTTGCCGCGCGCATGCCGTGGCCAAAAAAATTCCCGGTGACGGACGGTAAGATGCCTTGATACAACGTTCTCACCCCGGCTGGATTTCTCGGAACTGATTTCAATATTCCAATCATCCCCGGGCCTTTTCCAACTGTAGCTTGGAGTCTCGTTTTAAGCGTATCTATCGGATGTAACGTGGATGTGGACATAGCCGAGGCGCACCCTCCGGCCAATGCGGCTTTCAGCGCCATCGAAAACGTCCCTCCTGAACCTTGAGGTTTTGCAAACTCTACCATCGTTGCCGCTTCAAACCACACCTTGGATGGATCGGAATCCATAGCCACCACATCTTGAGGCAATAACATCATAAAATTTCTAAACTGCCCGTAGGAAATGAATTTCTGGTTCCCGCTAAGCGCCATGTGTCGCAGCATAGCCTTCGCGTTTTCATCCGTCGCCGGTAACCCAAGTTTTGCCAAGGATAGTTTCACGTCGTTTTCTCGCAGCATCCCCGATCTCCCAACCGATAACGAATTGTACGCTTTTAACATTTTCGATTCGCGTTCGTTCATGACCGCTTTGAAATCTTCCCACGACAAAGACCTCGCGAAGTAATTCGGTTTCGCTCGGTCGAAGAACTTCTTGGCGTACCAGTTGGGTAGTTTCCTTCTCCGCATGACAAACTTCAAATCGTCCAAGGTCACTTTTCCAGTTTGCGTCACGTCTATTTCTTCTTCGAAGAATTTGAGTCCTTCCTCTTCCGTGTATTTGAAAAAATCCGCCACCGAGGATAATCTCTTCCGATCGGGATGATACTCCATGTGCTGCCTCTCTTCTCTGAGTTCCTCTAAAGCCGCTTTAAAATCGGGCAACTTGAATTTCCCGGTCTCTTCGTCCACGAATTGCTTTGGAATTTTCTCCTGAATTTGACGGAGTTGTTCGTTCAATTTCGTCGGGTCGATGACCGCGAGGAAGTTTACACGAGAGAATATATTCGCGCGGCGGTCGCGCTTCTTTTTCTTCTTTTCTCCTCCATCGTCGTCTTTTCTTCCTCTGCTTTTGTTGTTCTTGTTGGCGGCGTCGACGCCTTTGATGGTGAACGCTTTCATATCTGTGTTTTTCTCTGCCGTCTTTTCTTGTCGTGCGGCTGCTTTTTTTCTCCTGTGTGTTGAGCTTCTGTACCCTAATTTTTTGCTTTCGACACTCCTCCTCCTTGGAGAAAGGAACAGAGAGAAAAAGGAAAATCGGCACTTTAGAATCACCGTTTAGAGAGAGAATAGAAAAGTCAAGATGGCCAAGTCCACGAACCACACGGCGCACAATCAGTCGTATAAAGCGCACAGAAACGGTGCGTGATTAAAAATGTGGAAATCTTTTTCGCGTCGTATTGTCGCGTCTTTTTGGTGGTCGATTTTACACGCGGAACCGGAATTTTTGCCTTGAGAGGGAGATTTAAGCGCTTAAATGAAACCGCGATTCCGGGTTGAGAGACGCGCTTTCGAAGTGGAAACGAAAAGTATTTCGCCTCGGATGGATGATTCGTGTTCTGTAGGGCGTGAATGCGTTTTTATATTGGACGTTGCGTCATTCCATGGGTGTCTTTCATCGCGTTTTCTATTGCATTTTTTAACCCTTTTCTTTCTCCAAGACACCACTAACTTTCGTCTCTCTTCTTCTTCTCTCCTTTCAAAATACTTTAGGCATCAAAAAGCCAAAGAAGCACGCGAAGAAATCCTTGAAAGGCATGGACCCGAAGTTTCTCCGCAACCAAAAGTTCTGCAAGAAGCACAATAAAGTGAACTAATCGGTCGCCGTGAGAGTTTCTATTGCCTGCGTCATTCATGATGGATACCAGGTTGTAGATACTCTTCTCGTCGCGCTCCTTCCTTCTTGGTTGCGGGTGGCGAAAGCGCACTGGTGTTTATATAGCTTCATATAATAGTAGAGAGAGAACTTAGTCCTTTTAGCACAGTTGTATGTTTTACAGATAACTATACGTAAATTTTGAAACATCTCCTTCTGGAAACAGTGATGAGCAACTGTTTGTTGTGTATACCTTCGCGCAAGTAACCGGTCTTCACTTCTTTTTCACACGGTCGAAAAAAAAAGTCCACAGAAAACAAAAGAAAGAGAGATCTTTTCAAAACAATTTACCGCTCACGAAACGACGTCTAAGTCTCGTCGTCAGTCGTCGCAAGAAAAAGAAGACAAACGCATTTGTACGCTATTCGTCATGGAAGCGTTGCCAAATTTCTTCGGCAACGCGGGAGGCCAACAGTCCGCGGAAGAGACCGGGATGGACGTGGACGGGGAAGAAGTCTTGTGCGTCATTCGATGCGGACGATTACATAAAGTTGAAAACAAAATGAAACCAGACCCGACGAAAGGGAAGTTACGCGTCGTTCGAGGGATCGATTCTTTAACTCGATTACAATACGGGGAGAGAAACCCGTCGACGCCTTTTGAACCGAGCGAGGATATCATCATATTTCCGCAAGAGTGTTTGAGCAAAATGATGAAACAACCAAACTGTTTCGCGTTGAAGTTCATCGAGGACTCGTCGAGAGATATGTACTTTTGGTTCCAAGAGAAAGGGGAAGAGGATGTGAAGAAAGAGTTGTTGCAGAAACTGAACGAGATGTTGAACCAAACGGAACCGACGCACGGTGGAGGAATGGGAGGAGGAGGTCATCAACCGATGGATGAGCCAGACTTTGAACAACAGTTGCGAGATGCCATTGCGGCGTCGCAAATGCCGCCAGATACTCCCGTAAGCGAACAGCAAGAAAACGGAGAACAAGAACAACAAACAGGACAACAGAAAGAAGGTGATGAGAAGAATGACGCAGAGATGGATATGGAGACGCCATTCGTGGGAGCTTCGAACACGGCGCCGAAAGCGCCGCAAAAGGAGAAAGACGCGACTACTCTTCCAGGCGGTGTAGGAACGAGCGCAACTGCGTCTGAAATGGCCGCCGCGATGGCTGCCACTATGTCTGGAATTCGAGTTCCAGCTTTTGGAGAGATGACTCCGCTCCAACAACAACAACAACAGCAACAGAATGGTGGCAGTTTAAGAGATGTTTTAAAGCCGGAGATTGTTGGCCCAATATTGAGAAACAAGGAAGTGCGCGACCGTTTGTTGGTGCATTTGCCGGAAGAGCACAGAGAAACGGCTGACTTAGAAGAGTTGATTCAAACGCCGCAGTTTAGATCGCAATTGGAACGATTTTCGGAGGCGTTGCAAACTGGACAGATGGATTTGGGTCAGTTTGGATTGAAAGCGGAGACAAACTCGCCGATTGCAGACTTGCGCACGTTCTTAAAGGCTATTCAAGAGCAAGTGAAAGAGAAAGAAAGCGAGGGTAAAAGTGGCGGCGCTGATGCGATGGAGTAAGAAGAGGACGAAGGAAAAGGAAGCGCGCAGATATAAAGCAATAATAAATAACTTAGAGTAATTAATATAACTACTACTGAATAAGATTAGACAATCAAAGATTCGATTTCGGTCTGAAGGATGTCAAATGATTCGTTTTCCTTCAAACATTCTTCCACGTAAGGTTCGCACGATTTCAAGAATAACTCGAGCTTTTTAGAGTTTAGTACGCGTTCTAAGTCCACCCCGTCGGATTTGTACGTTCTGAACTCGTATTGCGAAGAGTGTTCTGCTCGAGCGGGTGGCGAAACTTGAACACTTTTCGTTTCCAACTCTGCCGTACTTTGGATACCAAAATCGTGCGCAATAAAAAAGGTGTCGCTCTCGTTATCGTCATCGTCTATATCTTGATCTGAGTTGTTATCATCATCGCTATTTTCTTCATTTTCTCTCTCCTTCTCCATCTCCATCTCCAGCGCCGACCCGAGATCTACCCAAAGTTTTGGCTCGTACTCGAACATATACGTCTTCTTCGCCTTCGCTTCTTCCTCGGCTTTTTCCTCCTCAGCTTCTTTCTTCCACATCTCGCCGAGTTCTGAGGTCAATGCGAGTTCGAAATTGTTCCCGTCCCCGTACTTATCCTCCTCATTTCTTCGCAACACAAACGTTTCCTCGTTGAAAACCGTCTCGTTTTTCTTCTCCTCTTTTATCAGCTGTTCTTTCAAACAACAAAAATCCGAGATCGCGCCGCGGAATCGAACGTCTTTGAGTACCTCGCATTTCTTCACCTCTAATAACTTAAAAGGTTTCTCTTCGCTTTCCTCCTCGTCTGCGTCTGCGTCTGCTTTTCCTTCTTCGTCTTTGTCTTTGTCTTTTCCGTCGGTCAATACGTTCTGTTTCACTATTATATCCAAAGTGCCTTGGGTGAGAAAAAGAGAGCAAATATTTTCGGGAATAGAAGCGCCTCCTTCCTCGGGCTTTATTTCGTCACGAGTCTTTGTCTTACTCTTCGTCTTCGTCTTGTTCTTGTTGCTGTTGTTGTTCGAGAGTTTCTTCTTGGTGGTCGTCGTCGCCTTCATCGCTAAAACCTCGCTCTTCTTCAAGTTTTATAAGATTTCTAAAGAGAGGAGGGGGTACAGGTGCGCTCGTCGTATTTTTTTCTGTTCGCGTTCTTTTTGTGTTGACCAAAAAAAAGCTCTCCCCAAATCGTTGAAAAATTTCTCTCTTCTTTGTTTTCAAAACGTCTCACAGCTCTCGTCATTATTACACTACCCCGATTTATCTCTCCAACATCATGGTGAACGCACCGAGAACTGTGAAAGATACTCCGGCGAATGAGTTCGTCATCTCCTTAGCGCAATACTTTCGATCTTCGGGCAAGGTACGTCGTCGTTCAAACGCTCTCTCCTAGCGTTTCGTGTCACTCTTTGAGTTGGTCTGCCTTTCCTTTCCTTTTCCCCTGTCAAAGCGGGTCAACGAAGGGAAAACAAAGAGAGAATCGCAGATTTGTAACCCGTATCGCGCGGTTCCCTGAGCGCTTTTAGATGTGTTCGCGAGTCATTCGCATGCATTCATTGCGTATGGATGCTACGACGATCAGTTTGTTCGCTTTATGCGTTCGCGAGCGCGTGTTTGAGCGCGCATGAGAATCTCTGATTTTCGATTGAGGGAAGCCCTTCTTCGAAAGGCGGACAAAATGGTCTCTCATCGCGAACGCGCGCGTTCAAACCTCTCTGCACGCGACCGTGGAATGCGTTCATTCTCGATCGAATCGCGCGTTTAGTTATTTGTTTCGCGCAATACTCACCGATTTACTTCTTTTTTTCTCGAACAGATGGAAGTCCCGCAATGGGTTGATATCGTCAAAACCGCCACCTTCAAAGAGCACGCCCCGTACGACCCGGATTGGTTTTACATCAGATGTGCCTCTACGGCGAGAAAGATTTACGTTCACGGCAGAATGGGCGTTGGAGCGTTGAGAAAGTCGTACTCTGGTTCCAAGAACAACGGACACAACAAGCACCACCGCGCGATTGGTTCGGGTTCGGTGGCGAGAGCGGTATTGCACCAACTCGAAAGTTTAGGCGTGGTTGAAAAAGACGGTAAAGGAGGCAGAGTCATCACGGCTTCGGGTATGAGAGATTTAGATCGCATCGCTGGTAGAGTGAAGGTTGATCACAAGATGATCTAAGAAAGAGAGAGAGAGAGAAATTGTAGCTACTTAAAAACAACCTCGGCCTTTTGTTTTATAGCCGCGTCGGCGCAAACGAGTTGTCGTTCAAAAGCGGTCGCCCGATCGAAAGAGAGAAGAAAAAAGAGTGCAATAAAAGTACACGACGCATGTAAAGAGAGAGATTAGCTCCTCGCGGTGTGGTTTTTCTTCGCTTTCGGCGATAGAGTTTAGCGCTTAAACATTATTTGTTTGTAATGACCTGACGAAAGTCGAACCTTTTATCATATAAAAATTTTCTCACCATCTCTTTTTGTCCTTTTTGATTTTTTTTTCGACTTGCAATTTCCGAGAAGAAGAACTGAGTGAAGAAAGAAGACAAGACGACAGTTAATCTCGTCGCAATCATCTTCCTTCTTCTTCTTTAAAACAAGCGCACATTCCACCACCACCTTCACCACCACCACCACCCTCTCTCTCTCTCTCTCTCTTTCTCTCCTTCGTCCTTCGTAAAACATTCTCGCGCTTGAACACTCCCTCCTCCTCTCTCTTACTCTTCTCGTTTTTAGATTGAAAAAAACGTTTGACTCATCTGCAGAAGAAGAAAGAGAAGACAAAGAAGAAGAAGATTTTTGTACTCTCGATCGATCGATCGATATGGATAGTACGAAAATGAGTTCCGCGACGAAACGTCAACAACAGCGTTTGTTCCGAGTGTTCACTCGCAAGGAAGCCGAGGAGTCGTACAAAAAAGCCATCGAAGGCTTGACGACTGTTCTGTATTGCGAAGAAGATTTGGCTCGATATTTGCTTCACGCTTTTGGCGCCAAGACGAATAAAATACACGACGCGTATTTCGGCGACGAGGAGAGAACGAAACAAAAGTTAGGTCTGTTAACAGAAGAGGAGGAAGAACAGGCGGAAAAGAACGACGTGTTGAAGTTAGCGGTGGAAAAGAAAGAGAAAGAGAAAGAGAAAGAGAGGAAAATGGAACCCGCAGCTGTGGTTGCGACGGCGCCGCCGCCGACGAGAAGAACTACGCGCTCTGTGGCAAAAACGGCAAAGGCGGCGGTTGTTCCAAAGGAGCAAAAAGAGAAGGAGGTGCAAGTAAAGTGCGGAATTTGCTTCGAAGATTTTCCCGTGAGTAAGGTGTCGACTGCGTCATGCAGAGTGCATCCTTTCTGCGACGAGTGCTGGGAAGGCTATTGCGATTCGAAGTTGCAAGAAGGGAAGACTGGGATTTTAGACGTGCGCTGTCCGGATCACGGGTGCGGAAAGAGAGTATCGACGAAGAAGGTTTTACGTTTTCTTGGCGACACAGAGAAAGTCGCAAAATACCACGCGTTCGAGCTGGAACATTTTCTTGAGCAAAATTCGGCGGTGAAGCACTGCCCGGCGGCCGGGTGCGATCGTTTCCTACTCCTGGAGAACAAGGACGGATTGACTCTCGATCAGATTCAGTCGTGCGTGTGCGAGTGCGGGAAAGTTTTTTGCTGGAAGTGTCAAGAGGATGAGCACATTCCCGTGCGATGCGACACCGCGCAGCTTTGGATTGCTAAGAACAGCTCGGAGTCCGAGAACCAGAACTGGATTTTAACGTTTACGAAACCGTGCCCAAAGTGCTCGAGACCGATTGAAAAGAACCAAGGGTGCATGCACATGACGTGTTCGCAGTGCCGATACGATTTTTGCTGGACGTGCTTAGAACCGTGGAGCAAGCACGGCGAATCTACTGGCGGATACTATTCGTGCAACGCTTTCCGCACGACGGGCGCTTCAGATCCATCGAAGGTGAGCGAAAAGGAACGAGCGGTGAACGAGAAGAAGAGACTCGCCCGCATGGCCATTGAAAGATACTCGCACTATCACGAACGCTGGGCGTCGCACGAGGACGCGGAAAAACGGGCAAAGAAAGACATGGAAACTTTGATCGCGAAAAAGTTGGACGATGTGGGAAGAAACCACGGCGCTGGCCCGGGAGAAATGACGTTTGCCGTCGAGGCGCAGCGACAAATCATCGAGTGCCGAAAGCTCTTGAAGTGGACGTACGCGCACGCGTACTACGCGTACAACGAAGAAGAAAACGACGCCGATTGGAAAAGAAACAATCCATTCACGCAAAAACCCACGAAATTAGTGAAACAAGAGCAAGAGTTTTACGAATACGTCCAAGGAGAGGCTGAAAACCGTTTGGAACAGCTTACGAGGTTTATGGAAAGAGATCTCGAAGATTTCGGAAACTATGATCAAAGCGATTACGCCCAAGCCGTGGAGCATAAACAAAAAGAGGCAGAAGGAGAGAAAGATTTGCAAACTCCAAGAAACAAGGAGGATAGACCGATTATTTTGAGAGGAGATGGATTGTCTTTTGAGGAGTTCAAGAGGAAAGTGTGCGAACTGACGAGTTTGACGAAGAAATCTTTCGAAACTTTATCGAACCAGATTCACAAAGGTTTTGGATCATCAATTACCAATGGAACGCCACCCTTGGGAGTGAAAACGACTAGCGTCTCAAAGGACGACCCAATGGAGATTTAGTGAGAGAAAGAGAGAGAGTCGGAAAGAAATATATAATAACAGATACACGACGACGAGTAGAAACCACTTAGCAGCGAGAGAGATACACAGCGGCAGCGCAGAGCACCACAAATAGAAAGCGTTAATACGAGAGATACAAATAATATACCTTATTCGATATTCTTGTATTATTGTCGGAATACTTCAATTACAAACACAACTATTTCACGCGCTATAAACCTATTTATTGTTTGGTATTAAGATTTCTTCAATTTTCCTGCCATCTTCACGATAGGCGTTTCCAAGTCGTGTTCGCAAATCACAACTCCTTCTGGAATATCTAAATTGGCAATCTTAACGTTATCTTTCACGTTCATGTTCGATACGTCCACGAAAAACGCCTCTGGAATCTGATCGCTCCGACATTTCACCTTGATCGTCTTCCTCGTGTGACTCACAAACGCGCCTAGCTTGGTCCCCGGACAGTCATCCTGTCCCGTCACTTTCACCGGTATCGGTACTTTTACAATCGTCTCCGGATCGACTCGCATGAACGTGATATTATTCACCTGATTCTTATACGCGTGCATTTGTATTTGCTGCGGAATCGCTTTAACCGTCCGTTTCCCATCGTCCAAAACGATATCGATAAGTTTCGTTCTCAAACCATATTTCGTAAACTTTCGCAAAAGTTTCTCCACCTCTCTCTCGCTCACCGCGCACACTTCGCTCGTCTTTTCTATTTCTCCTTGCTTAAATACCGCGCACGGGATAAAACCGTCTTTGCGCGCTCTGTTCGCCGAGAGTCGTCCGGCTTTTTCTCGGTCATGCGCGATCAGTCGTAGTATTTTACTATTAGTATTAGTATCAGACGATGATGACGAATCTGCGGCGGAGTTTCGTCTCTCTTCTTCGTTCGATTTGGTGAACTCACCACCACCACCAAATTCTTTGTCTTCTTCTTCTTCTTGTTGTTGTTGTTGTTCCCTCAGAAGATGAAGAGAGGACGAAGAGAAACCTCTCGCTCCATTTCCTCCTCCTTCTCTCAGAAGCGATGTCCGAGACAGTCGCAACAACGCCACGACTGCGCCGGCGAAAGAACCTCCAGGAGGAGCAGCCATCTTTTTTCTCAAGATGATTTTGTTGTTTAATTCTGTGGAATAAAAATCCACTCTTCACAAGAAAAAAACAGTTCGTAAGACTTCTTCTTTGTCTTCTTCTTTATCGTGTAGGTATGAACACCACGCCATCATCATCATCATCATCATCACCAGAAGAAGAAGAAGCGCTGCTTTTTGAACGACAAACGCTCTCGGTTTTAAAGAGAGAGCTGGAAAGTTTACCTTCTTCTTCCTCTTCCTCCTCTTTATTAAAGAATAACACGAATGGGAATGATGCGAACAACAACAACAGAAAGGTATGAATGAGATAATTTGTTGTTGTTGTTGTTTATATATAGTATTCTCATTATCTGACTTTTGATTTCGCTCTCTTCCTCGTCATCGTCGACGTTTATTAGGTGTACAAACAAAGAGGGAACGTCTATTATCTCGTCACGAAGGAGGAGGTGTTGAGAGAAACCGAGAAGAAAATGGTAAGAATAACGGAGAGAGTTTAGGTCGTCTTTTGAGTGAACTCTCTTCTCTCTCTTCGAGCTTTATATATAAGCCGAGGATGATGACCAATACGGTTGAAGAACAAAAACAAAAACAACAACGTTTTCGAGAAACGATTCAAAGACAACGCGAGAAACTTCCGATTTACGCGTCCAAAGATGAACTCGTCGCGCACATCGAACAGAACGAGACGGTTATTATTCTCGGCGAAACCGGGTCCGGGAAGACGACGCAAATACCGCAGTTTGTGTACGAACGGATGATGACGATGAAAAAGGAGAATAAGAACAACAACACGGAATTTGAGTCAAATTTTCCTCCTAGAAAAGAAAAAGGAACGATGGTTGCCGTGACGCAACCGAGACGGGTCGCCGCAGTATCCGTGGCGAAACGAGTGAGTCAAGAAATAGGCGACGGAGGGAAGTTAGGCGATTTGGTCGGGTACGGCATTCGTTTCGACGACTGTTCGAGCGAGCAAACGAGGATCAAATTTTTCACGGACGGGATGTTATTAAGAGAGGCGTTGAATGATCCACTCTTGTCGAGATATGGGGCAATTTTAGTCGACGAGGCGCACGAGAGAACGTTGCAGACGGATTTCTTGTTAGGAACGCTGAAAGCGATTCAAGAAAAACGGAGGATGAATATACTCGAGAAAGACGACGACAACGATAACAACAACAACAACAACAAAAGAAAGAAAAGAAAGAAGAGACCACCTCCACCTCCGCTGAAGCTGATAATTATGTCCGCAACGCTCGACGCGTCTTCGTTCTCTGATTTCTTTGATGCGTGTCCAATCATATACATCAAAGGCAGAACGTTCCCGGTGGAAACGTATTATTTGAAGGAACCTGAGGAAGACTACATCGATGCCGCGTTGTGTTCGGTGATGCAAATAAACGAGGACGAAAAAGATATCAAAGGTGATGTTCTCGTCTTTCTCACCGGACAAGAGGAAATTGAAAGTTTAGGGAAACTGCTCACCCAAAGAGGGAAGGATACGTATCCGCAACTCAACGTCGTTCTTCTCTTCGCAGCTATGCCTGCGGAGGAACAGATGAAAGTCTTCGAAGAAACACCCAAAGGTACGCGTAAAATTGTTTTAGCGACGAATATCGCGGAAACTTCGCTCACAATTCCCGGCATTCGATACGTCGTTGATACTGGTTTGACGAAAATGCGCACTTTCAAAGCGAAATCTGGCGTAGAAGAGCTGAAAGTTGTCCCAATTGCGCGTTCGCAAGCGACCCAGAGGTGCGGCAGAGCCGGAAGAGAAGCGCCTGGGAAGTGCTATCGGCTGTATACGGAAGATACGATGTTTTCGTTGGCTGAACAGGTTGTCCCAGAACTCCTTCGAACGAACTTAGCTGGTGTCGTTTTGATGCTCAAAGCCATGGGAGTAAACGACGTGTTGACTTTTCCTTTCATCGACAAACCGAGCACGGAAGGCTTGTTGAGAAGTTTAGAACTTCTGTATTCACTCGGCGCGTTGGATGACAAAGGTGAGTTGAATAAGATAGGAAGACAAATGAGCAAGTTTCCGTTAGAACCGATGGCGTGTAAATGCATCATCGAGAGTCGAAATCAAAAGTGCACAGAGGAGATTGTCGCAATTTTAGCCATGTTGAGCACGGAAAATGTGTTTGTGGGGAGATCTATTCAAGTGGCGAAGCACAAGACGGGAGACCACATGACGCTATTGAATTTATACGCGGATTATTCAAAAGTCTCTCGAAATGGGAAGAAAAAATGGTGTAATAGCCACGGAGTTTCGTTTCGAGCAATGAATAAAGCGGAGAAGATCAAAGAGCAGTTGAGTCGAAGCATAGGGCACATCGAAGATTGGGACGAGGATGAGGAGAAGGACGAAGAACGAGAAGGCGAAGAGAAAGAAGAAAAGCAGGAAAAAGAAAACAAGTCTGTGCGAATACGCAAAGCACTCACGGCTGGTTTCTTCATGAATGCGGCAAAAAAGGAGTCAATTTCCGATGGCAGTGGCGGCGGCAGTAACAGTATGTTTGTGACTCTGATTGGCGGGAACAGACTTTTCGTGCACCCAAGTTCGACCACGTTTCACAAGTTTTCTTCGAGAGAGACAGCCAAAGAAGCGGTTGGGATCTCTTCCTCCTACATCATCTTCAACGAGTTGATACGAACGAATAAATTGTACGCGAGAGACGTTTCAGTCATAGAAGGCGAGTGGCTGACTGAATTTGGTTCACGAGTGTTCGGTACTCAACGATAGATGTTCTGCGCTTGTCTGAATAGGAGTAGTTTTATGAAATAGGTAGAGAATAATTCAGCGAACCCACATAAAGAGAGCTTTTTCTTTCTTTTTCCTTTTTTTCTTCTTTCCTAAATCCAAAATTCTTTTTTTTTATTCTTTTCCCCATTGTCCCGCAAACAGCACATTTAAGGAAAAACTACGGATTCCCCTGTTTTCAATTTTTATATTGAACTATTACGCACGCATGAATACATCTTAATACGGGAAATTATTCGTATGAAAATTAATTCAATATTTTATTAATTCTTCTTTTCATCATTAATGTATATATTCCTATTAAATCATATTATATTGGATTGATATGGGTCCAGTTAAATATATACATCTATTATCATTCCAACGAATCCAATAAAAATAATGTTACCCTCATTTAGATATTTAAATATCGATTTTATTTTTATTTTTCTCGAAATAAAAACCATTTAAATACATTTTACAGATCAATCCCGAGAAATAATCGTATCGATTAATATTTAGCGTACGAATAAAAATATCAAGTAATACGAAGCAAGAATAAATGGGGAAATCGAGGAACCGATGGTAGAATTTCCAAGTCAAAAAAACAAATCAGTCTCTCTAGTGAAAATCCGGAGACAATGCACCCAAACGTGCGCGTAAAACTCGGTTTGAACGATTAAAACGAGACATAGACACTGCTAGTAGTCTATTGCAGGCTTAATGCGGGAGTTTTCGCGCGTTCAGCCGAATCCGAAAAAAAAAAGTTGTCATGCTCTCATGCAAAAGGAGGAAGGAGACGGGAGGAAACGGCAGGGAAGAAATCGCCACAAAAAGAGTATAAAAAAAGGATGAAAGGAGAAGAAGAAGACGAGGACGGCCGGCCGCCAAACGTCACCGGGTCCATCACCTTCACTCCGAGTGCGCCTTCTTCTTCTTCTTCTTTAAATCAGCAGAGCGCAAAGAAAAAAGAACGGAAGACGATGGCTTTTTCCTCTTCTCAACAAATTTCAATCGCCGTTTCCGCGTGTACGCTCGTCTTGGCTATACTCTTCGATCAAATAGGAAAGAGAAGGAGGAGGAATAGACTAAAGAATGATCAAAAGAAGAAAGTTAAAGATTGTGGAGCGTTCGTGGAGATCGTAGACATCCCGTGTCCTCCGCCGCCGGAGAAACACGTCGTTCGGAAATTGGCCAATTTGAAGTTTGTCCTGAAAGATATCTTTGAAGTGAGTGGGAGAAAGGATGAGAACGATTCGTCGTGCGGGTTCGGGTCGCCAAAGTGGAAAGAGTTTATGAAAGAAAAGAGGGAAAATAGCAATAGCAACGGAAACAACGCCGGCGTGCACAGAGTGAAAAACGCAGCCATAATGGATATGTTGTTGAAAAACGGCGCTTCCTTGGTCGGCATCACCCACATGGACGAGCTCGCCTACTCCATCGACGGCCAAAATGAACACTATGGAACGCCAATAAATCCAGCTGCCGATAAGAGATTACCGGGTGGTTCGTCCTCAGGATCGGCAGTCGCTGTTGCATCGAGACTGAGAGACTGTGATTTTGGCATTGGAACTGACAGCGCGGGTTCCGTGCGCGTGCCGGCGGCATATTGCGGCGTGTATGGCTTTCGCCCGTCCCACGGGATGGTTTCCACGAAGGGATGTCAAGATTTTGCCAAGACGTTCGATACCGTCGGATGGTTTGCCAAAGGCTCAAAAACATTGAAAGATGTCGGTGACGTCCTGTTAAAGCCCGCGGACGATGAAAAATACGGCATCAAAGAACCGAAGCAGTTTGCCATCCTTACGGATTTGATGAAACTGGCTGATCCGCAAGGTTCAGCGGCAGTAGCTAGTGCTTTGAAAGCGTTCGGATATGACGATAGATACGCGGGCAAGGTTTCAAAATTAGATTTAGGCGAACGATTGAAAATGTTATGTCCGAGTTTACGAACAGATACGAGTGGTAAGACGGGTTTAGAGTTGATCAGGGACAAGATGCACGCCACGATGGGTTTTGAAATTCACGAAGCTTTGAAAGAATTTCTCGCCTTTCTTGAAAAACAGGATGGCAGCGATCAAGCTACTGCTACTGCTACTGCTACCATCTCGAACAAGACGACGACGACGACGACGACGAGTGGTTTAGGAAAATTCACCGCGCAACGGATCGAAAATGCAAAGAAAATAACCGAGCAGGATTACGAAAACTTGATGAAAGTGAGAGGTGAAATCCGAGAAGTTATGGATCAAATCATGGATAACGGAACGGTTTTGATCTTCCCAACCGTCCCGGGCGTCGCTCCAATGCGTGAAGGACGCTCGGAAGAAGAAGTTCAAGCGTGGAGGATGAAAACATTCCAGTTTTTAGCGATAGCCTCCTTTTGTGGATTGCCCCAAGTCGCCATTCCTTTGCGGTATCCCGACGCGGAAGGACCGCACTCGGTTTCCCTCCTCGGAGGATTCCAAACCGATAAGATGCTTCTCGAGTGCGCTTTTAGATATTCAGCGCAAATGCAGGAGCACTTCCCGAATTACGTGATCACGGAAATGATGAAAAGCAATCCGGCTCCGAAAGTCCCGGGCGAAGAGGAGAAAGTGAATGGAAACAAAGCGTTTGCGGAAGGCAAATACGAAGACGCGATATCGTGGTACGACAAAGCGCTCGAAAAGAAAAAGTTACCGGCATATTACGCTAACAGAGCTTTAGTGTATCTGAAAATGGGCAAAATGGAAGAAGTCGAGAAGGATTGCACAGAAGCGTTGGAGATGGACGGTAAATACGTAAAGGCGTACTTGCGAAGGGCGAAAGCGAGAATGATATTAGGCAGCTTTTTAGAAGCCGCGATGGATTACGAGGAAGCTTTAAGGTTAGAGCCGACCAACAGAGAGGCGAGGAGCGAGATGGCGAACATGCAAAAGCACTTAGAAAGTGGGGCCATGGACGCGTCCATGCCGAAAGACGATTTGGAAATAGCTAGAAGTTTCATTTAATACTAATGCAAGAAGTTTTGTTAAATACATACATGTCACACAAATAAATAAAGATGTAATAATTTTATAATTTTCGTCTCAAAGTCTCGACCTGAGAGCTGATCCGTATTTCCCGCTCAATACCTTTCCTTTTGTTCCTACTATGGTCGTTCCTGGAGGCACGTCGTGGACCAACACCGCGCTCGAGCCAATTTTACAATCATCCGCTACTTTTACGTTTCCTAATATGCTCGCGTTACTACCAACCACGACGCGTTTGCCTAACTTTGGATGCCTATCGCCTCTAGTTTTCCCAGTCCCACCTAACGTGACCCCGTGAAATAACGTGCACCCGTCCCCGATGACGGCAGTTTCCCCGACCACGATACTCGTCGCGTGGTCAATCATCACCCCGCGACCAAACATCGCGGCGGGATGTAAGTCCATCCCAAACGTCTCCGACACTAACGATTGCATGTAGCACGCTAACGGTTTCCTCCCGTGTCCCCACAACCAATGACTCACTCTTTGCGTCTGTAACCCGTGGAACCCTTTATAAAAGAGAAAGCAGTGCGTCGGGTTTGGACACGCCGGGTCTCGTTCCACGCACGCGCGAATATCCGTAGCCGCACAATAGGAGATTACTGGTTCCTTTTGCATGGCTTCGAACATCAACTCTTGCCATTGTCCGGCTAATACTTGCGCGTTGGCGATTTTTGAGCTCAACACGTACGATAACGACTTCTCGAACGTCGGTTGGTTCAATATTTTGCTATAAATCAGTCCTCCCAAAAGAGGTTCTTGGGAAACCAATTCGCGCGCGCCGTCTTTGATATCATTCCACAGGGTATCCACAAATTCCCGTTTCTCTTCGTCCGTTCGTTCGTATTCGTCCTTCTGTCTCGATGACGACGACGGGGTTTCTTCTCGGTTTCGGTATAAACTGTCCTCTCTCTCCATCCTTTTTTACATATGTTATCAGAGATATCTAAACTCTTGTTTAACAAACAACAACAACAACAACAAACGCGCCAAATGCAACTCTCTCTCTCTCTCTCTCTCTCCTTCCGTGCGATCGTTCAGTGTGGAAATTCCTCCCTTCTGCAGAAGCAGCACAGCGGCAGAATGATGAGAGTTGTTGTCGTCGTCGTCGACGTCGTCGGCCGAGTAGTGCGTGCGGCGCGTGAGGCGGCGAAAAGAAAAGTGCAGAATTTTTTCCTTCTTTTTTTCCAAAACGAAGTGAACTTTATCCACTTTTCACTTTTCCCCTTTAAAATAGAGAACATCTTTTCGGAGGAGCGGAAACGATGACAACAACACCGACGATGATGCAAAAAGCGATGTTTGGCACGGCCTCCACGCGAACGACGTCTTCCTCTTCTACTTCTTCTTCTTCTTCTTCTTCGAGGAAGGTGACGACGAAAAAGATGACGATGATGATGATGACGGCGAAGAAGACGACACCCTCATCATCATCATCAAAAAACAGACGACGACAAAACCGAACCGCCGCGGCGGCAGACAGTGGGAACAAGAACATCTCCGACGTGGCTGCCTTAGATGGATTAATCAACCAGCTTTTGAACGCGCACGGAGAGAGCGACGATGTGTTGCAAAAAGTGTGCATAGAAAACATCATGGCGTTTGACCAACAGATGTGGTTACGAATGGCCTCGAGAATCGATAACGTCAACACGGACGAAGAGAAAGACGCGATTGCAGACGTCATGTCGAAGTGCATGAAAATTATCGAAGCGACGTTGAAGAAGGCGGAAGAGACGATCGATCGGTCCTCGGAACAGTTGCAACGCATAATATCCGCGGCGGCGGATCAAACGACCATGGAGTTTGACGTGCCGCTGAAATCAGACGCGTTGAGACGCATGGAAGCGGAAATTAAGAATTGCACGGTCGATGAAGGCATGTTGAACACGACGTACGCGTGGATTCGAAAGTCAGACGAGGATAAAATGGACGGAATGGTGCACATTTTGCAAAAGTTTTTACAAGTGTACGCCGCCGGGGAGTTGAACAAGAATAAGGCTCCGTTAGACGAGTTGTTGGGGTGTTCAAACACGGACGACTGGCCCGTGGTGTTTCAAAAGTTAGTCAACGAAGGTTACGGGGAAGTCGCGTTTACAAAAGAACTTCAACAAAGGATGGAAGAGGTCGTTTTGGGATTGACGAATGGCAGCTACGCGCAAAGAGTGCAGGCCGAATATTTGAAGGAAGTGGAAGAGCGTTCCAAGGAGTATTTCAAGCAAGTTTAATATTTCAAGGCTCCGTTTAGACTACCAGTATATGATACACTATTAATCATCTTGTGCGCGTGTTTACAATAACGTGGAAACGGTTTTTATTCTAATGCGTTCGTTTTCTAAAACTATTCTTTGTCTTCGTCTTCTTCTTTGGAAAATTTCCGTCCTTCGAGCTGTAAAAGCAGCGAGTTCACCATTACGCCGATGGAGCTCACGCCCATCACAGCACCTGCAACGCTCGGAGTGAGTGCGAGTCCGTAGGCAGGTAAAAGTGCACCGGCTGCGATGGGAATACCCACGATGTTATAGCCGAACGCCCACGCCAAATTTTGTTTGATTTTACCAAACGTCTTCGCGGATAAATCGATGGCGTCTACGACTTGCGGTAACCGATTCCCGAGAAGAACAATCGATGCAACTTCGGAAGCAGCGCCTACGCCAGAAGCCATCGCTATGCCGACATTTGCTGCGGCTAACGCAGCAGTATCATTGATTCCATCACCAACCATAGCGACGCATTTACCAGATTTTTGTAAATTTTCGACAAACTCAGCTTTTTGTTCTGGGCGGACGTTTCCGTAGACATTCTTGGGATCAATGCCAATTGATTTTGCAATCGCATCGGCGGTTTCTTGACGATCCCCGGATAGAATGATGATTTCAAAGTTCTTGTTCTTTGACTTTCGAAGTCGTTCGATTGTCATTTTGGCGTTTGATCTGAGTTTATCGCGAATCTCAAAAACTCCAGCCATTTTACCGTCAACGGAAACGCACACCGTGGTTGATCCGTTTTCGTTCGAACGTTTGAAAGCATCTTCGAGTTCAGGTGGGAACGCAGACGATTTTAACGACGATTCGACAAACTCTTTAGTACCGATGACTATCTTCTTCCCATTTACGGTTCCAAAAGCACCCAATCCCGGCTCTTGTTTGAAAGAATCCTCCGCGCACTCGTACATTTTGTTGCCATTCTGTGATGCTCTTTTATTCACCGCAACCGCTAACGGGTGCGTCGAATTTCGCTCTACCGCTGCAGCGAGGGATAAAACTTCATCCTCGCTCGTCAAATTTGACGTCGTGAGTTTTTCAACCGTTGGTTTACCCACAGTGAGGGTTCCGGTTTTATCAAAAACGATGACGTCCAAGTCGTTTGCTCTTTCTAAAACATCTCCACCTCGAATCAAAAGACCATTGCGCGCACCTAACGCCGTTCCGACTAAAACTGCAGTCGGAGTAGCGAGTCCTAAAGCACATGGACAGGCAACGACTAGCACGGAAGCCGCTAGTTGCGCTGCAATCAGTACTGGGGCGTTCACAGTTGCCGCAGACGCTCCCAACGCTGCCGCAACTGACGGGAAAATTTTCGTTCCAATTGTAGACCAAAACGCAAACGTTGCCGCAGATGTTGCCATGACTCCGTACGTGAAAACACCAGAGATATCATCGGCAAGTCTTTGAACAGGAGCTTGTCTATTTTGAGCGGATTCAACCATGCGCACAATGCCAGCGACTGTCGTCTCGGACCCAGACTTTGATACTTCAACCGTTAGGACGCCGTCACAATTAATCGTTCCGGCAGATACTAGATCGCCTTTCCTCTTGGCCTTGGGGATGGGTTCACCAGTAAGCGCGGCTTCATCGACAGAGGATGTGCCATTCACGATGACTCCATCGACTGGAATTTTGTCCCCGGGTAAGATTAAAATTTTATCAGTTGGTTTGATCGCCTCCACGGATATCATTTTCGAAAGCGGAGATTTCGAAGAAGAGGACGACTCTGAGACCAGTAATCGACAGGTAGAAGGTACTAAATTCATCAAATCGCTCATATCGCTCGAGGCTTTTAACTTTGCCCGGTCTTCTACGGCTCGACCGAGAAGAACAAACGCCAACAACATGACCGGCTCTTCGAAGAATGTCGGCCACATAAGTTTTGGAACTAACGCTGCCACCGAGGACATTCCAAAAGAAGCGATCGCACCCATGCTGACCAAAGAATTCATGTTCGGCCCTCCTCTTCTAAATGCGTTGAAACCATCTGTCAAAATATCGCGTCCAGGTCCAACCATCGCAAAGAGCGATAATGCTACATGCGTTTGCGTTTTACACAAAAATCCAAGAGAGTGGATCTTCAAATAGTGCGCGGCGTGTCCTAAAATACACACAGATGCTAAACCCCACGCCAAAGCAACTTTCTTCGTCGACTCTCGTATGCGTTTGATGCGTTCTTCTCGCTTCTCTTTCGCTCTTTGCATGCCTTGATCGTATTCACCGCTAGATTCGTCCGAGGAGGAATTATCTCTCAACGTCGTAGGGAAACCAGACGCCGTGACTAATTCGGCGAGTTTATCGCCTTCGATTTTTGCTTTATTCTTGATTGATGCGATCATTATCTGTACGCCTACGTCTCCGCTTACAACTTCCACCGATGCTGCGGCCGAAGACGACGAGGAAGAATCAGGCGCATTTCTTACTCCTGCGCTTCTCGCCTCCTGCAAATCCTTCTCGTCCAGTCTCACCGCAATTCTCACCACGGCGCTTTCGTTCGCTAAGTTTACGTTTGCGCTTTGCACAGACGCGACGTTTTCTAAAACTTTTCTCACGTTTGCCGCGCATCCACCGCAGTGCATCCCTCTCACGTCCAACACCAGCACTTCCGGATATTCTTGCAAAGCCGTGCCTCTTCCTCCTCCTCCCGACGACGACGACGACGACTCTAAGATTTTCCCATACATATCCGTAAAATCCGTGCTATTCCCTCCGCCTCCGCCGCCTCCACCACCGCCGCCTCCCGCGTTTGGTTTCACAAAGTTCCTCCCGCCACCACCGCCTAAAGTCGCCGCGCACAAAGCCCCACTCGAGGCGACCAATCCTCCCACCCCTAAAGCTCTCTTCATTGGCGAGTTGAAGAACAACTTTGCATTCGAAGAGTCTCGTCTGGATTTCGCGTCGTCGCACTTGTCGCACTTGGCGCACCGAGTTGGCATCAATCCTTTCATCCGTTGTTGATATTTTCCTCCCGTCGATGTTCTCGAATACGCGTTGGTGGTGGTTAATATTCTCGTCGTCGTTTTTGTTGTTGTCCTCGTGGTGGATAATTCATCACCAAACTTTGAAGAGGAGGAGGAGGAGGAGGAGGAGGAAGAAGAACACGTTGATGACGTTCTTCGACGACGATGATGCGGATCTCCGTTCTTTCGCCTCCTCGTTCTCTCCTTAAGCGATGAAGGAGACGACGACGAAGGAGACGACGACGAAGAAACGACGATCATGATGCGCGTGTGTATGTAGTCTGTGTGGAGACGCAAAACTCTTCTATTTTTCTGAGGAGGATCGAATTGATGAATTTCCCCGCAGAATAGAAAGAGAACAACAACACACAAATGCATGATGGCGGCGGAAAGAAGAGAGTCGTCGGTGGAAATGATCCGAATCCTTCCTCGGAAAGGAGAAGGAGAAGAGGAAGAGTTATTCGACGCGGAGAAAGAGTTAGGGAGAGACGTGAAATCTGTGTTTAAGATGCTCGACGACGACGGAGGAAAAGAGAAAAGTAATAAATTCGTCACCGCGGAGGAACTGGAACGTTTGAGGAAAGAGAGAGGGGGAAAAGAAGAGGAATCAGAGAAAGAACCGGTGAAACCCCTGTGGCAAATTCTCCAAGAGCAAAGAGATGTGAAAGAGGAAAAGTTTCAGGAAGGGTGGAAAACGATGAAGGAAGGGAAGAACCGGCCGTTGGAGGAGGACGAGATTGAGTTCTTGGACGAAGTGGAAGAGCAGAAGAGAGAGAACGAGAAAAGAAAGCGAGAGGAGGAGAAGGAGCTGAGCAAACAGTTTAAACTGGCGAAAGCGAGAAGTCACGCACTGAATTCCAAAACCGCTCCCGCCATGGAGGAGAGCGAGGAGAAAAAGAAGAGAGAGAGTGGTGGGAGAGATGATGGTGTGGGTGTCGACGACGACGACGGCGACTTTGCGGCGAAGAAAGCGAAGAACACGAATAACGCGAAGAAGAAACTTCTCAAAGTGGCAAAGAAGAAGACGACCAACCCACAACCAGTGAGAGCTGAGAAAGAAGTAGAAAACAACAACAATAACAAGCCTTCGTTAGGACTTTTAGGCGACAAGTCTTCGTTAGGACTTTTAGGCGGCTATAGCAGCAGTAGCGAATAGAATTACATTTTATTTAGATTTTATTATTAGTCTTCCCAACCGTCTTCGTCGATTTCTTCCAGCGCGTCCATCAACGCGTTTCTGTAATACTCCTCCTCTCGCGCCGAACGTCGCATTTTGATCGCCGAGAATAGCACGCATCCGTTCTCTTCCTCCGTGAACGAACACATCGCGCCATTTGCAGCGAATAGAGCTTTGATGGTGTTTTGTAAACGAGCGTCAACGCCTTTCGCGGAGCCGCAACATTCAGACTCTCGAGACATCAAATCGCAAATTTCCTCCACAAAATCGCTCATTTTTGTCGCCTCGCTGTGGATTAGTTCTTCTAAATCTTCACATATCCAAATTGTGGGCGTTTCCTCGCGGAAACCTTCTTTCCTCAGCGCGTCTTCGAGGTACGTTTTCTTATCCAAACTCTTCCTCTCGACATTCATAAAATCGAAATCGACTCGTCTCAGCGAGCTCCCTCTGGTCACTTTCGCGTTCATCAACTTCATCCTCGGCGTTAAATACTCGTTGCACTCTTTCGGTTGCACGTCAAAAATCGCCGTGCCTCTGGGCCAATCCCGTATCCTCAGCGTTCTCGTGTCTAAACCGAGGAAGGAGATGTTTACTATTTGTCGTGCGATGCCCATGGTTTCCGAGCCCGGAGGCTCTCGTTTTCGCATCAACGTAAACATTCTGCTCAGAACGAGCGCGTCCAAGGCGAATGACGTGGCTAAAAGTGATGACGAAGAAGAAACTTTTCTTTTGTCTTCTTCTTCTTTGTCTTCTTCTTCTGTTTGGTTTCCTGTTGACCAACTCGACGCTTCCACCAAAGTTCTCGCGTACTCGTCCAACCTCGTCATCACGTTCTCTCCCTCCTTTTCCTCCTCCTCCTCTGATTTCTTCCTCATCAACGAACGCATCGCTCGTTGCACGACTTCTTCTTCCTCCAAACTTCTACTACTACTACTACTACTACTACACATCGTCAATCGCCGCCGCTCAAAGGTGGTCCTTAAACTTCTTCGCGACAAAAACGATGACGACGATGATGATATCGGGATGGAAGCAGTAGTCGTTGTTTTTGCAAACCCAATCGTCGTTCTCGTTGACGTCGTCATCATCATCTTCACGCTGTAAGGGAGAGCGTCCTCCTCTCTTCCCAAACACGAAAGAAAGAAACCAACACGAAGGAAAAAAGCGAGAGAGACGAGCACTTTGTATGGTGCGAAACCAACAACGAAAGAGAAAAGCGCAAAAGAGACAAAAAAAGAAAATTTAGGTCTCGAGTGTTCACTCATCATAAAACAAGTACACCACAAATCACAAAAAAGAATCTCTCTCTCTTTCACGCCAAAAGAAGGTGACACAAAAACGAAACAGGAGAGTGAAGATAAAAAATGTTGTCATCGTCATCGATACCACCGACGAGAGCGACGACGACTGCGAGAGCACGAACGCGAACGAAACGAAGAAGACAAAGAGGGAGAGCAATCATTTCGAGAGTTTCTTCTTCTTCTTTGTCTTCTTCTTCTTCGCGTTTTAAGAAGAACGAAAACAACAACAGCTTCATCACCACCACCACCACCTGCAGCAGCAGCAGCAGCGCTTACAACAACAGTAGTTTTAATAGCAGAAGGAATAAAAGGAGTCGTCGTGATACTAATACTAATATTGGATTTCTTTTCAACAGACCGCGAAGAAAAAGTGGACAAAAAACGGTGGTGGTGGTCGAAGCGGGCGGCGAACAAGGAGGCGACGCTCCCGTCTCCAAAGCGGCGGAGAAAGTCAACCGTGGCTTGGAAAAGTTTGAAGCAAAACAGTACCAAGACGCGGCGGATTTTTTCACGGACGCTTTGAAGTTGAACCCGAACGAAGAAGAGTCTCGAGCGAGTCACTACAATCGAGCGTGCGCGTACGTAAAGATGAACAAATACGAGCAAGCGAAAGACGATTTGATGGTCGCGTTGGAAAAGTTTGACTTGGACTTCCGAGTGTTGCAACGCGACGACGACTTGGCGAAGTTTCGAAATACAGAACAGTTTGAAGAAATCGACGTCGAGTACGGGGACGGGAAAGAGAAACAAGCGGCGCAGGCGAAGCTTCGAGCGGAAGCAGCGGAACCGTTTCGATTTTTGAAACTTTTCCTGTTTGGGTCGTTAGCGAGTGGAGCAGCAGTTGGTCTCTTGATTATTCTGTCGCGGTTAGTGCAAGCTGTGAAAGGCGGAGGTGGCGAGGGAGAACTCGCGGAAGATGTGCCGGATTTAATAGAAACGTTGAAAAATTTAGGCGTAAACACCACGGCGTTGGTTGTTTTGGGATTACTCTTAAAGAACGAGTTGAAAGGGCGAGATGAGACTTTGCAGGAAGCAGAAAGAGAAGAAGAACTTGGGAGATTACAAGTGCAATTGAAAAAAGACGAAGGCGCGGTTCCTTTGAACAGACTTCGGTCTTTGTATAGAGTCTTTGTGGTTGCTGGTTCTGAAGCGCACGTCTTTGAAACGATGGCAAACTTGGAAAAATTCAGAGAGAAGTTTATTCAGAATAAGATTTTGGTATGCACGGTGACAATGTTGGAGAACGATGGAAAACCAACGAGCGACGAGCCGATGGATTTGACTTTTGGGAATCGCTCGAAACGAAATAAGAAGAGCAGTTCTTCGGAGGTTGATGTGAACGTGTTTGCCGACGCCAAGGAAAGATGGCGCATACAGGCAAAGGATCAAACGGCGTGGAGAAGATGGATCATTAATCAAGTAGAAGTAGACGGATTCGATCCGTCGGTGAGAGATGTGTTTTTTGCGGTGGCTAAGAATGGGACGTTGTGGAAATCTGGCGCCGGTGTTCCTAACTGGATGAAGCTGTTGGAGGAACTTCCGGAGGAAGGTTCGGTCCAAGCAAGTGTTACAGGTATTTGATAGAATATTATTCCACGGTTAGTTTTTAATTAAAAGCATCGAAACGGACGTGGTCTTGTTGGTATCTCGTTTTCTCCTCCGTTTTCAACTCCCTCCGGGGATTTAAACGGTGAATGCTCGTATAGTTCGTCGCCAACGATGCTGTGAATAAACGCTCGCATTTTGCTTACTTTTGTGTATACGCCATATTTATTTTCCAAGGCACAGCCTTCGCCCCAGCTTACGATGCCGACTTGAGCAAGCGTACGCGCATTTAATAACGGCCCGCCCGAATCTCCTTGACAAGCATCTGTACCTCCAGATTTATATCCCGCGCAAATCATGGAGGATGAAATTGGATTCCCGTATGGCCATCCCGGATAGGAATCGCTATGCTCGCACGTCTCTTCGGAGACGAGCGGAACAGTCGCGTTATTCAAATGTTCAGTTAAGAAACCGCTCGAGTCTACGCCAAACCCAACGACGTAGCACATCTCGTTCTCGTCGTAAACAGTTTTGTATTCGTCTTCGTCTACTTCTTCGGCACCCCACGCGAGTCGAACGGGTTGTACGTCGAATATTTCACTCGCCGGTCTTACCAGACGAAGCACAGTGCAATCTTGATCAAAGTTTATCCCATTGAAATCCGGATTTCCGTGCGCTTCGGCAATTTCAATAAACTTAAGTTCCTGACCTTCTCCTCCTTGATCGAGCTGAACTGAGTTTACCAGTACCTCCATCTTATCGTAAAAGTTTCGCGTGTTCGAAACGAGTCCATCAGAAAAGAAACAGTGCGATGCCGTCAAAACGTGTCGGGTGGATATGAAAGTCCCTCCACATCTAAAATCGCGAACTGTGTTACCATTCTCATCCGCGTACGATCCAAAAATGGCAACGATAAAGGGAAACGCGGATGTTTCATACACCGGTACCCCGTTAATTATTCGATTTCTTGGAGATGATACGAGCGATGGAACGCCGTTAATGATTCTCGTTTCTCGAGGTTTTACCACGTTTGGCGCTCCCGAAGAGTTTGTAAATGAACGACCTCCCGTGTGAGAGAGTGTTGCAGTCGTCGCAAAAGGCGTCGTCGCCGTCGTCGTCGTCGTCGTCGTGCTTCTCGGTCCGACTTTTGTTTCAGCAGACGCGAAAAGAGAAAACAAACAAACGAAGGAGGACGACGCGGAGAAGATAAAAAAGAAGAAGAATATCAAGGACGACGACGATGATTGTTTTCGTTCTATCCGTCCTCGTTGTCGTCGTCGTCGTCGTCGTCTTTCTCGAGAAGATTCAATGCTCATTTCAATCGCGCTCGTTTTACTCTCTTCTCTTTGCAACATCGTTTTGAGAGAAGAAGTATCGCGTATTTTTTGCGCAACATAGGAAACACAAACTCTTTTCACTTCTCCTTTCCATAAGATGGATGTTGGATGTTAAAATTTTTCTCCTTCTTTTTCATTTTCTGACGATGAGCGTTAACTTTGATGTACTTCTGTACTTCTGTCGATGGATGGATTGATTACGGAGCGCGCGTGCGTGTTCATCTCGTTCGGTATGTTAAAAGTATAAATAAATATTTCACGTAAATATATACGAAAACACATTCGCCGTTTCCGGCCTGCGCGCATTCTATTTTCTATTCTCAATCGTTTTTATGTACACAATTCTTTGACCATTATCTGCTCTCGTCTCTTCAAAAGAACGCTTCGAGAACTTTATTCAAACTTCCGAGTATGGGATTTGTATTATTTTTTTTATCTGCGCTCCCTGGGCTTGATGTATTTGACACCGATTCTCGACTATTTGACACCGATTCTCGACCCTGATCGGCATCGAAATCTCCGGTACCCGGAAAGCTCTCCGGGGAGTCCTCCACCCCTAAACTCGGCATTATCGCATCCATTTCGTTGATAATCTCCGCAAACGAGGGTCTCACGTTTGGATCTGCAACCCAACATTTTTCGGTCAACTTTGCTAAACGTTTCGAATCTCGCGAGTTATCGTTTGAATACACTTTCGGTCTCATGTTTTGTTCCACCACTGCTCGAGCGATTTGTTGCGGCGAATAGTACGATCCCGAATACGGAGCTTTTCTATCCAGCAATTCGTTCAGTAAGACGCCAAAACTGAAAACGTCGCATTTGGTATCGTACCACTTGCCGGTGATAACTTCTGGAGCCATATAAATAAACGTCCCCGTACAAGCCGTGGGCGTGCTTTCGTTATCTTTCAAGGAGCTTAATCGGGCCAGTCCAAAATCTGCAATCACCGCACAGCCTTTCGCCGAGCTCTTCATGAAAATATTCGACGGTTTCAAGTCTCTGTGCATGATGAACATGTCTTCTAAGTAAGACATGCCTTTCGCGACGTCCCACGCGGCTTTTAGCCGCTTCTTATACTTGTGCGCTTTACTCTTTGTCGCGCCGCCTCCAAACAAAGCGCCGACTCCGCCCTTCTCCAAATCGCTATACAACCATTGCTTCATTGTCCCAACTAGCATCACCGGGAACATCAAACACGAATCCCCAAACGGGTTAAAATACGCCCCGAGTAAGGGAAGGACGTTTGGATGTCTCAATTTTACAGAGATTTCCGTCGATCGAACCAGCGCTTTCGCCTGCTTGGCGTTTCTCGCGCCTACGTTCTTCACCGCCACCGTAGCGCCTCCCCATTTTGCTCTATACACCGTGCCTTCGCAACCTTTCCCGATCTCATTCAGCATGGTTATTTGTTTCGGATTAATCAACCACCCGGCGTACTCGCCTTCTTCGATGAGGTCGTGCACGCCTTCCCATCCTTGAGGAAGTTTCTTGTTTGAATTTTGGAAAAAATCTGGCCTCACGGCGTCGTGGCCTTGCATGGATTTCCTGGGCGTTCCAACCCTCGCGTTCTCCCGGGGTGAATGACTATGATTACGATGATGACGACGTTGTTGTTCTTGCCCTCCGTGTTTTTGCATCCTTCGATCGTCATCTTTCGTGGGTAAATAGAACGCGCTCGAAGCTTCGACGTCTGATCCGTTCTCCGACTCGCACGATAATGATGTCGTGCTGACGCCGCTCCTCGTCGTCGTCATCTTCAATCTTTCTTGTAATCTTTCCACCATATTCTTCAACTCGTCGTTCTCTCTCTCCAAGCTTTGACGTCGTCGACTTTCTCTGGACGTTCGTTTCATTATTATCTGCGCGTTGTTGTTGTTTCTGTCCATGTTTTTCGATGAACTCAACCGCTAAAACTTTCGTAAACACGCTCGCGTCGTTTCAAAGAATCTCAACAGCAAAACCAACACACGCACACACAGTCAGTCGGGATAAAATTAAATAATCATTCTGTTCAAATCTCTTCTTTGAGAGACGATGGATGGCGCGACAAAAAGACTCTCTCTCTCTCTCCCTGCGAAGAAGATGAGAAGACGCGCGCGTTTCTTTCTCTCTCTCTTCTTTTTCTGCCCCAAACGCGGCGAAGCGTGTGGCCGATGCAATTAGTATTTTGACGCAGATAAAGAAAGGTCCGTTTGCTTTGAGAAGATTTTTTTGGTTCCGCGCCGATCCGATCGCAGAAAGAAAGGGAGGACAGAGAGATTTTTCGGCTGATATTTTTCGATGATAAAAAATCTTGGCGTGTCCGTCGACCGTCGCCGACGCCCAAAATTATTGTTTTTTTTCTTCTTTTTCTTCTTCTTCTTCTCTCTTCTTTCATTTTCAATCGTCATGAACAGAAGAGCTTTTGCCTAAACAACGTATTTTTAGAAATGCAACAACTCGAATAAAAGAAGATAAATAATAATGGGGAAGCGCAAACGTCCGTGGTTGATGGACAAAGACCCCGAGAAGCACTCGAAAATGGAGAGTGAAAAGAAAAGAGTGAAACAGAAGGAACGCGCGGAACGGAACAGACAGTTTCGGGAGAAGCAAAACGAGTGCTTTGAAGAAGGCAGCGGCGGCAAGGAGGAGGAGGAGAAAACTGTTGCGTTCGACGAGCGTACGAATTACGGCGTTGCTGCAGTGGACGAGAACGACAGAAGATGCGAGGAGGACGACCAATACGAGGAAGAGAAGAAAGAGCACGCAAGGGAAAAAGGAGCAGCCAGTTACGATGAGTTTGAAGCGAGGAAAGAGCTGATGCGACAGATGAAATTGACGAGACCGCCGGGGAAAAAGAAGAGCAATTTGAGGGAGCAGGTGGGAGGAGGAGGAAAAGGAGGAAGGAAAACAGACGGCGACGACGACGGCGACGAAGAAGAAACTTTACTCGAAGAGGGGGAAAAAGATATCTCGGCAGCATTGTTGCCTCAAAGTCCTCTGTTATTCTTCTCCTCATCCTCTTCCTCATCGAATGGAAAAGCGATGGAAAATAGTAAAGCGGTCGAACGCGCTCGAAACGACGCGACGTCAAATATTCAGCACTTTGCGAGAGTCAAACAGCTCTCGAAAGCGACGCAAACGTTTAAAAATTTAGTCGAAAATCAACGAATTAATCCGTCGGTGTATACTTATTGCGCGTTGTTAAATGCCTACGCCAACGCAGGGAGAACGAAGGATATTGAAATCATTCTCAGGCGCATGGCGAGTGAAACCAAACACAAAGAAGAAGAGAAAGGAAAAGAAGACGCAATCTTACGACCAGATTGTAAACCAAATGTAGTTGCTTTTACGATGTTATTAAAATCGTACTTGATCGAGTGCGATGTGAGAGCTGCCGTGAAGCTCGTCGAGAGTATGGCGGCGGCGTCTACGACGAGTAAAGTTGGCAGCGAAGATGGTGAGGATGATATTTCTCAATGCGCGTGCGGCGTTGGAATCGACTCGAGAGCTTTGAATACGTTTTTCCGGGTTTGTTTGCGCACCGGAGACGTATCATCTGCGATTCAATGGACGGGTACGAATGTTGAGGACGTATTAGACGATACGTCAAAACTTCTCCTGGCAAAAATGTACGCGCAGTCGTTTCGTCGGGATTTGTTAAAGCGAGAGATTGAATCCATGCAAACATCCATCGACGACTGTTTGAACGGAAAAGGCGTGAAAGACGGCTTAAAGAATGGTATCAAAGAAAGACAGGCACCGACGTGTCTCTTTTGGAAGAACGGAGAGTGTCAACGCGGTAGGATGTGCAAATTTTATCACGATCCGAACGTAAAGCAAAAAGTACCGGAGAAACAAGAGATTGCGCAAAAATACGATTGTCTGGCGCAAATGTACGGCGGCTTAGCGCGTTTAGAAGCGAACGTTGCACTCACAACAACAACGACAACAGATAAAAAGAAAAAGAGCTTCGTAAAAGCGTGTTTGAAAGCGATAAAGTCGTGCGAAAAAGCGTGCAAACAAGCTCGCGAAGGCTCGGTCCAAGGAGAAGAGGAAGCGGAAACGGTGGAAGAGGAAGATTCAGAACTAGCGGACCCGCACCGTCGCAAACTCTTTCGTAATACAAATCGCTCGGAACTTGAGCGCGATATGGCCAGATTGAAAGACATCGTCAGCAAGGAGGACGGAGACTCTTCTTTTCCTTCTTCTTCTTCTTCAAAAGATACAACGACAACAACCATCGATGACTGTTTTTCCAGGTGCCTTTTGTTCACCTCAAAACTTGGCGAACTGGTCAACAAGAAAGACAGTAGCAGCTTTGGCGAAACGTTGTTTCAAGAACTTAAAAACTCTTTGGGTTTAGACGAAGTTTTCGTCAAAGAAGATGACGAAAAGAAGCGCAAGGACAAACTCAGAAAACGCTTGAAGAAGACAATCGATTCGAAGACTGGACAGATAAACTTTAAGAAGCTCTTCCACGGCGTGCAAAAGGAAGCAAAAGAGGAAAACGAGATAAGCCTCGAAGTTGCCGCTGGAAACGGCGAATGGGCTTTAGCTCAAGCCGCCGCGAGCTCGTTGTCTTCATCGAACAAGAACAAAAAAGTCTGGATCGCGAGCGAGTTGCGCCGCGACCGTTCTTGCGATATCTTCAACAGAATTTGCGTTTCAAAACTTCGAAACATCGCTGTCGTTTCCGGAGATGCGTTTCGTTTACTCAATGAAAGCATTCCTCCGAATTCATTGCATCGAATCTTTATTAATTTCCCAGAACCGCCGCATCACTCCGGAGACGAAAAGTCAAGAAACGATAAAGCGTTGTTGAATAAAGATTTTTTCGTCGCCGCACACAAAGCGTTGAAGAAGAAGGACAAAAACGGTGATGGTGGAGGAGGACTAACGATTTATTCTGACAACGAAAGGTACATGCACACCTTAGCAAAGATGATATCTGGGCTCACCGTCGTTGATGACAATATAGCGTTTGAAAGCGAGAAAAGTTACGGAGCGGACGAGTCGAGCGATACGATTGAAGCGTCGTTTGAAAACGTAGAAGGCGTTCGATTATACACCGGGTCGGCTCCAGGCAAAGGCTCTGGATTCGAAAAGTACGAAGAAAGTTTCTTCGACCGGTTTTGGCAAGCCGGGAGTCGAATCGAACGGTATTTCATGGTGTTTTCGAAACGCTAATAAAAAAAATTATAGGATAGAGCGAGAAGTGTTGCGTTAGCACGCAGTAGTAGTAGTGTAGCTAGCACCTGTACAGTTGTACAATTGAAGGAGCAATTTGTAGTAGTTTAATAGTTAAGAACAGTAAAGTTACACGTGAAAACAGATCACACAGTGCAAGAAATTCAATAACAAGGGTAAGGTAAGTAAAAGGAGGACGATACACGAGGAACTACCACAACCACCCATCTAGCTTCTCTTACAGCCGCACTGGGAACAGAAATTTGCACTCATGCGATTGAATACAGCGCCGCATTGCTGACAATACGAAACTTCTTCGCCGTTATTCACAGCAGCATTAGTAGTAGCAGCAGCGTTACCTTCGTCGGCTAACCTTCGCTGCCGTTCCATGGAAATGGCTCCGCTCGCCTCCGCGCTCATCGAAACCATCGGCGCGTCTCTCGGGTCGATCACTTTGATAGTAAACATCAAAATCGTCCTCTCGTCTCCGTCGCTCCCAACCGACTCGTGTCGAAACTCCGGAGCGCACGAAATATCCACGACTCTTCCCAACGGCGTGGATTCTGGCGGATTTTTTTCCGTGTCCGCCAAAAACATTCTCGCGAACGTCACCGCGCTCACCGTCTTACTCACCGCCTCCGCGCCACACGCTCGGATAGAGACCGAATACCCTTCGCGAATCTTCCCGGCGATTGCCCCAGCCACTTGGCTCGGCACCGAGTTTGCCCCGCACGTCAAACTCACGTCCGTTTCCTCGTCCTCCATCTGCATGTTCCCGTTCCCTTCTTCTTTCCACGTCTGCAAAAGAATCGCCGAAAATCGTTTGGCGGCCCCCTCTCGAAACGTCGGATACAAACGCAAATCCACGTTTTCTTCCTTCAATTTCCTCCTCGCGATGGCCATCGCTTTCACCGCCGTGTTCACGTTCGCCGGCCCGAGCGCTAAAATCAGCGGCGCTTCTCCGTGTTCGCACACGAAACCAATCGAAGTGGCCAATTTATTCGTCTGCGTGTTTTGGGAGACTTTTAACACTCTCTCTCCCGGCGGTGCTCGAGCGATGTCTTCGACCGTTTGGCCCTCGCGGTGGTGGATCCCGTGCGGGGTTGGCGTGTTGTTGGTGGCGTTCATGTTGAAGTGATGATGCAGTGGTGTGTAGGCGGATGATGAGATGAGAGAGGTGGAAAAGAGTGAGGGCAATTACATGTCGAGAGAGAGACCGATCGGGAACTTGGGAGACAGAACAGAGGCAACGAACGTACCAACAAAAGGTCAGACGAAAATTTTGTTCCTTCTTGTGATTTCAGAGGAGGAAAAAAGCAAAAAAAAAATGTGCGATGTTTATTACACACGCGAGGTGTTTACGCTACTTTCTACTACTACTACTACTACTACTCTGATGAACGTGGAAAGCTCTTTCGGCTCTTCTCAGAGAGTTGTGACGCCGCGCGGCTCTATTCTACTGTTGTACATTTTTCTTCCTCGCTTTTCTCCTTTTGCTTCTTTTGCTTCTTCTTCTTCTTCTTCTCCTCTTGGGCGAGTTTTAAGCGTTTCCGCTGTCGCTCTTGGAAGTGTTTGATTTCTTCGCTCGTGTGCTCTCGGGCGGTTCCGTTTCTCATCGCGCGAACGTGGCGCATGAGCCAACTTTCGGTGACCGTGATTGCGTCGTCGGGATACTCTTCTTCTTCTTCTTCATCTTCTTCTTCATCGTCCTCGCTCTTCTTCTTCCCCTTCTTTGATGTTTTACTCGCGGTGGCAGCGGCGGCGGCGACGGCAGCGACGGCAGAAGGTGCATTCGCAGAGGTAGTATTCATTTTTTCTAATCTCAAGAGTTCTGTCGCTTGCATGCTTCCGTGCGCACACATGATGTGCGTGACGCGCGACGATTTTCTGTTCACGACTTCGGCGCCGAGTTCTCGGAGCCTTTGCTCGACGTGTTTTCGATTCTTGAATTGCTTAAACTCGCCGTTACGAACGACACAGACGCACCCGAGAGGGAAAGGTTCTAACACTTCTCGGGAGTTGGAGTGGTGATTGATTCCTTTCATGGGACTGTTGCTCTCTTTGGACAAATCGATGATGATGTGTTCTTTTTCTTTTTTCTCTTCTTCTTCTCGTTTGCTTCTCTTCTTCTCGTTCTTCGAGGAGGCGAGTCTTTCCAACTCTCTTTGTTGTGTGCGCACGTCAATCTTAACGTTCGGCAACGCCGCGCGTATCGAAGGATCGATGATTTCAACGTCACCTTCGTCGTCAGAACTTAAACAAATAATCGTGTCGTCGCTGTTATTATTCGTCGTCGTCGCGTTGTTGTTTGTTTCAGACTTTGAAAAGTAGTGATGAAGTTTGCCTTTATTCGCGGATAAATCCACCCACTGTTCGAACCGTTTGAGTAACTTGTCGCGGTCCTTTTCTGTTTCGGCGTTCACTGTCGGCGTTATTTTCCTCGGCCTTATTCTCTCGACGAAACCTAAGAGCTCGCCGTAACTCGAGTGTTCGCTGTACGGAACGTGGTACAGTTTCGTCAATCCGTCGTTTCCTGTCCACGGTTCGCAAATCAAGCATTTCGTCTCCTCGTACGTTTTCCGCATTTGCCATTTCCACGCCCATCCGGACGGCGAAAATGCAACCACGCGTTTAAAACGATGCTTTTCGGCGAGCAAGATAGCATTCATAGACACGTGCGGATCCTTCCCGCCGTGTGAAATCACGCGCACGTGTTGTTCCATAGCTTTACTCCCTGTCGGATCATCCGGTTCGCCTTGAAAACACGTAAAGCAGTTGTCGTCGTACCACTCCGTCAGCGTGAGCATTTGCTTCTTTTTCAACATGACGGCGATTTTCGTATTATTATTGTTATTCATATTGTTGTCCTCGAAGAATGTGCGCACCGCGTCCCCGATGGCTTTAAACGCCTTCTCTTTTCCGACGCTATACGCGCTGCACGTGAACAACGTCTTCGGCTCTTCTCTCAACGCTTCTAAAACGATTTTCTGCATGCACTCCAACGCGACTTTCTGCCTCGGAAAATCGTAATTCGGATTACAATACGTCGTATCTAAATACAACTCGTCCAAGCGTCCGTTTCTCTTCAGCGTTTCCATCAACTTTTCATTCTTTTGGACTTTGTCCTCGTCCGCGCGAAAATCACCGGTGTGTAACACCGTCCTTTTCGTCACCTTATCGAAAAAGTACGCCATCGCCGCGCCTGGACAGTGATTGGCGTCAAAAAATGTCACCGTATACGAAGTGCCTTCGATTTCTGTTTCCGCGTGTAACTCGCACGGGACGATGTATTCTTCCTTCACTTTGGTGATTTCTTTGATTAAACTCCCGGTAATTTTCGAGCAGTAAATGAGCTTCTTCTTCTTCGTATTAGTAGTACCACCTTTATCACCAAACGCGGAGCTCAATCCAACGGTATGATCTGAGTGGAAATGCGTCAACACGTACGCTTTCACGTCCGGAGATTGGAACTGAAACCCGTCCACGTTGATCCCTTTGAAGTGGTTTATTCGCTTGATGTGTCCGACTTGCGTGGCCATTATTATATAGATTATTATTATTATTCGGCCTTCATCTTTTAACAAAAGACAAGAGAGAGACAGAGACAGAGAGTAAGAGAGTAAGAGAGAGTAAGAGAGAGTAAGAGAGTAAGAGAGACTTTAAGTTGTGACGCGAGCGACGACGAGGAAATGTAAAAGAAAACGAGGACGAAAAAACTGAATTCCCTCAGACAAAAATCTCATCGCAGAGCAGACTGCTGTTGTGTTGTTCGTATTCGTACGAAAGAGATCACACACACACGGACGGGATGACGACGACGACGACGACGACGACGACGATGAGCGTTTCAGGGGCTCGTCTTTCTCACTTTCGAAGAAGACTTCCAAACTCTTCTTCTTCTCTTTCTCGAAGAATACGAATTTTGCAGAGGAGACGCATTTTCACCAACACCACGAATAACGAACTCGCCTTTTTTGTCGACGAAGAGGAGGAGGAAGAAGAAGATTTAGAAGAAGAAGAAGAAGACGAAGAAGAAGAAGAAGAATCGTGGATAGGAGAGAAAGACGCGTCGAAATCGACCACGATTGAACCGTTCGTCTTAGGCGAAACCAAGGACATTTTAGCCGTGTATAAACCAGCAAACTTGGGTTTCCACTCGGAGTTTTCCGACGGGTTGGTAAAAAAGTTACGAAAGATGAAGGAAAAAGACGAACGTTTTTACGAGTGCGAGAACATCTACCCCGTGCACAGATTGGACAAACCGACGAGTGGAATTGTTCTCTTCGCGACGAAGAAATCTGTCGCGAATAGTTTGTCCCGAGCGTTTGAGAATAAACGGATTGTTAAGTATTACGTAGGCGTCAGCGAGAGGAAACCGAGAAAGAAAATGGGCACCGTCACGGGAGATTTGAAAAAAGCAAGACGAGGGATGTATAAGCTGATGAGAACGATGGAAAATCCGTCCAAGACGACGTTTGTCTCGCGCGGGTTTACCGCGGAGGTGGGAAAGAACGAGAACAACTTGCGCTTCTTCCTTTTTAAGCCAGAGACTGGAAAGACGCATCAGTTGCGCGTGGTCGCCAAATCTCTCGGTAGTGCACTTCTAGGAGACGAGATGTACGGTACCGCTCGTAAAAGTAATAGTATCGATAGAATGTATCTGCACGCGTGCGCGGTCAGGGTGCCCAAATTAGAAGTCGTAGACGAAGACGAAGGCGGGGGAGGAAAGTACGAAACTGAGCCGTTTCAGATAGTTTGTGCACCCAAAGAGGGTGAATATTGGGGACCTGTTGATGCGTTTCGAGAGTGGTTTGAAGAAGGAATGGATCAAGAGTGCGGACCCTGGTTCGACGATATTAGCTTGTTACGAAGCACGAATGTGGTCGCGTAATTTGAATTTTTGGGGTAGAAAGGACACGAGGGAGGAGAAATTGCTCTTCTGCGGGTAGTTGAATTAGATTAGTTAATAGAACAAAGAGCAGAGCAGCGCGTTTAGAAGTACGTGTGTGTAACAATATCTTATGTACGTTTATGATGGTGAAGATAAGAATCTTCATTTTGTTTGTTTTGTTCGTTTCTTTTTCCACGAGGGAAAAGAGGGACGAATTTTTCTCTTTGAAAAGAAAACGACTTTTAACGCG